>ERZ773051.1465-NODE-1465-length-12845-cov-26.951212_pt1 | contig 12845 bp, 10 predicted proteins | sample MGYA00580631_ERZ773051 | MGnify/ENA primary metagenome ERZ773051 (study PRJEB29015, sample SAMEA2738137) | human oral metagenome | biome: human oral; feature: human-associated habitat; material: saliva | place: China | collected 2204 ...
TGCTTAAATCGGCATCGGTTACGTTCCAGTCGGGCGGCAGATACATAACGTATTCGAAGTGTTCCACCACAAAGCCTTCGGTGTATTTGGTTGCATCGAAAGTTGTTTCGCCATTGTCCGATTGCTTGTAATATTCTTGGTTAGGCACACGAATGGCTCCTGCCCCTATGGTGCAAAGCGTCCAGTAGTTGTGTTGCGGACTGGGAGGAATTGCAGCAATGTCCACCGGGAAGCCTTCGCCATCGGTATCGTTTAGTACTGCGTCAATCTTTCCAAAGCGTTCTTCCACAAAGTTTCTTAGGTTTGTGCGTTCCTCCGCACTATAATAAGGCAACGATTTGTCTTCTTTGGCTTTCTTCTCCAACTGCATATACGATACGATATTGCCCAAAATGCGTTCTGGTTCGTCTGAAAAGAGGTAAACAACGCCTATATCTGTTTTGTCTTCCGTTTCAATATAAATGTAGTTTTGAGCCAACCATATATCCTTAATCAGCGAGAACGGCGTGGTAAGATAGCGTGCCAAAACGCCATCAACTGTGGTTATCGACACCGATATGCCATCTTCATCAATGCGATAAGTATTCTCTCTTAATGCTTTATATAGCTTTCTGTAGAAATAAAAATAATAAGCAAGAATACAGAAGAATACAAAAGGTATGCCTATTATGGCAAATCCTATACTTTTCTGCACATAAATTAAAGGTAACATAAGCAGATAAAGCCATGACACTATCATTTTGAGTGGGTGCTGAATCCACAGTCCGCCAACGGCACGAGTTATGAACCACCACATAGATTTATCGCAATGACTCACAACTGGTTCGGGATTATTGCGTACTAATAGTTTTAAAGCTTCATCTCTTGTGATATGCTTCATCGTGAAAACAATAAAATTAAGCTTGTTTCTAAACGTATAAAAGAACGCCTCCCATGCGAAAGCGTTCTTTTACTATGCTGTAATTTAATTCTTTATAGCGGGATATTTCCTGAACCAACCGTCTATTCTTAAACGCATCACACCAAAGAAGGCTTCCGAGAATATGCCTCCGCTCATCTTGCTTGTGCCTTCTCTTCGGTTTACGAATATAACGGGTACTTCCTTTATCTTAAATCCTATTTTATACGCAGTGTACTTCATTTCTATCTGGAAAGCATAGCCTTTGAAGCGAACTTCGTTGAGTGGAATGGTTTCGAGCACCTTACGGCGATAGCATACAAAGCCTGCTGTGGTGTCGTGGACGTGAAATCCGGTTACAAAACGTACATACTTGCTGGCAAAATAGCTCATCAGGACACGTCCGATAGGCCAGTTCACAACGTTTACGCCGCTGACATAGCGTGAGCCAACAGCCACATCGAAGCCCTCGTCGTGCGTAGCCGCATATAGGCGAGGAAGGTCGTTAGGGTCGTGGCTGAAGTCTGCGTCCATCTCAAATATATAGTCATAGCCATGCTCCAATGCCCATTTAAAACCACAAATATAAGCTGTTCCAAGTCCTAACTTACCTGAACGCTCAATGATAAATAAGCGGTCGGCAAACTCTTCTTTTATGAGTCGGTGTACAATCTGTGCGGTTCCGTCAGGACTTCCGTCGTCAATTACTAAGATATGAAAACACTTCTCCAAACCGAAAACAGCTCGGATAATCTTCTCCATATTCTCTTTTTCGTTGTATGTAGGAATTATTACTATACTATCGCTTGTCATACCAAATATATTCTTTGTTGCAAAAGTAAGATAAATATCCGAATATCCCAAATGTTATAAACAGTTTGCACTTAAAAGCACGTTAAATGACTTTGTGCGTATCTATTGTTAGACGAATATATTATAGCACTTTCGGTCTCCATTCTCTATATGTTTAGACGAATTTGATATCATATTAAACTGGATATAACGCTATATTCTTTAGCGCATCACATCATATTAGAACACTGCACTTTACAGATGCACTTTTTTTTAGACATAACACTGAGTTCATTATCAGCCTTGATTTTGTGGTAAAACTGGCTTTAAATAGCAAGAGCCAACACGCTGTTTGGCATGTCGGCTCTTACGGTTCTTATATATATTGCAAATGCAAAAGAGTTCCTTTAGTCTATTCGTCTTCGTCCTTAACTTCTGCTTCGTGTTCAGCAATGAGGGTCTGCTGCAGTTCGTTAGGCACAAGTTCGTAGCTTGAGAACTTGGTGGTGAAACTTGCACGGCCACCTGTCAGCGAACTCAGAGAAATGCTGTAGCTTGCCAATTCCTTCAACGGAATCTTGGCTTGCAGCTTCTGGTAGCCAGCTTCGCTATCCATTCCCATTATCATAGCACGACGTCCTTGCAAGTCGCTCATTACGTCGCCCATGTAATCGCCAGGCACATAAACTTCTAAATCGTATATAGGCTCGAGTATTTTCGGTCCTGCAATTTTGAAAGCATCAGAGAAAGCGTGGCGAGCAGCAAGTGTAAACGAAAGTTCGTTAGAGTCTACTGGGTGCATCTTACCATCGTAAACAACCACTCGCACGTCGCGAGCGTAGCTTCCAGTCAATGGTCCGCGCTCCATACAGTCCATAATACCTTTCAAAATAGCTGGCATAAAGCGTGTGTCGATGGCTCCACCAACAACAGAATTGATGAATACGAGCTTACCACCCCAAGGCAATGTCTTTTCTTCCTTACCCTTTATATTCATCTTAAACTCTTGTCCGTTGAACTTATACATTGTTGGGTCGGGCATTCCTTCAGCGTATGGCTCTACGATAAGGTGCACTTCGCCGAACTGTCCTGCGCCACCGCTCTGCTTCTTGTGGCGATATTCAGCCTTTGCCTGCTTGGTAATGGTTTCACGGTAAGGTATGCGTGCTTCCTTGAATACGGTTTGAAGTTTCTCGTTGTTCTCCAAACGCCACTTCAAAGTGCGCAAGTGGAATTCGCCTTGTCCTTTTACGATGGTCTGACGTAACTCTTTACTTTGCTCAACAAGCCATGTTGGATCTTCTTGACGCATCTTCAACAATGCCGCCATAAGCTTTTCTGTATCTTGAGAGTTTACAGCCTCGATGGCACGCATATACTTTGGATTCGGATACTTAATGAAGTCGAAGTGCTGTTCTACACCCTTACCGTTCAATGTATTGCTTGTCTTAACGTCTTTCAATTTCACTGTACAACCAATATCTCCAGCATAAACTTGCTCAACAGGGATACGGTTTGCACCTGCACAAGCAAACAGTTGTCCGATGCGTTCTTTAGATCCTCGGTCTGCGTTAGTTAAGTCGTCGCCCACCTTTATGGCTCCACTCATAACTTTAAAATAGCTCACCTCTCCGATATGTGGTTCTACTCCTGTTTTGAAGAAGTAAACAGATTCAGGACCATTTGAGTCTGGTGTAACTTCTTCTCCACGTGCGTTATGTATTTTTGGCATCTCGCTAACGAAAGGTACAACGTTACCCAAAAACTCCATTAAGCGACGCACGCCCATATCTTTTCCAGCACAAACGCAGAATACAGGAAAGATGCTACGTGCAATAAGTCCTTTACGAATACCCTCGCGCATTTCGTCTTCTGTTAATGTTTCAGTCTCAAAGAACTTTTCCATCAATGTTTCGTCATTCTCTGCGGCAGCTTCAACCAATGCTTTGTGTAGCTCCATAGCCTTATCCATTTCTTCAGCAGGAATATCTTCTATGATAGGCATACCTCCTTCTGGTTTCCAACTGTACTTCTTCATCAACAAAACATCTATAATACTGTTAAAGTTTGCGCCTGTTGCTGTGGGATATTGTATTTGTACACATTTAGGTCCATATATTTCCCGCATACTATTCATAACGTTGTCGAAGTCGCATTTGTCGGAATCTAATTGATTGACTAAGAAGATTACAGGTTTCTTCAACTTCTCTGTGTAGCGGAAGTTGTTCTGTGTTCCTACTTCAGGGCCATATTGTCCGTTGATAAGAATCACTGCCTGGTCGGTAACATTCAATGCTGTTATGGCACCACCAATAAAATCATCGCTTCCAGGGCAATCAATTATGTTTAGCTTTTTGTTGTTCCATTCTACATGGAACACTGTAGGAAATACAGAATAGCCGTATTCTTGTTCTACGGGAAAGTAATCGCAAACAGTATTCTTTGCTTCTACTGTACCACGGCGCTTTATTATACCAGCACCAAATAACATACTTTCGGCAAGAGTAGTCTTGCCGCTACCCGCACTGCCAAGCAATGCAATGTTCTTAATCTCGTTTGTTTTATATACTCTCATAACCACAATAGATTTAAAAGGTGTTTCTAAAAGTCTACTATGCAATACATATAAGTCTGTTAGAACGCTACCTTAAGGTTGTTAGTATTATGTTTTGTGTAGGGTTATAAGCTATGCTTATTACTACTGACGCCTAAGTTATACATTTTATTTTATCTAACCAAACTATTCGCTACAAATAATAAAAGTATTAAAAGAAATTATTAATTTTGCACTGAAATAATTCGTTTCAAAGCTTATCACCTTATATAATATATGGCAGGACTTTATTTCCATATTCCTTTTTGTGCAAGCCGATGCATTTATTGTGGCTTTTATTCTACCATAACACCACACGCTGAGAAAGCAAATACGATGGATTTGTATGTAGATGCATTATGCAAAGAAGCCATAACAGAAAAGAATTACCTTTTCGAAGAATATTCTAACACTGCTGAACGCATTGAAACTATTTACTTCGGAGGTGGTACACCATCGCAATTGCAGGCTTGCCACATTGAGAAGATATTCTGCTGTATTACCGATAACTATGCCGACAGAATGTTAAACTACAGCGATATGGAAATATCTTTGGAGTGTAACCCTGATGATATTACTACCGAATTTGCTGAAAACCTCAGACACTTGCCTATCAATCGCATATCGATGGGTGCACAGACTTTCTCGGACGAACGATTAAAGTTTCTCCGCCGACGTCATAAAGCTTCCGATGTGCGAACTGCTATTGAGCGTCTGCGCCGTGTAGGAATAGAGAATATTTCCATCGACCTTATGTTTGGCTTTCCTAACGAAACCATAGAACAATGGCAACTCGACATCGATAAAGCCATTGCCTTAAACGTTGAACATATTTCGGCTTACAGCCTGATGTACGAAGAGGGTACTCCTCTCTACCAACTTCTGAAAAAAGGCTTAGTAAAGGATATGGACGAGGAACTCTATCGCTCAATGTACGACTCTCTTATCGAACGCCTTGCTATCGCCAACTACGAGCAATATGAAATAAGCAACTTTGCCAAACTTACTCATTCTGCTGTTTCTCCTTTCCGTTCGCGCCACAACAGTGCTTATTGGTCTAATAAACCTTATCTTGGCATAGGCGCATCGGCACACAGCTACAACCTTGCCACACGCCGCTGGAACGTAGACAACTTACAAAAATACATTGATGGCATTACAAACAACCGCCCCGTCTACGAAGTAGAACCTATTGATGCCAACACACACTACGACGATATAGTTACAACTGCCTTACGTACGCGAAGTGGCATCGACCTTTCTGCTTTATCGTCGCCTTACAAAGAGCACATTGCAAAAGCCTCTGCCCCACTCGTTTCACAGGGTTTGCTCGCCATAACCGACAACCATCTGCACCTTACACGCAACGGAATTTACGTCAGCGATTTCGTTATGAGCGAATTAATGTACGTTTAAAACCGCAGCAAATCATTTTTTTTAATTACCTTTGCATGCAGAACAAACAGAAATTTACATTTATGACAGAACAGGAATTTGAACAGCTTTGGCAAGCCAACCGCCAACAACAACTCGCAAACGACGAAGAATACCAGCGCATCAAAAAAAGTTACACAGCATCGGGGTGGCTCGATTTCTTTGTGTCTATTGGCGGATTCGTTATCTGTGAAAAGTTTATACAGGGCTTTAACCTTGGCAACGTATGGACATTCCTCCTTGCAGCACTCGGAATGGTCATCGTCTGGTACGGCTTCCGACTCATAAAAAGCAGACTAAGCAGCAACAAAACCCTCGAAGAAGTGGAACAACGCATAAAAGAACAATACAAATCTACCTTGCATTAACACCCACATAACAATATTTTAAATACGCTTCGCTATCAGTATAGGCTACGCTGAACACAATAGAAGTTTAGCTGATATAACTCATTTTATGGGCAAAAAGACAGCAATAAGGCTGTAAATATTTTTCACAAGCATATCTATCGTGTAACTTACTCGCTGTCAATGCGTTGTAAAACCTATTGTTTTGCATTCCAAGATAATATCTAAAATACAACTAATTGGAAATAAATAAGTTACCTTGTTTGTTAAACTGAATAGGTAACGATTTGGAAACGAGCGAGCTACTTGGCTCCGCTGTTTTCTGCCTAACAAAGAACGCTTGTTATTCTGTTTGCAAAGATAATACTTTGTTACCGAATAACAAGCGTTTATGCTAAGAAATTCTTTGTTTTGCGTTTTTTGTAAACTCGTGTGGCTTATAGTTTTCTCCCTCGTTTCTTTCTGTTCGCTTGGTATCTGAGCTTGCGTTGCCATGCTGCTTCGGCATAATCATCGCCCTGTGCGGTTGGTGTAATCATCCCGCCTAAGCCTTCCAACACTTCATCGACTACGCTCATGGTGGTATCAGCCACTGCGTCAATGGGACTTTGCATTTGTTGGATATCATTGCCTCGTGAGATAGAGGAACGGCTTTTGGGTACAAGTTGATAACTTGCATCAGTCTTCGAACACGTCGGGGCATCTGCCTATAAAGAAGGACTTGAAACGACAAAGGCTTTAGATGAGCACTTCGGTCATCCACATACCCACTTCCTTTCAATTCATATTGCAGGAACCAACGGAAAAGGTTCATGGATAGCATTGTGAAAGGCTTTTCTAATGTTTGCGAACTGACGGGCTTAATGGGTAGGTGGCAGAAACTACAAGCTAATCCATTAGTTATTTGCGATACAGGACACAACGTTGGCGGATGGACCTACCTCTCCCAACAAATCAAGCATCAGCAATGTACGCAGAAGCGCATTGTCTTTGGTATGGTTGACGATAAAGACCTACATACCGTCATGGCTATGTTACCCGACGACGCCATCTACTACTGGACTCAACCGAGTACGCATCGTGCCTTCCCAGTAGAGAAGGTTGCCGAAACAGCCGACGATTACGACCTACACGGAAAGGTCTTCCCAACCGTCCTCGAAGCCTACCAAGCTGCCCTCCAAGATGCTGACGAACAAGATTTTATCTTCGTTGGTGGCTCCAACTATGTGGTTGCCGACTTGCTGACAAGCCTACAAAAGAAATAGCAAAAGTCCCTTCTTTATTAACCCCATATTACTAAATAAAGTTTGATTTTAGTTTGCTGTCACTTTTAACACTTTATCTTAGATGCTTATAATCAACGCATTATAAGCACCTAAGAGGTGACAGAAGTGACAGCAAAGTTGATTTTCATAATATCACGACCATCTCTCAACAATAACTATCTTGAAAAAGAAGCAAAATGCTACATAAACTTTTTATAGAAAAACATTTTATAATAATTTTTGTTTATCTTTGCATTTGAACTTCCATAAATCAAAAATATTATTTATATAAAAGTACTAATATGAAACAAATTGACACCTTATTAATAGACCTACTCATGGACTTATTAGCTAATGCCGAGAATTCTGGTACTTGTGGACCTAATCTAAGATGGCTCCTTACTGATAATGGCGTTTTGGTCATTACAGGAAAAGGGAAAATGAATGATTATTCACACGACAACACGATCGCACCATGGAGCAAATCTGATATTAAACGAATTATAATAGGTGATGGTGTTACAACAATTGAAGAGTTTGCTTTCTTCAATTGTAGCAAGCTAACTTCTGTAACCATTCCAAATAGTGTTACAAAAATTGGCGGCAATGCTTTCGGATTTTGTAGCGCACTAACCTCTGTAAACATTCCAAATAGTGTTACAACAATTGGCAGAAGTGCTTTCTACGATTGTAGCGCTCTAACTTCTGTAACCATTCCAAATAGTGTTACAGAAATTGGCGACTATGCTTTCTACAATTGTAGCGAGCTAACCTCTGTAACCATTCCAAATAGTGTTACAAGAATTGGCGACTGGGCTTTCTCAGGTTGTCGTAGTCTAAAGAATTTTACCTTTGGAAGTGGATTACGGAGTATCGGGCAAGGAGCATTCTCTGATTGTATCAATATTACACAGATTTCGAGCGAAGCTGTCGTACCACCAATCTGCGATTCAGGTGCTTTTTACGGCATTAACAAATATAAATGTAAACTTATTGTTCCTAAAAATCGTCTTCACTCATATACATGGGCATACCAATGGGGAGATTTCTTATTAATAGAGGGTAGTACTACACTTGGCATTACAAACACTGCTTATAATAACTCAGGACTTGCTGATGTCTATACAATAGATGGAACAAAACGGCTAAGTAAAGCAAGCGCTGACGAAATTAATGCTTTGCCTAAGGGTATGTATATTGTCAATGGTAAAAAAATAATCATCATATAATGGACACATCGGGTTTCCTAAGTCACACCGTATTTTCTTGCTTGTTGTATGTTCGTCTGACAAAGAAAGATGAATAAGACAGAAACTTATAGGAAAAACATTGAGGGCTTATATAGAAAACCTTATTACCATACAGCAGCAAATGGGCAATCATTTGCTGCTTTTTCATTTATTCTCTTACACATATCAATACAAAGAGTTATATTTGCAAAACGAAAAGGAGTGTAATATATGATTAAATTCAAAGAAAAAACAAGAGAAGAACTTATCGCTGGTATCAAGCGAGCCATTGAGCGGAAACGAGAATTTGAGGAGCAAGCCCAAAAAGAGTTTGTAGATATACGTAAGCGTGGAGCAGCATTGAAAAGAGCATTATGAAAACCCTTGACAAACCCCAAGCCTAAAACACTATTGGTATTTACCATCGGCACCACTCGTGCTAAGCATAAACACATGATGTGATAGGAATTAACACATCAAAAAAAGATGGTAGGAATGACTGCTATTCCCATTAAAATGATATATAAATAAGCCCCCCAAAGCCTAACATATACGGATAAATCTTATCGGACATCATCTGTCAAGGACTTTGCCCTTTCAGAAAGTAAACCAGCAATCAAGACTAAGGAAAAACCAAACTCATAAACACTTTGTAAAGAAATATCACAACCCAGAATTTTATTGGTGCTTAATTGCATTGCAAAAGCGGCTGTTTTACACGGTAAAAGCGTAGGTTTTGCATCGCAAAAGAGCCGCTTTTGCAATGTCAAAACGCAGTTATCGCTTTTTAACAGAATTATCTTTACAAAACAAAGGCTTTTTCAAGCAGTTATCACAAAATATAAAGGTGTGCCAAAATTGAGTTTTGACACACCTTTTCCAAAATACTATAATTTAACAGCAATGCTGCATAAAGCACTATCCAGAGTCAAACAGTAAGTAGAGAACCTGCTTATTGAAAGGTTATAGTGAGCAAGAAGTAGTGTGGTATTTTAAACCTCTCGCCAAGTTTTTCGGGCTTTTCGTTTGCCTGAACGACTTCGCAATAAGAGGCTGAACCGTCCTTATGGATTGTCGGAGTTATTATTGCAAAGATTGATGTCTTGCTTGAACTGCTAACTAAAAGTTCTTTCTTGTTTCCGAAGAAGTCTTTTAAGGCATATTTCTCATAATCGCCTGATAAACGAAAATAGGATTTCTTGCTTTCAAACCTATTCCCTCGAATGAATATCTTCAGTTTGTCTTCACTGAATTTAAAGAAGAATTTCACGGCTTCCTTGCTTGATGAAATTTTGAAATAATCGCTTTCCGTACCATCGAAAAGCATTGTTGTATGGGATAATCTGCCTTCGATGTATTCTTCAAGTGCTATTTGATACGATTTTCCTTTAAGTGTTTCTCCTTCAAAGTTCAATTGTTCTATATAAATACTTTCAAAATCAATCAGGTCTTGAATCTCTTTGTTTTCGCTTCCATAATGGTTTGTAATTTTAATGGATTGAGAAAACATACTGTTCGATAAAAGAATGAACAATATAAACAGGCTTAATTTTATCTTCATATCTGTATATATAAATTGTATTTTCTACCCCCAAAAACGAAGAAAATGGGGCGTTGAAAACCTATTTTCTGCGCACTTGCCGTGGATTAGAAACGTTTGCGTTCGCTCTGTCCTGCTCCTGTGCCTTTATATTTGCTACGTGCCGTGTTGAATTTATAGCGCAAAGTAACATAGAATTCTCGGCTATCGAATTCTTGTTTTGTATCTATGCTTAAGTTATTCGTATAAAGCAACAATTGATTAGCAGAGCGATTGAACAGATCGTTTACGCCTACAGTAACGGAAAGGCGGTCGTTCAGGAACGCTTTTCGTACCGAGAAGTTAAATGCACAGTTGTTTCTGGTAAGCTCACTGTTCTCTGTTATACCCTTAGAAGTAACTTTCAAGCGAGTCTCGGCTATCCAATTGTCTTTAAAATCAAATGTATTGTTCCACAGTATGCCCCATATCGGTTCGCTTAAATCTAACTTGCTGCCCAAACGTTCTATGTCGAACCATTGCTTTTGGCAAAATAATATGAGTTGTGGAGACCATACTCCTATTCTCGGTGCTGCGGTAAGGCTCAGTGTTAGAACAGGCAAGTTTTTGAAATTGCGGTAACGTAGAGTGGTTATATTCTCATCAGTGCTTTCTTGTTCGTTCCAATACATAATTTTGTTGTGTGTCTGTGTGTAGTTGGCAACAAAGGTAAATATGTCCCAGTTACTCACAAGTGAGATGTTGTGCAGTGTGGCCGGCTTCAGTGTAGGGTTACCACTCTGACGCGTAAAGCGGTTCATATACTCTACGTTTGTACCCAATTGCCTATAAGAGGGGCGCGATGTCTTTGCCGAATAAGAGAGTTGCAAGCCTACTTCCTTTATCTTTGTTGCGAAAGTGAGCGACGGAAACCATTGGCTGTAGGTACGGCTGTGTGCCGGACTATACACTCCTTCGTCGTAATAATCAGAATTTACGTGCTCGTAGCGCAATCCTGCCATAAGCTGACCAATGGGTGTGGGTCGGCTATATTCGAAGAAGAAAGCGTTATTGCGTTCCTTAATGGTTGATGCTGTGCTGGGAACCACGTTTTCTTGATTGACATAATTTTGTTCGTGATTAGTGAAAGTATTCTCGTTTCCAACCGACAGGCTGCCGCCAAACAACGGTTGAGAGAGCACCAGCTTTGTTGCAAAAAACTTGTTTGTGTGTATTCCTGCCGATGTTACAGTGCGATTGGCGTAGTTGGCACTTTGCTCTGTGGTTATGCGGTATTCAGTTTCTCTACCATAATAGTAGTCTGTATTGAAATCTATATCTATCTTTCCTACCTTTCCAACGTAGTAAGCCGAGAGACTTTTATTAGGAATGGCAGTAGAGTTACCGCTAATTCGTGACTCTATATGGTCGAATAGCACATTATTTTTTAGCACATCGGTAGAGAATATACTCGACCCATTGTTTGCACCAACAAGCAAATTGGTGAAGAAACGCGCACCAACAGAGTGGTTGGCATTGAACTCGTAGGCTGCCGAAAACGTATAGTTGTTGTGTGTATTGCGGTATTTAGCCTTTTTAATCCACTTGTTGGTCCACAAATTAGCTGCCTGTACCTCATTGGTAGTGGTCTGATTGTCGTAAGTATTATCGAGTTCGTAAGCCGAACCAGCTGTCAGTTCCAAGCCATTGCGGCGATAATACATATTAAGCTGATTGTTAGTGTCCCAGTTTTCCCAATAATAAGCCGACGTACGTACATCGAAACCGAAGCCGTCGCCCACCTTACGCACCGTGTGAATGCGGATAACGGCACTCACCGTCGCATCGTAACGAGCTCCCGGATTGGTTACAACCTCAATGTCCTTAATGTCCGACGAGTTAAGACGTTCTATCTCAGTTGCGTCAGTTATCTTTCTGTTGTTTATATAGATAACTGCTGCTCCTCTACCTATAACAGAATAGCTGCCTTCTTTACCACTCAACAGCGGAATGCGCTTAAGCACATCGTTGCCCGAACCAGCCTTTGCTAACGACGAACCAATGATGGTTGTAACAAGAGCATCGTTTCGTATAGCCATCTTAGGACGTTGCGCTGTAACGATTACGCCTTCCATTGTTTTTGTTTCTGATTCTGCTTTCAGCTGCAAAGTATCGGCAATAAGAGGCAGAAACACATTGCGTTGCTCGTAGCCAATGCCCGATACACGTAGAAATACTTGGTTGCTATTGGCAGGCAAAGTAAGCAGAAACTTACCCGCATTGTCGGTAACTGCGCCCGTAACGAGCGAAGAATCGCGCACGGAAAGTGCAATAACGTTGGCATACTCAATAGGCGAACGCTGCTCATCGGTTATCCACCCACGAATGGTTTGCTGCGCCTTTGCTACAGTAGAAAACAGTGTCAAGGCTGTAAAAATGGCATAAAACTTTTTCATAACATATTTCGTTTCATTGTCTGACGTTATTATTTCTTTTGCCTGCAAAGGTAAGAAAAGAACAATTATTTATAAAAATAAACGAATAGACTTTCCATTTCACTGCGTATTTTTACACTTTTGTGTAATGTGCAAGCTACTTTCCAAACTTATTTTAAAGTTACACATTATTCTTATAAGAGCCTATATTAACAAAAAATATAAAGCTATGCTTTGGCGTTTAGCATATTTGCGTTACCTTTGCAACATAAGGCAGCACTTCGGCACTGTCGCTGGTGTTGCAAAACACGAGAGGAAAGTCCGGGCAGCAAA
>ERZ773051.1468-NODE-1468-length-12824-cov-34.052784_pt1 | contig 12824 bp, 9 predicted proteins | sample MGYA00580631_ERZ773051 | MGnify/ENA primary metagenome ERZ773051 (study PRJEB29015, sample SAMEA2738137) | human oral metagenome | biome: human oral; feature: human-associated habitat; material: saliva | place: China | collected 2204 ...
GGAATGGTTTATCAACACACCATTTGTAGAAAGACATAAGTAACGTAGATATCAATATGAACGTCAATCCTAAACAACTTTGGGATCAGTGTCTCCATCTTATAAAGGAGAATGTGACTGAGCAACAGTATGATACTTGGTTTCGTCCGATAGTACTTCAATCCTATCAGCCGGCTAGTAAAACTTTGTTGGTTCAGGTGCCTAGTCAGTTCGTATATGAATATTTGGAAGAGCATTACGTTCCTTTGTTGCGTAAGACTCTTATACGTGTTTTTGGTCAAGGTGTTCAATTGAGTTATCGTGTGATGGTTGATCAGGAACATCATTTGTCACAAGATTTACAACCGGAGGCAGTAGAGGATATTTCTTCGCAAAGACCAACTGCTCGTGGCAACCAAAGTCCTACGATTCTGGATGCAGTGCCTCAAGACCTTGATTCGCAACTTGACCCACATAAGTCCTTCACTAACTATGTTGAGGGAGATAGTAATAAATTGCCTCGTTCAATAGGACTTTCTATTGCAGAACATCCTAGTACGACACAATTCAATCCAATGTTTATTTATGGTCCTTCAGGCTGTGGTAAGACTCATCTTGTCAATGCTATTGGATTAAAAGTCAAACAGCTTTATCCTGAAAAGCGTGTATTATATGTTTCTGCGCGCCTTTTCCAGGTACAATACACAGATTCTGTTAGACAGAACACCACCAATGATTTCATCAATTTCTATCAAACAATTGATATCTTAATAGTGGATGATATACAAGAGTGGATTACTGCTACCAAGACACAAGACACTTTCTTCCACATCTTTAATCACCTTTTCCGCAACGGAAAACGTATTATCTTAGCCAGTGATCGCCCTCCTGTAGATCTTAAGGGAATGAATGATCGCTTATTGACGCGTTTCTCTTGTGGTCTTATTGCAGAGTTGGAAAAGCCTAATGTGCAGCTTTGTGTGGATATCTTGCACAATAAGATTAAGCGTGATGGGCTTAGTATTCCTGAAGATGTGATTAAGTTTATTGCTGAAACAGCGAATGGTAGTGTGCGAGACCTGCAAGGTGTTATCAACTCTCTTTTGGCTTACAGTGTTGTTTATAACAGCAATATAGATATGCGACTAGCTGAACGTGTTATAAAACGTGCTGTGAAGATTGATGATGAGCCATTAACCATAGATGATATTTTGGATAAGGTTTGTGCGCATTTCAGTGTTACTACAACGGCTGTCAACTCTCGTTCACGTAAGAAAGATATTGTTATTGCACGACAAGTGAGCATGTATATGGCACAGAAATATACGAAGATGCCAGCAAGTCGTATCGGTAAGTTAGTGGGCAATCGCGACCACAGCACTGTAATCCATAGTTGTTCGAAGATAGAAGACCGGCTGAAGGTTGACAAGGGGTTCTATGCAGAAATAGCAAGTATTGAGAACTCATTTAAATTGAAAGCATAAAGTATTTAGTTTATAAGTCAGCTACTTTCCATGGCTGACTTTTTATTATCATTGGTATTTGCTCAATCATTTGTCTACTTAGATTAATCATACTTTTGCATATACGAATTAGTCGCTTCAGAGAATGTATAAATCTTAGTTGGAAATATTGGTTAGAGATATAGTAAGCGAAAAGCACGCCTCCTTTGATGCCTAGAGAGCATAAGAATCCTACTAATAAGCCATATTCTGTGTTTTATATTTTTTGTTTTATCGAACCTTTCTTTTGTGTTTCTTCTTATATTGTACAAAGTTGATATATAAGGTTTTATAAGATTAAGATCTCCTTTCCAATATATGAAATCACTTGTATCAGTTTATATTATCTCTGTAGGTAATTTGTATTTGCTTATTGTCTCACATTTTCTTCGTAATATTGCACTTGTAATAAGGAGATATATAAACCTAAATCTTCTTAGATAATTTAAAGAAATCAGTTTATAATTATATAATGAGAGAACTCAGGTTGAGTTTGATTTTAATAACCTTTTAAATATATGTCTTTATGGGATTAAAAACATTTACCAAATCTATTTTATGTTGTGCATTATTTGTTATTGGTGCATTGTCTGCAAAAGCTGCTGACCGCTTAGTGATAGTCGGTGATGCTACATGGGGAGGGTGGAATCTTAGTCAATCTACCGTTATGCAGAAGTCTGATGAGAACGCTGATGTCTTTAAGGCTACCGTTCATTTAGATGCAAATAAGGAGTTTAAGTTCCTTACCGAGCTTAGTTGGGGTAATTTGGAGTATCGTGCTGGTGCAGGTCCTGTTACTTTGCAGTCGGGCGTTGTTGCTCCATTGGTGAGTAGCGTTGATGAGCCTACCGATGGTAAGTTCTTTGTTGATGAATCAGCCAACTATGATATCGTATGTAACTTGGCTGAGAAGACAGTCATTGTGACAAAGGCTGCTTATCAAGCAACACCTTTGAAGCATACCGCTTTATGGATGATTGGTAGTGCAACAAAGGGTGGTTGGAGTATCGGAGAAGGAACTATAATGAAGCAAGATGTTTCTAATCCAGCTAAATTCTCAGCACGTACTGAGTTGAAGGCTGGTGAGTTGAAGTTCGGAACGAATGTTTATGCTGGCTTCGACCAGATGTTCTATCTGCGCGACGTGACCGATGAAGGGAAGATTGTCTTTGGTGGTGATGATAATAAGTGGAACTTCACAGAGGAGGCTACATACGATGTTACCATTGATGTAGCAGCTATGACAGTTTCGTTTACTAAGGTTGATCCAACAGCTATCAATGCTGTAGAGACGACAAGTGAGGCTCCTGCAACCTATTACACCTTAGGTGGCATACAGGTAGAGAAACCTGTAGCTGGTGTGTATGTAAAGCGTCAAGGTGGTAAGACTGTGAAAGTTGTTATAAAGTAAGATCTTGCTTCTTTACATTCATTGGGACTTAAGAGAATTCCTCCTTATTATATAGTCCCCCTTCTGTATGGTGATGTTAGATTGATATCACCATACAGAATAATACTTTAAAAACAGACGATTGTTTTTAGTATTTTCTTTTTTAATCTTTGTACTTTGGTTTTAGTATCGTTCTCTTTCACACTAAACGTTTGATTTTAATCAAGAAGCTACTAATGCTAGTCGGTCTTACACAATCTTTCTCTCTAGATATTAGTTTATCTCAAAACAAAATACTAACTTTGCAGGCGAATTTAGTGTTCTTTTCTAAGTAAGGTATATTGGGATAACATAAGGTAAACTAAATAACGAATTATAAGGTATAAATTATTATAAGGTATTCTGTAGGAAGTAATATTGCAAAGAACAATAGACTTTACAGGGTAGCTTATGCTCATAAACAAGAGAATTATGAAGAAGAGTTATGTGCGTCCCGTATGTGGAATCGTTAAGACGATGGTAGAAGTGGCTCTACTGGCAGGAAGTGGTAATGGGGTAAGCAAGGGCAACCCAACACATGGTGTAGATGATAACCTTGCTAAGCCAAGCCCCTTTGGTTATGTAGAAGATAATGATGTAAAAGGGACAAAAGGTTGGAATTAAGTAAACTAAAGAAACTAAACATAAGAATGAAGAAACAGAAATTACAATTCCTTTGTGGCGCAATCGCCATGATAGGATTTACAGCCTGTAGCGATACAAACGATGTAGCAGGTGATGTTACACAACAAGAGGGTTATGTCACTACTATTCAGGTAACAGCAGCGGCTGACAAAGCTGCACAAGCTGGAACACGCGCACTCAAACCAAATGCTAATAATCAAATTGAGTCTGAGTGGAAAAGCGGCGATAAGATGTTTATCTATGACATCGCTGATAATGATAATAGTAACGAAGCTAACTATAGCTTAGTGACAATGGCTGCTAGCAGTAACAAGCAGAAGGCAGACTTCACAGGTGCGGTTAAAACCTTAAAGCCTATGAAGGCTACGGACGACCTTGCTTTCTTCTATCCTGGTACGGCTGTTGAGGGTGAGAAAACAGTTGAGCAGGTAGACCCGAAAATTTATAACGAAACTGATAAGGGGGTAAACATAAAGTATCATACTTCAGAGAACCCAAGTACCAACCAGAAGTACGGCATCCGCAGTACAGTCTCTCTTGATATGAAGAAGCAGGATGGTACATTAGCAACTATCGACCAGAAGTTTGATTACAACTGGGGTATAGCTAAGCCTGTAGAAATAAAGAATAACGATGGACAGAAAGTTGCCAAGACAGAAGTGACATTGAATCGCAAGGTGACTATCTGGGGTATGAAGTTCCTCGCATCGAGCAACATTGGTCAGATAAAAAACATTGACAGTGTAAAAATCAATGGTCTTCGTTCATACGATGTACTTAATCTTAAGGATGGCAACTTTGTTGGTACAAGTGACGAAAAGGAATATATGATTACCTTAGCCAACAAGGATAAGTCAAAGATTCAGTTGGAAAAAGATTACGTGTGGGTGGCTTTCTTGGCAGAGGATGCCTCAACCAACTTCACCATAACCGTTTATACACAAGACGGTGTTTATACAAAGACTGCTTCAAAGGTGTTTAACACAGGTTATGACTACCGCTCAAATATTACTGTTGAGAAGATTACTCCTCAGCCATACGTAACTGTGAATAATGTCACATGGGCTACAGGTAACTTCATACACTATAAGCAGGGTACAAAGGACTACTGGGGTATTGCGCCTGCACAGTGGTGGATTAGTAACTATGGAGATGATCCAAATGCTGACAACAGAGCTAATAACAAAAATATCTCAAAGAGTGGATTAGGTTCACAGAACTGGTATATTGACAACCATAATGGACGTTACACTCAGACTTCTGACGACTTAGACCTCTTTAGATGGGGAGATATTGCAGAGGCATTGAATTTGAAAAGTGGTGAAGACCTCGGTGGAACAGCATTTAGTATAGATGAGAAATACTATAAGGGTAAATTAACTCCTGGCGGCGTGTTCAACAGACCAGTAGATAAGAGTGAAGCAAAGTTTGGTGATATCGTAAAATATTATACCGAAAAGACAGGACGTAGTTATTATTATAAGTATCCTACCTTGGCTCAACTCGAAGGCTTGAAGAATAGTGTCACGAAGATACCAGCATTCTGTTATACCGATAAGGGAAATAAGATTTATGGTATATACTATAGCGATTACATACTGACTGGTCAGCATGCCAAGTTCCCTACTGGTAAAAAGCTTTGGAAGTATGAAGATGTAACAGGACTTGTTCTTGCTAATCGAGGCTTATTCTTACCTATTACAGGACGTCGTGACGATGGTATTACCAATAAAAATAACGTAGTTTTCCGCCATGTCGCTGAGGGTAGTAATTTCATGGGCTTCTATTATGCTGATTATGCAACGGCAGTAAGTACCTGTAATGGCTTATTCTTTGGTTCTCTTAACTATGGAATAACAGAGCCACAGAAGCATCAGGCTTGTGCAATCCGCCCAGTCTATGTTGGTCCAGCCATTACAGGCACACCACCAGTTACTGATGCAGCCAACTTTGCACCATTCAGCAGAATCATTGATGCTAATGGTCGTAAGTACTAAACGGCTAAGAAAATAGATTTTTATTTATTGCTGTCTAGCAAGATTTAAATAGCATAAAGTTCATTGCGGGATTACCTTTATTAGGTAGTCCCGCATTATGTTTGGGAACTAAATACTCTAATCTATCAACTTCTTATTCCGTACGTTCACTTGTCTATTCTTATATCTCACTTCCCATTAGTATGTGTAAACCTACTAGCATGATTTAAATAAGTTGCAGGAGCCAACTTCTTCTAGATAACACATTTGCTTTTGTGTCTCTTCTCATTCGCATAATATATGCAGCGTATTTGTTTCTAGAAAAAAAGTACTATCGTTTTAAGTAAAAAGTACTATCGTTTTGGGGAAAATGGAGGTACGTTTTATTAAAAACGGAGGTAGGTTTTTCCTGATTGTATATTATTTCTGTCCAACTTTATACTAATAGTACGGAAAGAGGGTGGTTGTGATAGGGTAGAGGGATTATAGTACAGCAATATTCAATTATAAAAGAAGCCATATCGACATCTCTTAAAAGGATGAAGATATGGCATTTTTGATCTGTAGAAAAAGGCTTGTTATACTTTATGCGTTCGGTAGATGAGATAATCACCATCGGCATGGATTGTGAATTCATTTGATAAGGCTTCGTTCAGCGTTCCTTGCCATAGTTCGTTGAATGGATAGATGTCCCATTTGAGCCCGTTGCTGGATAGTTCTTTGCAGGTAGCGTTGAAGATGCTGACTTGCTGTCCAGGGAATGATTCAAAGCGCATGGTGCCTGATGCTGCAACGAAATAGCCATAGTCGGTTATCATCACTGGGTCGATAGCTAACTGCCGATAGTAATAGAGCATGAGAGAGATGTTGCCTAAAGTATGATCTTCACGCTTGCCGGTCGCTCCGAGGTAGCAGAAACGGGGACGAGTATGGGTAGATGCGTCCATCTTCAGATGTGAACGAGCAAAGAGGGTAGCCTTGGTGAGGTCGTTAAACTCTTGTTCTGATATATGATGATAAATGTGTGCATAGCGTTGTTTCAGATCTTCAGAGAGAGAGTCGCCATCGCCTACTACTGCCGTTGGCTCTATCTCATATTCTAGTAGCTCCTTTAGTGCGCCATCACATACTATGAGATTATCCGCAGTGCGTAGGATGCGAAGGGGTAAGACGTGGGTGGGGAAGTCGCCAGCTGCTAGGATGACGGAGTTAAAGCCTCCCCAAGCCCCTCCAAAGGAGGGGATGTGCCTAGCGGAAGACACTTCCCCTAATGCCTCTGGAGGAAGGGAGTTAAAGCCTCCCCCAACCCCTCCGAAAGGAGGGGAGTGCCTAGCGGGGTGTTCGTTGGGGATGTGAGAATGTTGCTCGTCCTTGTTATTCTCTTTGTTATTGATAATCATTTGTTGTGTTGCTTTTATATGTTGTTGTGACTTTGCCTATTAGCACATCCCCTCCTTCGGAGGGGCTTGGGGAGGCTCCTTCCCTATTCCTTTAAGAGGGCTTGGGGAGGCTTCCCCTCCACTTAAAGTACCCTGCCACGGCGATAACGGAATAGAGAGCATATAGCCCTGCGGTGAAAGGAATTCCTTTATAAAGGTAGAGTCCTGCCAGTTCGATGTCGACGACAATCCATATCCACCATTGTTCGATGTATTTCTTTGCTAATGCCCATAGTCCGATGAAGCTGAGCGCATTGCCGAAGCTGTCTAATACGGGTACGGTAGAGTTCGTGAACTTGATGAGGATGAGGTAGAGTGCAGCCCAAAGAAGGAGGAAGACAAGCAGTGAAGGGAGTATCAACCGACGAGGATAGCGTGTGATAGGAATCTCCTCCGCTCCTTTCTTCCGTCCGAACTTCCAATACAAGAAGCCATAGATGGCTGCTAATGTATAATATATCTGCATTCCAAAGTCCGCATATAGCCCCGCCTCGTAATAGACAACCATATAGATGGCAGGCATGATAATACCTGTCAGCCAAAGCCATATATTCGCTTTGTATTCTTGATAGATGTAAATGAGGCCGACAATGCAGCCCAGCATGTCTAGTGTCATGAGCCCTAAAACTTCAACGCAACACTTCCCATCACATTAAATCCAGCCATTGGGATGAAGCCCAGTTGCGTATAACGGTTCTCGTTAGGATGTCCGTCATTGTCGAGGATAGTGCTATATACTCCTCCGCTGGCAGCATAATGGCGATTGAAGATGTTGTTAAGATTCACGCCGAAGATAGCTTCCTTCAAACCGATAAGACGCTTTGCAGGACGGAGAGAGTAGCTGATATTGACATTCGTCTGTGAATAGCAAGGCAACGAACGGGTTATATTCTCAGTGTTGTCGAGATACTGACGACTGACGAAGTTTGTATGCCATACAGCCTTAATGCCTTTGTAATGCAAATCGAGGAAGCCATTGAGGATGGCTGATGGAGAGAACGCCAAAGTAGAGTGATTATAATGAATCTTGCGGAAAGAATCATCAAAGTTGACACTTGCCATCTCGTCGAAGTCCTTAATAACATTGCGACTTAACGCAGCGTTACCTTCGACAGTCAACCATGACAACGGACTCCAGCCAGCTTCCAACTCGGCACCCATACGATAGCTGTTCTTGATGTTTGTGGTAAGATTCTCGCCGATGTCACTCTTCTCGCCAGTTTGCACAAACTGATTCGTATAGTCCATATAATAAAGGTTTACGCCAGCATGCCAGTTATTACCTGTGTACTGATAGCCAAGCTCTATATCCATCAATCGTTCTGGCGAAGGTGCAGGGTAACTACCATTCTCGGTAAAGTTATTGCGTTCTGGTTCACGGTTAGCATAAGCGATGGATGCATAAGCCTTGTGCCCATCACGATAGTAACTTACGCCCGCTTTGGGATTGATAAAGTCATAATGCTTATTGATATCCAATAGTTGATTATGGTATCCAGTGGCACTCTTACGGAATCTATCATTTTCGCCATTGGTTCTATATTCCACACGGCGATACTGAAGGTCGATAAACGTATTCCAGTAGTTGTTAAAGTGGTAATTAGCTTTGAAGAAACCGCTATAATCGAACTTACGAGCGTCAGAAGAATAATACTTATAATCCTTTCCGTTAGGTCGGAACTTGTTGTCAACCTGTTGGTCTTTGATATAAGTAAGATATCCAAAGTGATCGCCACGGAACTGTTGAAGGTTCAAGCCACCCATTACATCCCAGTTCTCATCTTTGTAGTTGAGATTGTAGATAACGCCGTAGGTGTGTTGTGACAAACCCTTACGACGCACGAGGTCAGTCTTCGCTATCTGCGTGCCAGTATTGTCGGTGAATTGCAAACCAAACCTAGCCAACTTTGCTTTCCGCTTGAACTCGCTGTAATAACCATAACCATAAGTATAATGTAAGGTTATGTTATGGCTCCAATGCTGTGCAGGATGAATGAGGAAAGAAAGGATATTGTGATTCTGATAGAAGTTATCGGTAGTCTTCTTCCAAAACGAACCATCGCGCATCTTAAATCGTTCCGTTTGATAATTCCCCGCAGCATCTTTGACGAAAGCACCATTATTGTCTGTCTGCAAATACTCATACAAGGAATTGAATTTGCCTAATCCTCTATCGTAAAGATCCTTGTAAGTTTTAATACCCGTATGTACCCCGAAAGTGCCATCCATCAAACTAAGATCACCGCTACCAGCGACAACTCCATTCCAAGCCTGTCCCGTCTTCTCAAAGTTTCCGATGTTCTTGTAGCTGATGCGGAAGTTATCTCCTAACCAAGTCAAGCCGCCATAGTAAGAACCCGACCGCCCACTTGTTCCGTGGACATAACCATCGGTGGCTGTCTCGTGATATGCCCCATCAAAGATAAGATGATTGAAGAGCAAACCCGTTGAGAACTTCATTCCTGCGTTGTAAGTGTTATACGAACCGTATGATGCACTGACTTCTGCGCTCGGCGTTCTCATTGGTGAACTCGTCGCCAAAGAAACCGAACCACCGAAAGCACCATCGCCGTTTGTAGATGTTCCGATACCGCGCTGTATCTGTACACTTCCCATAAGAGAAGCATACGAATTCATATTTGCCCAGAACACAGACTGATCTTCTGGCGAGTTTAAAGCCACACCATCTAAGGTGATGTTAATGCGACTTCCTGCTGCGCCTCGTATGCGCATAGCAGCCGTACCCGTACCTAATCCGTTCTCGCCCCACGCTAACACGCCCGGCGTTTGAGCTAATAAGAAAGGTAATTCACGTCCTGTTTTAGAGAAAGCCTCAAGTTCTGATTTCTTGATGTTAGCCACTGCATAAGGAGCATTCTTTTGTACTCGAACGCCAGCTACTATTACCTCTTCCAAGTGCTGTTGCTTGAGCGTGTCAGTTACTTCTTGTGCCTTTGTCGTTGCTACACATGTTAATGCAGCAGTGAATAGGATAATTCTTTTCATATCCTTTTAGTAATGATATTAAAATATAAATAAGGGGAATTTTCCCTACGACGGCATTACCCGTATCAGGTCAATGGGTATATTCTCAGCAAGCCCAAACAGGCAAGCACCCCCTAACTTCCACTTTGGAAGTCGGTGCAAAAGTAATACATTCTTATCAAACAACCAAAGAAAAGGCTGTAAATGCTATTAACTCGTCAACTTGTCTACTCGTCAATTTGTCTACTTGTCCACTTGTTTACTCTTCAACTCAAACAACTTTAATCGGCGCGTCCCAATATTATGGATTCTGCCTGCCGTTTCCAATCGTTCCGCAATGCGATAAGCAGTAGATGCGGAAAGATTGAGATACCGGCGGAAGTCGGCAATGGTAATGACAGACTTTGCGGCGAAAAGTTCCTTGAGTGCTTGGTCGATGTCTTCGGCTGTTGGAATGGAGGCATTGCCGTAATGATGAGTTTCGTTCTCAAATTTGGCAGAAAGGAGCTTATGTGCCATTTCACGATCGGGGCGGAACTTTATCGTTCGTACTTTCGGGTTACGCAATCGGTGATTGTGTGTGCGCGGATCCTCGTACACCTCACCTTTCACAGCCAGTGAGAAATAACCGATACCCGGCAGATGGACGGCGTTACCATCCAATAGTTGATAGGCTATTTCATCTCCCAGAGCCATAACCGTTGCGAATACATCCGCTCGTGTAAGAGACATTGCACCTTGTATGTTCTGCCCAATGCGTTCCAATCCAATGGTCTGTCGCTCCATGATGATTGCCCGAAATTCTGCTTTTTCTTTCAGCTTTCCGTAATTCTTTTGTAGTCTGTATTTGATGCTCATAACCTTTTATAATTTTGTTTACTATTCTTTCCCTTATGTACATTTTTCGCCGTCAGATACGCTTTCTTTTCCATTTGTAAGCATATTCTTTGGCTGTTTGACTCGTATATTTTCGCAGTCGGAAGCGTATTCCGTCATAATTATTCCCGTATTCCGTTATAGTTATTCTTGTATTCTATCATAATTTAATACGTATCAAATCATATTTTCTCAATGCTGATGAAACATTTTTACTATGCTGAAATTACACTCTCACTACGCTGAAATTGTTTTCTCACTATGCTGATAATGAAATTACATACGTACAAAAGTATAATAAAATACGTATAAAAGCAAGAAAAGATACGGATAAAATTATCATGCTTGCCGTATTCCCTTTCTTTTCCTTCCGTATTCTCTTTCCTTTCTGCCCGTATTCCTCGTCTTCTCTACCCGTATTGTCTTCCTCTTTCTCCCGTATATACTTGTTTTTAAAGCGGTCGGATCTGCCTTTATATCCCGTTAATAAGTGTTTTTCCTAATTAAGGAATAATAAATTCTTATTCTATGTAGAAGTAAAAAGTTAACTTTGCTTGCGAAAATTGAGTGGTATTCACAAGCTAAAAACATAAAACTATTTATAATGAAAAGTATTAAGGATATATTACCTTGGGAGGAGCGTCCTGTTGGATGCAAGGATGTGATGTGGCGTTATTCAAAGAATCCAATCATTGACCGCTATCATATTCCAACATCAAACAGTATCTTCAACAGTGCTGTCGTTCCATTTGAGGATGGCTTCGCTGGAGTGTTCCGTTGCGATAACAAGGCGGTGCAGATGAACATCTTTGCAGGTTTCAGTAAAGACGGTATCAACTGGGAGATCAATCACGAGCCTATTAAGTTTGAGGCTGGGAACACGGAGATGATTGACTCGGAATATAAGTACGATCCACGTGTTACATGGATTGAGGATCGTTACTGGATTACTTGGTGTAACGGTTATCACGGACCAACCATCGGTATTGCTTACACCTTTGACTTCAAGAAGTTCTATCAGTGTGAGAATGCCTTTCTTCCATTCAACCGTAATGGCGTCCTCTTCCCAGAGAAGATTAACGGAAAGTATGCGATGTTGAGTCGTCCAAGTGACAATGGTCATACTCCTTTCGGTGATATCTACATCAGCTTCAGCCCAGATATGAAGTACTGGGGCGAGCATCGTTGTGTGATGAAGGTTACTCCATTCCCAGAGAGTGCATGGCAGTGTACGAAGATTGGTGCAGGTTCGGTTCCTTTCTTGACAGACGAAGGTTGGTTGCTCTTCTATCACGGTGTAATCACTACTTGTAATGGTTTCCGTTATTCAATGGGTGCAGCTATCCTTGACAAGGACAATCCAGAGAAGGTTCTCTATCGTACTCGTCCTTATCTTCTTGCACCAAATGCACCTTACGAGTTGCAGGGTGACGTGCCAAACGTTGTCTTCCCATGTGCTGCTTTGCAGGATGGTGAGCGCGTAGCGGTTTACTATGGTGCAGCTGATACTGTCGTTGGTATGGCATTCGGCTATATTAAAGAGATTGTAGAGTTCACTAAGAACAATAGTATTTTGTAGGGTGATGGGTGATGGATGATGGGTGTTGAGGAATAGGGTGATGGGTGATGAGTGTTGGGTGTTGATGATTTGTTAAGAAATAATTAATGATTACGTCATCACTATCATTAACACTGAACACCTAAAACGCACAATCCAAAGACTATTCCTCAACACCCAACACCTACTACCCATAAACATACCCTCAACACCTAACACCTAACACCTAACACCCAACACCTAACATCCAACACCCACCACCCAAATGAATCATAAATTCCTATTAGTACTACTTCTTTCCTTGTCTTTTCTTTCGCTGAAGGCGACTGATAAAGGTGGGGAAGAGCCTGTCGACCTTGTCAATCCTTTTATTGGAACATCTAATTTTGGTACAACCAATCCGGGAGCAGTATGCCCTAACGGATTGATGTCAGT
>ERZ773051.1482-NODE-1482-length-12750-cov-29.405514_pt1 | contig 12750 bp, 10 predicted proteins | sample MGYA00580631_ERZ773051 | MGnify/ENA primary metagenome ERZ773051 (study PRJEB29015, sample SAMEA2738137) | human oral metagenome | biome: human oral; feature: human-associated habitat; material: saliva | place: China | collected 2204 ...
CTATGAATTTATCGTGTATCATCGTCGATGACGAACCGCTGGCTATCCGCTTATTGGAGAATTTCATAGAACGCACACCATTTCTGACACTCAAAGCATCGTTTACCGACTCGGTTGCTGCTATGCAATCCATAACAAACGATAGTGCAGATGTGCTGTTTCTCGATATTCAAATGCCTGACATGAATGGTATGGAGCTTTCGCACATGGTACCATCGCATACCCGCATTATATTTACAACCGCCTTTAAGGAATATGCTTTCGACAGTTACGAAGTGAATGCGCTCGACTTTCTGCTGAAGCCAATACGCTATAACAAGTTTCTTGCAGCAGCCGAAAAGGCTAAAAAATGGTTTGAGATGGCATTGCAACCGCAAAACAACCAGCACACAACGGTATTTCTGAAGGTAGACGGAGAACTACAGCAAGTGCAGTTGGACGATGTTGTGTATGTGGAAGGAATGAAGGATTACGTTATTTTCCACCTTTCCAATCGCCGATTGGTTACACACATGACTATGAAAACGGCAGAAGAGTTGTTGCCAACCAACAATTTTATGCGTGTAAACCGTTCGTACATCGTTGCATTAGATAAAATAAGAAAAGTTGATAGAAATGATTGTATTTACATAGGTAACGAGATTATACATGTAACCGATGCTTTTCTTGTAACTTTCAAGCAATATTTGGAAGAACGAAAACCATAGTTTTTCAAACTCTCACCATATAAGCAGCAATGGTTTTCAGTCGAACATAATTATAGCTTAGATACATAAAGCCACCAAATGGATTGTTTTTGCCCCAACTATTCTTACAAATAAAGTATTTGTAACCCTTCTCATTGTGAGCAATCCCTATAATTTCCATACAATGGTCGTCGGTAGTTTGATAGGTCTCAAAAGCTTCCTGACGTTGCGCCTGTGTAGGTTGCTGGGCGTCATTGTCTAATTCTGCAACACCGTTAGCAAACGAAAAACCATCTTCCGAAATATCACCTTCCCAACAAACAGGGTGTCCTGCACGCACAGACTGTTCTATACGATACATCAAAGTATCGATAGGCACATTAAAAAAAGTATTGTGAAAATAGTTATCGGGCACTTCCAAAGGAAAGTAAGTACCAAAGGGGTGATGTGTAAAACTTGTTAACGCCAGATATTCGTTGTTTCTACATACACTATGGGCGAACTCTTGTGGGGTGTAAGAGGCACGGTAAAGAAATACTTGTCGTGGAATAGCACCTATCTCATCGTCTAAAATTCCATTAATATAGTTCATCTGTTCGGTAATATCTCCAGTTTTAGGTGCTAAAACTGCTTGACTAAGTTTACGTTCTAGTACTTTATAAGGTGCGCCTTCGTGCTTATGATAAGCATCAAAATGGTATAAACCGTATGTTGCAATAAGGTCTATCAACATACTACTCATTCCACGAGTAGTAATAGTGGTGCTTTGATTGGGTAAACAAGCATTTCTGGTACGTGTTAGCAGTAGCCTTCGAGCTTGTTCTGCAAGATACATACGTGCAACATAGTCGGGACTAAGATTTACAGAGTCGCCTTGCATTAAGTGTTCAGTTTCTATTGTTGCTAGCATAGCATATACCCAGCACAACGAGCTCTGTCCCTGATTCTTTACAGGGGTAGTTTGTAGCCTCACCTCATTGGTAAAATGGTGAGTAGAAATCTGTTGTTCTGACTGTTTTGCGCACCCTACGAAAAGTAGCAAAACACCTATTATAGGAACTATTCTCTTCATTTTTGTTTGTATTCAATAAGAAAATACTCTTATTGAATACCTTTTTTATATACTATAAATTAGCTGAATGAGCGTTTGTCCTACTGCCTGCAATGTTGTACGGTCTATGTGTTCCATTGTATCGCTTACAGTATGCCATGTTGGTCCGAATGAACTTTGGGTACAATCAGGATAATATGGAATAACATCAATGGTAGGAATGCCAGCTATTTTATTGAGAGGTTCGTGGTCATCAGTAACCATTCCACCTGTTGTTTCTGGAAAATACGACTCAAAGCCAGCATTTTTTGCAGCTCTCCATACACGGTCTACCACATCAGGAGCATATTGTAGAGACATTCCTTCCTTATAGAACTGAGCACCTTCGCCTCCAACCATATCGAGCAGAATACCAAACTTAGGACGGACAGCAAGGGGTAAGTTCTTTGCAAAATAATTAGAGCCTAAAGCCCAACTGTCTCCAGACTGATCTTGATACTGGGTCTCCCACTGTGGTACTCCCCAATCTTCGGCATCGAAACAAACAAAATCGATTCCCACATTAGGCACACTATCTGCTTGTATCTGGCGTGCCAGCTCTATCATAACGGCAACACCAGAGGCGCCATCATTAGCTGCCATAACAGGTTTCTTATGATTTGTTGAGTCTGGATCGTTATCTGCCCATGGTCTACTATCCCAATGTGCACACACTAAAACACGTTGTTGTGCCTTTGGGTTGGTACGAGCGATAATGTTTGTAGACTTTAATACCGTTCCATCATAAGCTTTCAGGTCTGCTTTTTGTGTCTGAACTTCACATCCATATTGCTTAAATTTAGCTATAATCCACTGTTCGCACTTGTCGTGAGCCGACGAATTCATAGTACGGGGACCAAAATTGCACTGTGCTTCCGTATAAGCAAAAGCTGAATCAGGATTAAACTTAGGTCCAATAGGTTTTGCAACAGCTACCGTATCGCTATCTCCTGCATTGTTATTAGTGGCTTTACCCTTACAGCTAAATGTAAAAACTGCAAATAAAAACACTGCTATGCCACTACAAAAAAACTTTATATTCCCGTTCATTTTCGTTTCTTTTATTTCTGTTTAGCTGCTTGTACTTGTGCCATAACTCGCAACCAGTTACCTCCCCATATTTTTTCTATATCGCGCTCACTATATTTACGTGCAAGCAGATGGCGAGTAAAGTTAATCATTTCACTTGCATCTGCCATTCCACACACAGTTCCATCACCATCAAAATCAGTTCCAATGCCTACATAGTCTATACCCATTATGCTGATAGCATGCTCTAAATGGGCAATAGCATCGAGAACAGAGGCTGTCCCCTCTTTACGTAAGAAACCATGATAGAGTGTAATGTGTGCAACACCGCCTTTCTTAGCTAACGCTCGTAGTTGGTCATCGGTAAGATTTCGGGGTACATTACAGAGAGCTTTGCTGTTAGAATGGCTGCACACAATGGGTTGGCTACTGATCTCAAGAGCATCGTAAAAGCTTTTTTCTGCACCATGACTGAGATCGACCATAATACCATTGCGATTCATTTCGCGTATCACAGCAGCACCAAACTTACTAACCCCACCATGAAGATTACTTCCTCGTGCCGAATCGCAGATATCGTTATCTCCATTATGACACAAAGTGATATATGTAACCCCTCGTTGTGCAAAATATTTTACATTAGCAAGATCGCCCTCTAATGCCAGACCATTCTCAATAGCAAACATAATGCTTTTTCGTCCTTTACGTTTGTCCTCGTAAAGGTCGGACGGTGTACGAGCAATACTAAGGTAACGGTTGTTATCTTTTACTATTTTCTCTATTTTATTGAAGATTAAATCAGCATAAGATGTAGGTGTAAGGTTATTCAAGACATCTGTCAATTCAGGATTAAATCGCTTTAATCCTTCTACGTCTATCTTTGATGAGAACGTTTCTCCTATACGTGGCTGTGGTAAATAAGCTGCCATTGTAACAGCATCTTGGTGTCCTTCCGTCATCTTATGTAGATCATAGAGTATACGTGGATCACGTTTGGCAAAGTCTACGCCCTGTGGAAAGAACATTGGAGTGTCGCAATGAGTGTCGAGAGTAAGTATCCTTGTATGCAATTGCTTAGCTGTTCGGAAACTATCAGCCTCATTTACGAACCATTTAAATAGTTTCTGACCATCTTCTTCTAACCACTCTGGGTGCCACTGGACACCCATTATAGGTTTAAATTCTGCACTTTCCATACATTCTATTACACCATCTGGAGCGTATGCTGTAACTTTAAATCGTTTACCAGGCATAGAAACTGCTTGATGATGGAATGAATTTACAAATATTTTCTCTTGCTTATATATGGAATAAAGCACAGAATCGGGAGCTATCTTTATGCTATGTGTAGGTTCGTTGAAAGATGCGCTCTGGTCGTGTTTGAGCTTTGCAGGACGCAAAGTGGTAACACTTTTCATACGTGCGAGCTTCTTTTCTTCGGTCTCTTCAACAATATAGGGGTCGTAAATATGCTGTTGTACCTTCCCACCCAACGCTATAGCTAATACTTGCAAGCCTCGACAAACTGCAAAAATAGGTATCTGCCTATTGTAAGCTAAGCGTGTTGTGAGCAATTCGGAAAGATCACGTTTATTGTTTATACTACCCATATTGCGAATAGGTTCCTCTCCTTCCCACAAAGGGTTCACATCTGCCCCACCAGTAAGTAGAAGTCCATCTATACGATTAAGTATATTAACAATTACTTGTGTATCTGTTGTGGGGGGAATAAGTAGTGGCGTACCTCCAGCGTCTATCACTTGTTTATGGAAAACTTCACGAATGGTAACGTCTTGGTCTGCAAAATTGGTAACAATACCAATGACTGGCCTGCTAGTTCCTTCGGGATAATGGTCATAAAGTTCTGCTAAATGGGCATCTAAATCATAATTTTGCATTGTAATTTTATTTTAATAGACGATAGAAGCAACGCACAAGTTGTACAGTTTAGAGATTTTCGCTAATTGGTATTTCACGTTTTATGCTCTGTTCAAGCGAAATCAGCGTCTCAGTAGAAACTACTCCAGGTATGCTTTGTATTTTATTGTTAAGCAAATCCATAAGTTGTTCGTTGTCTTTTGCAAAGAGTTTAACGAGCATAGTGTATGAACCTGTGGTGAAATGACACTCTATTACTTCAGGAATAGAACTAATACGTTCTACTACTTCGCGATACATAGATCCGCGCTCAAGATTTAAACCAACATAAGTACAGGTCGTGTAACCAAGACTTTTGGGATTTACGTGGAAGCCACTGCCCACAATTACACCATTTTCAATAAGGTGTTGAACTCTTTGATGGATTGCAGCACGTGACACTCCACATTCTGCTGCTACGTCTTTAAACGGTATTCGAGCATTCAGCGAAAGGATACCGAGAATCTTTCTGTCTAATTTGTCTATCTTATCCATATCAATACTGTTTCTGACTTGCTTATTACAACAAGTAAGTTAGTTTACAATTTGAAAGCAAAAGTAGACATTTTAAATGAAACAGGCAATAGAAAAGCATAAAAAAAGTGTGCCACTGTGCACACTTTGTTATTTTTTCTAAAATTATTTGCTTTGAGGTCCCACTGCAGTTGGTACTATTCCTTGTAATTCAAGAGTGAATATGAGCGGAGAATAAGGTGCGATATCGTTACCTGCACCTCGTGCACCGTATGCCAATTCTTGTGGAATATAGATTTCCCACTTAGAACCTACAGGCATTAACAGAAGAGCTTCTGTCCACCCTTTTATTAGTCTTCCAACTCCAAAGGTATCGCTCTCTGTCCCATGACGAGCTGTCGAATCAAACACTTTGCCATCTATGGTACGTCCTTCGTATACAACTTTAACCTGATCGTCCTTGCCTGGCTTTGCACCATTGCCCTTAACGAGTATCTTATACTGCAATCCGCTTGGCAAAGTAACTACTCCCGGCTTCTTTTTATTGGCTGCGAGGAACTTCTCACCTGCAACTTTCACAGCCTCGTTACGTTGTTCTACCAACTGCTGTTGTTTCTTCGCAAAGTATGTTTGAGCAGCTTCGGGCTTCATAAATCTTGTATCTTGCTTTAGCGCATCTACAAAACCTTTAAAGAACAGGTCTTCATCTATGTCGGCAGATGTACCTTTAAACTGCTTTTGTATATTGGGAAGCATGCTCCGTTCTACCTGTGCTGCGATTTGCAAACCTGCCGTATAGGCAGAGAAAGAGGTGTCTTTACGTTTTGAAATACCTTCTTTCAGTCCACGTATAAAGTCGGGAAGCTGTTCTTTTGATACTCCTAACTGACTTGAAATATACTCTTCCAACCCGCGTGTTGCATTCATTCCCGCTGCGTAACTTAACGAATCGAACTTCGTTATATCTATTGCGGGCTCATCGCTGACAGGTGTTGTGATTGCTATTGATTCTATTTGCTCTTGCTTTTTCTGTTTCTTCTCTTTCTTGCTCTGTGCGTTTGCCGTGCTAAAACCTGCACTTGCCACAACGAGCAATGCCATAATTGCAATTTTCTTCATTGTCTTTTTCGTTTAAATAGGAATACTGACAGTGAGCATTCCTGTGTTGTTTCCCATGAAATAATATCGTAATGAAAAAGTGGATTGGGCTAATCATTTCCCAACCCACCTTATTATATAATATTGTACAAATAACTATTTCAGGTTATTTAACTGGTTTTGCTGCTGGAGCTTCAGCTGCTGGCTTTTCAACAGATAATAACTCTATAGTAAATATCAATGTTGAGAATGGTTTGATATCTGGGCTAGGTTGTTGTGCTCCATAACCTGCTGCGTAAGGAATATAAACCACCCATTTAGAACCAATAGGCATATTTAGTAATGCTTCATTGAAGCCTGGAACAGCTTGTCCTATCTGCATTGGCATATTTTCGTTCTTATCGAACACCTTGCCATCGATAGTTTTACCTTCGTAGTTAATTTTTACTACTTGCGATGCTGTTGGCTTTGCACCTGTTCCTGCCTTTAATTCTTTATAGTAAACACCTTGCTTCAGAGCCTTCATACCTGGTTCTTTTGCTATTTTAGCCATAAAAGCATCGTTCTTTTTCTTGTTCTCTCCATACTTTTTCTCGGCTGTTTTAGCTTGTATGGCTTGTGGAACTCTTTGTTCTATCTGGCGTGCCTTCTCCAAACTCATACTCTTATTGTCGCCCTTTGCGCTTGCTGCGAAACCTGCAAGGAAGTTGCTTAGCGATATTGATTGAGTAGAATCTTCACCAAAGATGCTCTTGTTAATTTGGTTTTTAATAACCATATTCATATTCATACCAACACCAACACCAGCATTGTAAGCAGCTTTCTTCTTATCGTCCATACTTGTTGCACCATCGTTCAAACCTTTAATGAACTCGTTGATGTAAGCTGTATCGATATTCATCTGCTTCAAATACTGTTTAACACCCTGACCCTGATCTACACCAAAGGCATAGCTTAAAGAATCAACATCAGACTTTAGGTCCTCTTTTGGAGCCTGATTGCCACATGCTGTAAAGCTTGCTGCGGCGATAGCCAATGCGGCTACAACTGTAAATTTCTTCATTTCTCTTTATTATATTATTGTTTTCTACTTTATATCTCACTTATTTAGAGCACCTCTATAAGCTCTACTACAAATACCAATGCTGAATATGGAGGGATTGATGCACCTGCACCACGTGCGCCATAGCCTAAGTTATAAGGTATAAAGAAGCGATATTTAGCTCCTTCACTCATAAGTTGCACACCTTCAGTCCAACCTGCAATCACTTGGTTCAGTCCGAATGTTGCAGGCTCACCACGGTCGTACGAGCTATCAAACTTAGTTCCATCAATGAGAGTGCCTTCGTAATGGCATTTTACTTGGCTTGTTGCACTTGGCTTCTTGCCATTTCCTTCTTTAATAACCTCATATTGAAGTCCAGAAGGTAATACTACTATATTTTCTTTCTTTGCATTCTCTGCCAAAAAGTCTTCTCCTACAGCCTTAGCAACCTTACCAGCTTCTTCAGCTGCAGCCTCTTGCTTTGCTTGTTGCTCTGCAAAAAAATTGTTTACGAGGGTTTGTGCCTCTTTATTGTCTACTTTCAATTCGTTGCCAGCTATTACATCTTTGATTGCTTGAGCAAAATCGTCGATGTTTAAATTGCTTGCTCCCATTCCGCTGAGCTGTGTACCTATGCCGATACCTAAGGCGTAGCTTAATTTGTCCATTGATTTTCTTTTCTTATTTAAATATTATTAATGTGCAAAGATACTATTTTTTAAAGGATAGTATAGCATATATCTAATTAAAATTACTAAATTTGTGAAATCAATAAGCAAAAATGTCGATATGAAGAAAATAGTATTTTTAACAGGAGCAGGTATGTCGGTGGAAAGTGGTTTCAAGACTTTTCGAGGCAACGATGGACTATGGGAGAATTATCCGGTAGAGAAAGTGGCTACACACGAGGCTTGGGAAGATAACCCAGAGTTTATAAACAACTTCTATAATGGTTTGAGAAAGAAACTTTTTACTGCAAAACCTAACGATGGACACCTACTCATAAAACAACTGGAAGATAAATATAAGGTTACTGTAATTACACAAAATGTAGACGATTTGCACGAAATGGCTGGTTCTACTAACGTTATCCATTTGCATGGAGAGTTGAAGAAGGTTTGTTCGAGTGCCGATGCATACAATCCGAAATATAGAAAAGAACTTACAGAAGATGCTCCTAACGTGATGCCTGGCGAAAAAGCTGGCGATGGAAGTTTGCTCCGCCCATTCATTGTTTTCTTCGGAGAGAGTGTTCCTATGATAGAACCTGCAATTAAAGAGGTATCCGAAGCTGATATCTTTGTTATTATCGGGACATCGCTCAATGTTTATCCTGCTGCAAGTTTAATTCATTATGTTCGTACAGAGGTACCTGTCTATTTAATAGATCCAAATGATGTAGACTCAAAATATGACACGAATATTACGGTTATTCGAAAAGGTGCGAGTGAAGGTATGCGTGAGTTAATAAAAGAATTATAGATAAACAACAACAAAATAATTAGATGATGAAAAGATTTATATTAGCACTTATAGGTGTATTGTTTATGATTTCTGCAGTTGCACAAAAAAATGTGTATGGATTTAAGGCGAAAGATGCCAATGGACGTGTGGTCAAACTAAAAGAGTACAAAGGAAAGGTTTTGCTTATTGTAAACACTGCTACAAAGTGTGGTTTTACACCGCAATACGAGGCTTTACAAAAACTATACGATACTTATAAGGCACAAGGATTGGTTATTCTCGACTTTCCATGTAACCAATTCGGCGCACAAGCACCTGGTACTATGAGCGAAATCAGAGCATTTTGCACGGGAAACTATGGCATTACCTTCCCACAATTCGAAAAAATAGATGTGAACGGCAATAAAGAGCTACCTCTCTACACCTATTTAAAAGCACAACAGGGGTTTAAAGGATTCGATACTAACAACCAAATTGGTAAGTATCTCGACGAAAAGTTCAGTAAGCAGAATCCTAATTATGCGAAAGACCCCAGTATTAAGTGGAACTTCACAAAATTCTTAATAGACCGTGAAGGACACGTTGTAGACCGTTTTGAGCCTACAGCCGATATGAAAGATATTGAAGCGGGTATTCGTGCAGTGCTGAAAATAAAGTAAAAGGGAGAGAGAACAACAGAATATACTTGTTAAGTAGTTATAACTACTCTTCTAAAACAAAGATAAAATAAAGCGATTGTTATGTTGTGCGTAACAATCGCTTTTATCGTAATAGGTATTAGCATCTTGACTGATTCTATTTTATTGCGAACAGATAAATTAACTTTTTGATGAAAGCACAGCTGTGTTCATTAGTCAGAAAATTAAGTCAGACAGTCGCAATTGTTAATATTAACGAAATGTACTGCCGTGCCCCACGAGTCCTACTGCCGTGCCCCACGGGGCCTACTACCGTGCCTTACAAGTCCTACACCCGTCAGAATCTAAAATTGCAATTCCACAATATAGTTATTTATTTACCCACGTACACCCATTGCGATACGTGGGTGCATTTATATAATTCGGTGCGGACATTTCTGTGTTCATTAATTTTGTTTTTCATTTGTGCCATAGTATCTGTGCACTCATAATATTCTTTTTTAGAAGTGTGGCACCGACTCACGTCGCCACCACACATTGAATTAAAATAGATTAACTGAAACTAAATGTATTTAGTAGCATATATGCCACACCATACATTATATGAATTATTCTGTAACAGGTCGGACTGCAAATGCGTCTGCACGTCCATTGAGACTCAATGGGAATACAAAACCTCCATTAAAATACATATAACAACCACTATCTGTACTTTTTGGTATTGCTGACCAATAATATCCAAATCCACCAACACTAAACAATCCGTCAGAAATTCGACGACAACCTACTGCTGGTAAAAAGACTATTTCATTCTTATTACTATTTGTCCAAAAATTATGACCATAATTATAGGTACCATCATGATTTATTGTAGTACCATTTTCGCCATCTATTGTAAACCCTGTGAATACATTAGAAGTAGGCATTTTATACCCCGCAGGGGTTGGATCATAGACTGTTTTGATAACTGCTTCATCTTTGAAGCCTACAGTAGTATTGTCTACTGACCAAAGATTAAAGTAAGTAGTATTACACCAATCTGCACTGTTATAACCCGTTCCAACATTTCCAAACATATTTTCAGGGTGTTGAATAGCATAACCTAAAGAACGTCCACCTGCAGTATTATCGAAAGAATAAGTACTAGCTGCAGCTAAAGCATCTGTTCCAGGAATCGCATCTTTACGACCAAACTGATAGAATGTGGCAATACCTGCTTTCTTTCCTCCTGGATTCTGTGTAATATTAAAAACAGCTATCTTTTTATTACCGCTTGCTCCATATTCTTGCTCTACTTTTACCTTTACTGTTCGTGGTGCATTATATGTAGTAGCAAGCCATTCTGTTGGTTTCCAACCAAGAGTTTCTTCTGTAAAGTTGTATTTCTTATTTTGATGGTTCGTAACTTCTATTGGTGTAAGTGCACTTTGTGGAGCAAACCATAAATGCCAAGACCATACTACGGTGTTGCCTTTTGTAACAGCTACAACAGCGTTTCCACTTTTTATATCGGAAGCTTTAACTTCAAATTGTAAATAAGCATCGTTATTTGCACCTTCATGTACTATAGGAGTAGAACTGAGATGTATAAGATTGGCTTCATCTGCCCATACTATGTGCGCACCATCTATATTGGTATTAGCAGCGTTACTCTTTTCTATCCATGGATTTGTAATGTTGTTCCCATTGTGGTCTTTAAAATTATGAAGTATAACATCAGCACCTCCTACTATTGTTACAGGAGCAGAACTGATATAAGCACTACTATTTGTTGCGCCACCAGTAATAGCGTTACCATAAACGAGTGGTATACGATAGTAGCCCGGAGCAGAGATTACATAACTGTTGGCTGTGCTGCGAGCAACTGTACCACCTGCAGTGGAAAGGTCGTAGTAGCGACTTGCGGTGCCAAGTGGTGTTGCAGCCTTCAGTCCGTCGTTACGTTCTTTTAATAGGTCTTTTATATCAGCCGTACTAAGTGTAGCTGTACCTTGTTCGCCAGCAGTTCCACCATTACCAGTTTCTATACTGAGTGCAGTAAGCCAAGATGGTTTATTTGTAGTATAAGTTATACCTCCATCTACACTGTAACCTATAACTTTCCATGGCACGGCTTGTTTTGTATGGGTCCCTGGATCTTCTCGAAAGCTTTGGACACCAAAAGGTAGTGATGTTGTTTCATTATAATTAGCAGGAAGTTTAGGGTCAGTAGCTGTTAGTGTATAAGTCCAGTTAGAGTTTGTTTCGCTCAACTTGTATGTGCGTGTTGTTCCTGCTTTCCATTCGCCTTTAAGTGGAGCGGTTATTTCTGTGCCATCGGTGCAATGAACATAAATGCTTACGTTGTTGCTGGTGAGCACTTGTGGAATCATATAGAATGTGTAGTTGTCGCCTGCATTTCCCATAATGGTAGCATTAGGGTTACGACTGGTGCTGACACTAACGCCAGAGAGTGTTGCCGTGCCACGCGTATCAGTAGTGTGGTCCCAATCTGCACCTACGCCATCGAGTCGCTGAGAAAGTGTGTACTTGCTTGCCATTACAGCATTGCGTATTTCTACTTTATCTATAGTTTTATTCCATGATAGATTCTGCCCAACGGCAAAGCGGATAGCTGTAAGCGCGTGGCGGAAGTTAAGATTGGTTGTTGGGTGTTCGCCTTGTGTTGCGTAGTGTACATCGCCAGTACAAGCAGTCATTAGGTCTACTTGGTCTGCTACGTTCGACTTAACTGTGAAATCTACATTTGGACTACCAGCCGTTGCTGTATTGTTAATAGTCATACTTGAATATTTCTCCTTTGAAGGATAAACTGCAAAGAAGCGAGCGTTTGGCTCAGCCATAGACCAACGTATAGGGTTGTAGAGTTCGCCGTTGCTCTTTGTTTTCTCTGCATGGAACCATTCGGGAGTTGTAAGAATGCTTGCAGCACCACGAATACCAGTAGACGAGAAGTCATCGTCTATATTGGTTTTTATTTTTGCACGTGTTGCGGCATCTGCTTTTATTGGGTTTACGCCTTCTACGGTGGTTTCTATAAAACACACGTCTATGTTTCGATTGCTATGTGCTGCGAGTTTGTGTCCGGCAAGGTCGGCAGTGGTAATACCGTTGGCAATGGCTCCGCGTGTCATTTCCAGTCCACGACTTACGGCTTGTTCCTGAACGTCGTTTATGCTGAAACGCACAAGGGCGTCGCCATCGTTTCCTTGATTGGGATTAATATCATCGTCGGCACACGATGTTACCGATAGCGCAATTCCACCCACCAAGAGTGAAGAGAGCGCATAATGGAAAATACTTTTCTTC
>ERZ773051.1483-NODE-1483-length-12749-cov-5.277375_pt1 | contig 12749 bp, 9 predicted proteins | sample MGYA00580631_ERZ773051 | MGnify/ENA primary metagenome ERZ773051 (study PRJEB29015, sample SAMEA2738137) | human oral metagenome | biome: human oral; feature: human-associated habitat; material: saliva | place: China | collected 2204 ...
GCATGCCGCGCAGGGTGAAGGTCGCGTCAGCAACGGGACCGGCAGAGATATTGTGGATGCGCGCGGTCGGTACCGCGAATCCGGACTCGTCCTTGGAGGGAGCCGCCAGCGGCAGAACCGCGTCAAAGGGAACCACGTTAATCTGCGCACCAAACAGCCTGGACTGGGCGTTACGCGCGGTACGCTCGAGGTCTTCCTGACGAGCCAGCGGATGCTCCGCGTTGCGGGCGTACTGTTCCTTCACCGAGTGCAGGGACTCCGTGATGGGGCCGGTCGCCGCAACCTGCACCGGTAGCACGTTCACCGCGGTACAGCCGGTCTGCGCGCTCGCCGTGCCCAGGGCGCGGGTCGCCTCCGGCAGGGTGCGGGCGAACATGCGGTTCATCTGCGGCACGCCGAATGAAGCCTGCGGGTAGCCGCCCACACGCGCCAGGTACGAGCCGACGGCGGCGGTCGCCAGCACGGGCCAAGACACCCCGTGCTGCTTTGCCGCATCCAGCAGAGCCTGCTGGGTGGGCACGTCAATGCTGAACGCTAGGCGCACAGACCGCGCCGACGGGGAGGCGGTACGACCCGCCAGGGAGGTGTCTTCCTGTTCCAGGGCGCCGCTCGACTCCCAGAAGGCGAGGTCTTCGTCACGGGCAGTGGAGGCGGCATCGTCGGCATCGAGCAGCTGCTGCAGGCTCAGGCGGCGGGTCGCCGGAACCGGCTGGCCGGCGGACAGGGCGCGGTATATCGCGGCGACGCGGGAGAGGCCGTTGAACGCAGCGAAGCCGTCGGCAACCACGTGGGAGAAGGAGTGGTAAACCCAAAGGAACCCGCCGTAACGCACCGCTGCGCTGCGCACGGTCACGCCCTCATCGGTGGCGAGGGGCTGGGCGAGCAAACGCTGCGCCCATGCGCGCACCGGCTCGGGAAGGGCAGGCTCGGGCAGGGCTGACCCGGGAGGAGCGGAGTTAGGTTCCTCCCCCGCCTCCGCGGAGCCGTCCAGTTTGCCCTCCTCCAGCTCTCCCTCGTCCACGAGCAGGTCAATGCCCGCCAGGAACTCCTCCTCGGTCAGAATCTGCTGGGAGGCGGCACCGTCAGCGATGCGGGTGCGCACGCGGAAGCCTTCGTTCTCGCGGTAGAGCCGCTCAAAGGCCTTGCGCAGCAGGCTGAGGTCGGTGTCCGCGGGGCATTGCAGAACCTCTGCCGTGTTGTAGCAGGGGTTTTCCGGGTCAATCGCGGCGGCAAAATAGATGCCGCGCGCGTTGGCGGTCAGCGGCAGCCAGGAGGTTTCGGCCTGCCCGTTCAGTACGGCCTGCGCGGTGTGCGAGGTGGAAGCGGTAGTATCAGCTACGCCCATGGTGGCCTCTCAGATCTGGTTTAGGGGTCTGGATTAGGAATGATGTGCGTGTGGTGGGCTACTCCCCCGCCATTCTCAGCTGAAATCAGCCGAAACGGTGAAAGTAGAACACCGAAAGAACACCCCGGGCACCCGCCTGCAATACCGGCAGGCAGGCACCCGGGGTGCGGTAAGGCTTAGCCCAGGCGGGAGGCGAGGAATTCCACGGTCGGGTTCTCCACCAGCTCGGTGAACTCGATGACGGTGCCCTCGGCAGCCAGGTCATCGAGCAGGGCGAAGGAACCCATCGAATCCAGGCCCAGCGAGAACAGCTCGGTGGTCGGGTCGTCGAACGCTGCTTGCAGGGAATCGGGCTCAACAATGTACTTCGCCAGGATGGGGCGCAGGGTCTCGGTTGCGGACATTTTTCTCCTCTTCGGGGTCGGTCGGGATCGGTCAAAATCCCTCAAGAAACGGGGCGTAGCCGGCTTAGCCGAAAAATGCCTAGCCGAAAATTTCGGCAAGCTTGGCGCGCAGTTCGCGGCGAGAAATCTTACCCACGTTCGTGGTGGGCAGCTCCTGCAGAACCTGCACGCGCTCGGGAATCTTGAAGTCGGCGAGCTTCTTCGAGGTGAAGAACTCGTGCATCGTGCGGCGCGGGTTTTCGCCCAGGTCGGCGCCTTCCTTCGGCACAATGACCAGGCCCACTCGCTCGCCCACGGTTTCGTCCGGGATGCCCAGAACCACGGCGTCAAAAACGTCGGGGTGGGTCAGCGCCAGCTCTTCAATTTCGTCCACGGCAATCTTCTCGCCGTTGCGGTTAATCTGGTCCTTCGCGCGGCCGGTCACCTCAAGGTACTTGCCGGCGACCAGGCGCACAATGTCGCCGGTGCGGTAGAAGCCGTCCTCGGTGAAGCTGTAGCGGTTCGCGTTCTCCTCCAGGTAGTAGCCGCGAATCGTGTACGGGCCGCGGGTGAGCAGGTGGCCGCTCTCGCCGCGCTTGACCGGCTGGTCCTGATCATCAACAATCAGGATTTCGTCGTCGGGGCTAATCGGGTAACCCTGGGTTCGCAGGCGTAGCTCAATCATGTCGGTCGAGCGGGTGTAGTTCACCAGGCCCTCAGCCATGCCGAACACCTGCTGAACGGTGCAGCCGAGCACAGACTCAATCTTGCCCGCAACCGCCGGTGCCAGCTTCGAGCCGCCCACCTGCAGGGTCTGCAGGGAGGGCAGGGACACGCCGCGCTTCTCCGCGGAGGCGACCCACGCCTGAGCCAGCGGCGGCACCAGCGCGGAGGTGGTCACACCCTCCATCTCAATGAGGTGGAACGCAGTCTGCGGGGACGGATCCGCCGCGAACACGAGCTTGCCGGAGGCACACATGACGCCCAGGATGCCGGGCGAGCTCATCGTGAAGTTGTGCGCGGCGGGCAGCACCACGAGCATGGTCGTGTTGTTGTTCAGCTTGCAGATATCCACCGAGCCGCGCACCGAGTACAGGTAGGCGGCGTGGGTGCGAGGAATCAGCTTCGAGATGCCGGTCGTACCGCCGGAGAGCTGCAGGAACGCCACCTGCTCGCTCGCGCGCTGGTTCTCGGTGTTCTGAACGACGCCGGGCACGAACTCTTCAGCGAGCTCCTCCTCGGTCAGCGGGGTCAGCGGCTCGGCAACGTCAATAGCGACCGGCGGCTCCTGGGAGTTCTTGCGCAACTCGGCGGCAACATCCTCGTGCAGGGCGGTGAAATCCGCGCCGGAGGTCAGCGAAGAGAACACGTGCGCCGCCGCGTCGGTGCGGGTCGCAAAGTGCACGAGCTCGGTCGTGCGGTGCTGCGGCAGGCAGAATACCGGCAGCGCCGCCGCCCAGAAAATACCCAGCAGGTACACCAGGTACTCGGCGGTGTTGCCCAGCTGCAGCAGCACGCGGTCGCCCGGCTGCACGCCAGCCTGAATGAGGCGCGCCGCAGCGGCACGACCCGCCGCCTCCAGCTCACCGTAAGAGAGGCGAATCTGCTGGGGTTTGCCGTCCTCGTCGAGCTGCGCGTGCGAAAGCGCCACCAGCGCCGGGAAGTGCGGCTTCGCGCGGCAGGCGTCCAGCAGGAACTCGGGAATGGTCTGGTCAATCCAGTAGCCGGCCTCGCGGTACTTCGCGGCAAAAGACTCGGGGATGAGCGGTGTGGGGGCCAGGGGGCTACGTTCTACGGTCATCTTCTCTCGATTTCTGTGTTTCGGGCTTTAGGGTGTTCTCTACGATGAGTACGATGCAGGACGGGGCTGTCTTTACGAGGGTGCAACCCTACGCGGCTTGTCGCAGGTCTTCCTCGCGGTCCTGCTCGCTGCGTTCAATATTCCGCTGATGAGCATCAATGATACGTTCCAGGGCCGGCACAATGGCACCGCGCCAGCACGCATAATCGTGACCACCGTTGAAGGTCGTGCAACGGGCGTTCTCCAGACCCAGCTTTTCCAGGCGCGCCTTCAACTCACGGTGAGGCGGTACCAGAATCCACTCCTGCTCCCCCACCTCAATCTCAAGGTACAGGTGGCGCAGACGGTCAATCTCACCCGCCGCCTCCAGCTCGTCCAGGCGGTTCATGACCTGCGGCTGCCACAGCGACGAGGACTGCGCAATCGCGCCGCCAAACGCCTCCGGGCGGCTCAGCACCGCCAACAGGGAGGACAGACCACCCAGCGACTGGCCGTTAATCACAATGTTCTGCGGGTCGGTCTTAATGCCGTGCACCGCCTCCAAATGCGGGAATGCAATGTCCACCAAGTAGTCGGCAATCGGGTTGTCGCCGTTCAGTTCCTTCCAACGGTTCTCACGACCGCCAGAGTGCAGGAAGAACACGTGCATCGCCGGAATACGGCCCGCCTCGTGGGCGCGGTTGAGGGTCTGCTCCATGCCCTGGCTGAACCACATCTCACCGTCGAACTGCACGAAGAGCGGGGAGTCGGGGCCGGGCTCGCCCACGCGGCCCAGAACGTAGCGGTGACCGTCGGGGGTCTGCATCCACTCGGGGGCGGGCAGCGCGTCAATCTCTTCCTGAGTCAGGATGAACTCCTGCACCGGCGCGTGCTCAAGCTGCACCACACCCATGCAACGGCCGATGCGGTTGCACACGGTTTCGGGGTTCAGCGGGTCACCCTCGCCGGAATCCAGGGCGGCACGCAGGCGCACCTGGTCGTCGTCGCCCAGCCAGGCGGGACGCTCGCCCGGCAGCGCGGGCAGGAAGTTGTAGGAGGCGCGCCATGTGGTTTCCATCTGCATGCTCAGCTGCCACCATCCGGTGCCTTCGATGCGGCTCATGAGGGAACGGTCGAGGTTCTTCTCGTCGGTCAGGCGGTTGATGAACAGGAGCACCTGCTCCGCCTGCTCATTGTGGTACAGGAAGGTGACGATGCGCTCGTTCTCGTTGACGGTGCCGTCTTCGCGGAGCACCGGCTCAATAATCGGGGTGCCCTCGGAGACAACCTCAACGATGCGGGCGTTCAGCTCCTCACAGCTGACCGCCTCGGCAATCAGGGCGGTAATGAGGGGGCTATCCACGCGCGGTGCAGGTACGGGGCGCGGGGTCTTCGGCGGGGTCGGACGAACCTGCTGTGCGGCGGCCTTCTCAGCGGCCTGCGGGGTGGCGGTCAGCGTGGTGTCCGCCGGGGCGGTGTCAGTCTGCGTGGTGGTTGCGCTCTCCATGGTGCTTTCGGATTCGGGGTCGTGCGGTCCCTGTCCATGCCTCCTCATCGGTGATATTGCGCGTGAGCAACGTAGCGTGATGCAGTACTCCTTTAGCGGTGAGGAGGAACGTCAATATTGGTTAGCCTCCCCTACCTCACTCTATGGTATCCCTAACCCAAACCTGAGCGAAATAGCGAACAAAAATATGACGTCATCTGAGAGAGAAAAACGCCCCGAAAGAGCCGCGGGGGGCAATCGCATAGGGCACAGAAACAAATAAGGCACCGAGACCGTGCATCAAACGCAACAATGTACGCCTCATGCGACAGTCTCGGTGCCTTACTCAGGGGATTCCCATGAGAGATGGAACCTACCCAGTGCTCGGGTCCGTTCATGCGTCAAAGACGGGCGAGCACCGGGTAGGCGCCCTACGCGCGGGGGATCCTGGGTCCCTCAGATCCTCTCGCTAGCTGCAGAGCGCAATGCCCGGCTTTTCCTCCCGTATAGATACGGGTGGCGCCAACTCCCACGCGGCTTAGGGGCGAAAACTATTCGCTTTCGCGGGCCGCCGAAATAGCGTCGGCGGCGATATGGATGTCCTGGTGTTCCTTCGGAATCACCAAAGGAGTTCCAGTACACGGATCAGGAATAATGATCGATTGAAGATCAAAAACTTCCTGAATCAGTTCCGGTGTAATTATTGCACGAGGATCACCTTGAGCGATAATCCGTCCCTGCTTCATTAACACAACATGAGTAGCATACCTGAAAGCGAGGTTCAGGTCATGCAACACCACGGCAACAGTTCGACCCTCGGCGTGCAATTTCTTGGTCAGGTTCAGCACTTCAATCTGGTGGGTGATATCCAGATAGGTCGTCGGCTCATCGAGCAGAATCAGCGGGGTCTGCTGCGCGAGGGTCATGGCGATCCACACGCGCTGACGCTGACCGCCCGAGAGCGCCTCAATCGGACGTTCCGCAAGCTCCAGGACGTTCGCGGCCTTCATCGCCTCCACGCAGGCCCGCTCGTCCTCCTCAGACCAGGAACGCAGCAGCGATTGGTGCGGGTAACGTCCGCGCGCCACCACATCCGCCACGGTCACGCCGCTGGGCGCCTCCGGGGTCTGCGGAAGCATCGCCAGAATCTTGGCGATGGCCCGGGACTTCATCTGCGGCAGCGGCGTGCCATCCAGGCGCACCTCGCCTTCCTTCAGCGGATTCACGCGGGCCAGAGCCTTCAGGGTCGTCGATTTACCGCAGGCATTCGGGCCCAGGATAACGGTCAGCTCACCCTCGGGAACCTGAAAGTCCACCCCGTTGAGCACCGTGTGCTCGCCGTAGGCCACCACCATCTGCTCGCCCTCAAGGCGGCTGGTCACGCTAGTCTTCGTGCTCACTAGCTCCTCGTCCTTTCACGATAAATCAGATAAATCAGGTAGAGACCGCCAATAGCGCCGGTCACCACACCCACCTGAATGATGCGGCCCGGAATAGCGAATCGACCGATGAGGTCGGAACCGAGCACCATGAGCGCACCCATGAGCGCCGAGGAGGTGAAACCCACCCCGCCGATGCGTCCCAGGCTCTTCGCGATGTGCGGCGCGGCCAAGGCCACAAAGGCGATGGGTCCGGTCGTCGCGGTCGCCAATGAGACCAAAAGCACACCGATAAAGAGGGCTGCAACGCGGTAGGAGTTCACACTCACGCCCAGGCCGGAGGCCACCTGATCACCAAACCGAATGGCGCCCAGCGGACGAACCAGCATCAGCAGCAGCGGAGTCACCACGAGCAGCAGACCCAGCAGCGCGTAGGTGCGCTCCCAAGTCATGTCGTTCAGCGAGCCAGCCAGCCATGAGGCCGCCGTCTGCGCCTGCGTCAGGGAGGCTCGCACGACCAGCAGCGCGTTGAAGGCCGCCAGGGTCGAACCCACGCCGATACCCACCAGCACCAGGCGGAAACCGTGCAGGCCCGTATTGCGCGTCATCAGCCACACCAGAATCGAGGTCGCCAGGCCGCCAATCACCGCGCCCAGCGCAACCTCCACGGGCCCGGAGTTGAACACAATAATCTGCAGCAGGGCACCGGTCGCGGCGCCGTTCGTGAAACCGATAATATCCGGCGAGCCCAAGGCGTTACCCGAAATCACCTGGAAGATCGAACCGGAAAGGCCCAGCGCAGCACCCACCAGAAGGGCCGCCACGATGCGCGCCGCACGCTGCTGGGCAAAGGTCACCGCAATCGGCTTGCCCTCGCCCAGAAGCGCCGGGATGACCTTCTCGGGGGCGAGCTTGTAGTCACCCTGCAGCATGCCCCAGAAGGCCAGCGAAGCGATAGCCACCACCAGGATTACGTTCAGGATGACCACGCGCCACGGAATCTGCGCGCTGAGCAGCCCACGCACGGTCAGAACGGGACGACCGCCCAGGTCGCGACCGCGGCGAGGATACCCCGCCCCGGCAGCCGCGGAAACAGTAGCCGAGGAAACAGTCGACGCGGAGCGCGCCGAAACAGAACTATTCGACATCAGAGCGCCTCCACCTTACGACGAGTCATCAGGAATAGGAAGACCGGGGCGCCCGCCAGGGTTGCCACAATACCCGCCTGCGTCTCCTGCGGGGCCACCAGCACGCGCGCCAGGATATCCGCGCCTAGTAGCCACACCGGCCCCAGCAGGGCCGAGCCGTAGTTCACCCAGCGCACATCATTACCGAGCAGGGCGCGCACCACGAACGGCACCGCCAAACCCACAAAGCTGATGGGGCCCACCGCGGCCGTCGCGGCACCGGCCAGCACCGTCACCGACAGCAGGGTCAGGTTCTGCGTGGTCCGCACGCTCACGCCCAGGCTCGTGGCCGCTTCCTCGCCCATGCCCAGGGCGTTAATGGCCGGGGCCACCACAAAGGCGATCAGCACGCCCACCGCAATCACGGGGCCAACGGTCGAGACGATATCCATGCCGCGACCCTCCAGAGAACCGGAAACCCACAGGCGGAACTCGTTGTACGCATCCTGATTGGCCAGCAGCAAACCCTGCGCGAGCGCCGACAGCGCGGCAGAAATCGCCACACCCGCCAACGCCAGCTTCACGATCGACCCGTCACGGCCGCGGCCCAGGGTGTACACCAGCATCGCGGCCAGCGCGCCACCAATCGTCGCGGCAATCATGTACTGCCAAATACCCATCACGCCAAACGCCACCACGGAGCCAATGACGGCCACCGAGGCGCCGGCGTTCACGCCCATCAGGCCGGGCTCGGCCAGCGGGTTGCGGGTCAGGGATTGCATGAGCGAACCCGCAATCGCCAGGGCCGCGCCCACGATAATTCCCACCAGGGTACGCGGAACGCGCTGCTCCATGACGATGGTCCGGGCCTCCTCCGAGGCTTTCCCGGTCAACACACCTACCACCTGATCCGGCGGCAAATTATTCGACCCGAATAGCAACGAGGCAACCACAGCGACCACCAGCAGGAGCGCCAGCAGGGCCAGCCAGGCCAGGCGGCGGCCCAGCTTTCGGCCCTGCACCACGGAATCCTTCACGCGGGCCGGGGACGTCGTCATCTCGTGCGGAGCGGGCCTGGGCGATGCACTCTTGACGGTCACATTGCTCCTATAGACATGCTCGATGAGGACAAAAACAGGGGGCGCGGGCACGGTGCGTGCCGACGCGAGAAAACGCCGAGGGCGGGTGGGGCACTCCCCCACCCGCCTCCGACGTTCAGAGATATTAGCGCTTACGAATCACCAATACGGCTGCGGCGGCGACCAGGCTCAGACCCAGAACGATCACGCCGACCCACGGGAATGCGGCGCCGTAGGTCACGGTCTGCACGGTCTTCTCGGCGTTATTCACGCTCGAAGAAGATGCGGATGCCGAGGCCGACGGTACGGAGGCGCTGCCGCGTGCGGGGGCGCTCGAGGAGGCCGAAGCGCTCGCGGTAGCCTTCACGGTTTCCTTCGGCTCAGCCGATGCGGAAGCAGACTCGGACGAACCGGTTTCCGCGTTCAGGCGGTCATACTCCTCCTTGGAGATGACGTTGCCCTCGGCATCGGTGTACACGGTCTCGACCTCGCCGTTCGACTCATCGCCCTGCGAGCTCGAGGAGTCCTCGGAGCCAGTGCGGCGCGAGGAAGACTTCGAGGAGTTCGACGAATCGGAACCGCCCTCGGAGGTCACGGTGAACTCGGAGCTGCGGTTCGTGTAGGCCTCGGTGCCCAGGTATTTGCCGTCCTTATCGTGCTTCTCACCCGTAGCCAGGAATCGCAGGGTGTGAGTGCCGGTACCAACATCCGGCAGCACGAAGGAGCCAGAGACGTTACCGTTGCCGTCGCTCATCTGCTGGTGCACCACGCAGGCACCCTGCGCGGCATCTGAGGGGCACAGATCGCCGTCGTCAACCTTCACCGACACCTGGGTGTTCGCGGGGAAACCGCTCAGGGTAAAGGAAATCACGCCGTGCTCGGTCACGGAGGAGGAGACGGTCGAGGAGGTACCGGGGGTGGAAGCCTTCGCGCCGCCCGGGGGCAGGGCGGAGGCTGTACCCATTCCCAGGCCCAGGGCCAGGGAGGCCGCGGCGCAGGCGGTCAGGGCTTTACGGGTGAAGGGTGCCTTCGAGGAGGCAGCCGAAAAAGGTGCACGCATGGTGGTCCTTTCACATTTTTCCGGGGCGGCCGGCGGTCCCGTTGCCGGGCATCCCGTTGGTTCTGGCCCGGCTCCGCCGCGCTCACTCTCGAAAAAGGCGGCGGAGGTCGGGTGAGCCCTTTCGGGAGCGGTCCCGGGCTCTTGGGGGGGGGGTTATTTGTTCGTGCGTCGGCTGGTCAGCGCCAGGGCTAGAATCACCAGGCCGGCCGCGGAGAGCAGCAGATTATTCGCGTTGTTCACGAACCACTTGGTCGCGCCGGTCAGCTCGGTGCCCTCAACGGTCGGACCCTGAGCGGTCAGGGCCGTGGGGCTGGCGGAGGCGCTGGCGGTCGAACGCGGCGAGGCGGAAGGCGAGCTGGTAGCCTTGGCGGTCGCCTTAGCCTCGGGCTTCGCGGCGGTGCTTTGGGGAGCTTCTTCCTTCGCCTTGGCCTGCACGCGGTTCACGACGGTCTCGGCGGGGGTGACTATCGTGGTAAGCGTCGGCTCTGCCTCGTAGGAGCTCAGGTCGTCATCGGATACGTCCTCGCGGGGTGCCGCGGCACGCTCGACGGTCATGTCGGCAAAGCCAAGCACGGCGTTCTCGGCGCCCTGGTTACCGTTGTGCACGACCACGCGGTAGGTGGCCGATGGCATGGACCCGCTGGTTTCGTAGCTGAAGCTGTGGTTATCGTCCAGGCGCTTCCAGCCGGAGGCGTACAGCGCCTGCGGGGAATCCCCCAGGTAGGTTGCGGCGTACACCCAGGTGCCCGGTTCAGCGCCCGGAACGGTCACGGTCACGGTGGAGCCATCGCGGCGCACCTGCACACCCTTGCCGTCGGTCAGAGCGGTCGCGTGAATCGCCTCGGGTGCGTCAACGGGGGCGTACTCACCAATGGTGAAGGTGGTGTTAATGCCGCCCTGGCTGTTGGCACCGCCGTAGGTGCCGGATCGGTCGCCCTCACGCAGGCTACCGGTCAGCAGTCGCAGAGTGTGCTCACCGGAGGCGTACTTGGCGGCGTCTTCATCGTTTTTGAAGGCTGCGTTTGCACTGGTGGGCAGGTCAATCCAGGTGTCGATATGGCCGTTTTCATCGGGGGTGATGACAGCCCAGATGGTGCGGTTATCGTTGACCGCGGTGGCGCCGTTGCGGGACACCTTACCGTCGTCAATCTTCAGGCCAATAACGGATGCCTTCTTATCCTCAGGGTTGCACCAGCCGTCACCGGTCAGGTGCAGTTTGCCGCCCTGAACCGCCTTGGGGTTTTCGATGGTCAGGCGCGGGGTGAAGGAGCCGTCAGCGGGAGCGCAGGTTTTCGAGTCTTCACTGGGGTCCGCGGTCTTGCTCTGCTCGGCGCTGGGGGTTGCCGAGGGGGTGGCTGCCGGATCCGAGGCTACGCCAATCGGCAGTTTGGAATCCGCGAATGCGGTCGGTGCCGTCAGGGCCGCACCGGGAGCCACAAGCGCGCAGGCAAGCGCAACGACAGCGCCGTACCGTGCGGCGGCACGGGCGGGGCGGTGATCGGTCATGGTGGTTGTTCCTTGCGAGGTGGTGAGTCATGCAAGCTTCCCGCAGCGACGGAGCCGCTACGGGAAGCCAGAGAGGGGTGAGGGCTTAGAGGGGCAGGGCCTTCTTGACGTCCTCGATAATGCCATTGAGCAGCAGGGGGCCGCCGGTGGAGGTCCACTTGGAGCCCTCAACCAGGATGACGTGGTCATCCTTGACAGCCTTCAGGTTGGTGAAGCCGGAGGTTTCCTTGGCCTTCTTCAGTGCTTCTTCGGCGCCCTGCAGACCTGCGGTACCCTGTGCGTTCGGGTTCTTCTGGCTTGCGCCGCCGAGGGTGCCGAGGAACATGTAGTCCGCGTCGATGGTTGCCAGGTTCTCCAGAGAGACCGGTTCGGAGTGGCCCTGGCCGTTGCGGTCCTGCGCCTCGGGGCGCTTGAGGCCCAGGTCGGTCAGCACCTGGCCGGCGGGCAGTTCCTTGAGGATCAGGGCGGGGCCGTTACCCGCCCAGCGGACGATGGAGAAGGTCTTGTCGCCGTACTTGGGGGCCAGCTGCTCCTTCAGTGCCGCTGCGCTTGCCTCGTAGGCCTTGATGACCTCTTCACCCTTGTCGACCATGTTCATCGCGTTCGCAACGTTGCGGAAGTTGATGCGCCAGTCGCCGCCGGCGTAGCCGCAGTAGACCACGGGGGCGATCTTCTTGAGGGTTTCAAAGGCCTCAGAGCGCTTGTCCACGCCGGTGGAGTCGACCAAGATCAGGTCGGGGTCGAGGTTGCCGATCTGTTCGTAGTTCACCTGGGCAACGGTGCCGATAATCTGAACGTCCTTGGCACGGTCGGCGAGGTAGTTGGGTACGCCGGACTGGCCGCGGCCGGAAACGGAGCCAATCGGAGTCACGCCCAGGGCCAGCAGGCCGTCGAGGGTCGGCTCGGAGAGCACGATGACCTTCTTGGGGTTGGCGGGAACCTCAACCTTTTCGTCATCGACGTCCTGGATGGTGCGGGTGCCACCGGAGTTCGAGTCGCCCGATGCGGAGCCGCCGGAGGTGGTGGTCGTGGTGGTCTCGCTGCTGCAGGCCGCGAGGGCGAGGGCAGCAGAGGAGGCGAGAGCCAGACCGAAGAAGGCGCGACGGTTAACGCCCGATGCGCCCTGGTTCTCGGGGTCGGTCAGCTCGGAACGGTTGAAAGACATAGTTCTCCCTAGATATCACTAAACTATACCTAACCTTACAGATATCTGAGTGCCACTTCAAGATATTCAGAGTCTCACATACATTCCCGGCGTAACGACCCGCCCTACCGCGGATTTTCAAGGTTTTTACTTTTCATATATTTGTCATAATTTTGATGACAAAGTGTCAAAATAATCGAGCGAGTGCGCAGACGAGCCTCTCCCCCGCCCCTTTACAACGCGCAAACGCCCCGTCGCGGGGTTCGCGACGGGGCGTCTCCCCACGACGGGGCGCACGTGGTTTCGGTGATGCCTTCTAGGTACGAGCGGGGTGCGCGGGCTCCGGGGTTCCGCCATCGGCGAGGGCCGCTAGTGGCCGCAACCGCATCCGGTCTTGGAACGCTGCACCGAGGCGGCCGCCGCACGCAGGGAGGCGATTGCCGCCTCCGGACCACCGAGC
>ERZ773051.1493-NODE-1493-length-12723-cov-16.859804_pt1 | contig 12723 bp, 13 predicted proteins | sample MGYA00580631_ERZ773051 | MGnify/ENA primary metagenome ERZ773051 (study PRJEB29015, sample SAMEA2738137) | human oral metagenome | biome: human oral; feature: human-associated habitat; material: saliva | place: China | collected 2204 ...
TTGTGGTAGCTCGTTGGGAATTCTATCTCTCACAGATTTTCACAGATGAACAGAACCCTTTCTGTTCACAGGGAGAACCCACAAACGCCGGCGAGCGACGACAGATATCACAGAGCCTTTTTGCTAACGTTGGTTGTATCGTTCTGTGATATCGGTTGACTTAATGTCTCTGTGCGCCTTTGTGAAATCTGTTCTTCTGTGTAGTTCTGTGAGAGAAAGAATGGAAGAGGATTGTTGGGAATTTTATCTCTCACAGATTTTCACAGATGAACAGAAGCCTTTCTGCGAACAGGGAGAACCCACAAACGCTGTCAAGCGACGACAGATATCACAGAGCCTTTCTGCTATTTATCAACACTTAACAATTAACACCCAACACCCAACAATGGCTGAAAGGCTTTGTGATATGGTTGGCTTAATGCTTCTGTGTGCCTTATTATATGAGAGTTTTAGTTTATCACTCCATATTTCGGTAGAATCAGATTTAAGTCTGTTATCTAAACAAAGTAAAGTTCACGCTGCCATAGCTTCTATGTTCTATGAAGTGGGGGTGAGCGGAGAAATCATTGTTCTTACCATGTTCGAAGACAAGTAGACCATCTTCTTTTAATAAGTCATATTGGAAGATAAGGTCTGGAATAGTCTGCAGTTCGGGCAGAGCGTAGGGTGGGTCAGCAAAGATAAGGTCGAACTTCTGATGGCAACTCTTTAAGAAACGGAATACATCACCTTTGATTAATATATGGTCTTCAGTGCCGAGTTTCTCCATACATTGACTGATAAAGCGAGCATGGTCACGGTCTTTCTCTACGCTAATCACCTCACGGCAGCCACGTGATAAGAGTTCTAAGGATATACTACCCGTACCCGCAAAGAGGTCGAGTGCCGTTGTCTCCTCCCAATCCACGTAAGCATTGATAACATTAAAGATGTTCTCTTTAGCAAAGTCTGTTGTAGGGCGTGCCTTAAAGGTACGTGGGATATCAAAATGTCTACCTTTATATTTTCCTGTTATAATTCGCATTGTTTCTTTTTTAGGGGTGAAATGGAGTTAAGGAGTTAAGGAGTGAAATGGAGTTAAGACATTAGTCTTTTATCGAAAATGTGAGTGGTTTAACTTATTCGATACCTTAATCTTTCTCTATTTCTTCTATTCCAGATAGATAGTCTTCATGTCGTAAGGAATCTCAGAACGCTTAGCCAGTTGACTATTATTGAAGTAGACCTCTTGGTCAAGGACTCTACAGAACTTTAGATGTTCCTTAGCTTTCTTCAAGAGCCACTCTTGATAAGGAAGGTCACCAACAAGGTATAGCTCGTCTTTCTCGGTATCCATTCCTGTTAGCTTCCATATATAAAGAAGGAAATACAAGGCATCATGTTCGTTCGTGACCTCGTATGAATTGCTGAAACGGAACCTGTTTTGTTGGAAACTAAACACCTCCATACGCTTGTCGTGGAAGTAAGCATAGAGCTTCCTGCGTGGTCCGGCGTAAGAACGACGATAGAGATGGGTCCATACCGATTGCATTAGCGGTTGTAAACGGATATCATTGAAATTGTCGTCGATAACAAGTTTGAGGTCTTTGTTAATCGCAAAGACAGCAACAGCGTTCAGATCAGGAAGGATACTCGATAGAATTTCCTCATTACCTTGCCTCTTGAAGGTGTGATGATAAAGTGTTTCAATGTCCTGTGTACCAAAGTCGTCTGTAGGCATCAGCATGACAGGGGTGTCAATGGTTGCTAATAATCGTTTGTATCCACTCTGCAGTAATTCCGAAACTTTGAATGCTTCACGCAGATTAGCAGCAATAGAGATACCCATATTCATGTCGTATGGCTCATAAACGAGTGTACCATTCTCCTGCGGGTCGCCCACGGCAAGAGCCATACTATTTCTGCTAAATCTGATAGTAAGGCGTAGTTTCTTATCGTATAAATTATTGTCTGTCTCTGTCATTACGAACGTTGTATAGCATATTATCACTTGCAAACTTACATAAAATTTTCCGATTACGAGGGTTAACCATTTGATAAATATCAGAGAATAGTTCCTTTTTAAGTATAAAAAAAGGGAATTTCGATACGTGATGCTCAAAAAAAGTATAACTTTGCACCCACTTATAAAGCGATAACTATTCAATTCATCATTTTTGATGGTCGTATTGAATAATAATTTTTATACATGGCAATACAATTCTTTGTAATCTTCGGATGCTTAGCATTAGGAGAGGTGATTGTTTGGGCAACAGGAATCAAACTGCCGTCCAGTATTATTGGTATGCTTATCCTTACACTTCTTTTGAAGTTGGGATGGGTAAAGTTAGGTTGGGTAGAACGCCTTTCACAGCTTTTAATATCCAATCTTGGTTTCTTCTTTGTACCGCCAGGGGTGGCTTTAATACTCTATCTCAACGTTATCAAGGACTATTGGCTTTCGATAATGATGGCAACAGTTGTCAGTACGGTCTTAGTATTGGTTGTCACTGGACACATGCACCAACTCGTCATTAAGTTTGAACGTCGACTGATGGCGCTTGACTTGCTCCATCATCGTTCTCATGCAGCGAAGCTGAAAAAGGCTTTGGAGGAGGCAGAGGAGGCTGAAGCCATTGAAGAGTCCGAACGTATCGTTATGGATAAGGCGTTACATGGTCAGGATGGTATAAATAATCAGGAGGAAGAATAATGGGTTCATGGAATGATACGATTGGTCAAACTATTGACCTAATACAGGATGGTAAGGACATCTTCTCCAATCAGTACGTTATTCTCGCATTGACTTTTGCTGCTTTCTTTTATGTTAGACGACTGCAGCAGCGTACAGGTTGGATGCTACTCAATCCTATTCTGATAGCGATAATACTTCTCATTGTTTACCTCAAGGTGACGGGTGTTCCTTTTGAGGTTTATAAACAAGATGCACAACTTATTGACTTCTGGCTCAAGCCAGCCGTTGTTGCCTTAGGCGTACCGCTTTATCTTCAGCTTGATGCGATAAAGCGTTTATGGCTCCCGATAGTCCTCTCTCAGCTTGTAGGTTGCTTGGTAGGTATCGTGAGTGTCGTTTTGGTTGCGCAATACTTTCATGCTCCGAAGTTCATCATACTGTCTTTGGCAAGTAAATCTGTCACAACACCTATTGCAATGGAGGTGACACAGAGTCTTGGCGGTATTCCTTCTCTTACGGCAGCCGTGGTGGTCATCACTGGTATTATTGGTGCGTTGGTAGGTTTCAAAGCATTGACAATCGGCCATGTGAAGAGTCCTATTGCTCAAGGACTGTCTATGGGAGCAGCTTCTCATGCTGTGGGTGCATCAACCGCAATGGCATATAGTAGTAAGTATGGTGCTTTTGCAAGTTTAGGAATTACGCTAAATGGTATCTTCACAGCCCTGCTTACGCCAACGGTTCTCCGCCTAATGGGAATTATATAAGCGGTTTTGTGTAATAGCGTGATAAAGTCTACTAAATGTAAGTAGAAAATCATACACGCTATCACACGAATAGTTTTAATTTCATTTTGCTGTCACATTTAACATTTCATGTAATCCTACTGTTACATAATAAGTTAACTAATGAATTAGGGTGACAGTAGTGACAGCAAAGTTGTTTTCACTGGGAAATGCTTTGGTTCTTCCGTTAAATGCATAGATAGGAAACTGAATAAAGGCTTATTGCTTACATGGTATGACTTTCCTGGATCAATGGTCTAACAAAGGGGACATAGTATGTAGGAAAGACAAACACATATTATACCTATCATTACCATATCTCTCCGTATTCTACAAACAACTTATCCCTATACTAACCAATATTACAATACCCTATACTTGGTTATCAATCATTTATAAAGTTGATACTACACAAAGCATCCCGAAAGTTTATGAAAAATATTTTTGCTGGTTAACTTGGGATAATAAGAGGCAAAAGTTACATCTGCGAAAAGCTAACTGCGACATTCACAGAAAACGGAATGTCGCAGTTAATCAAAGGAGTGTTCTACCCAGTAGCAGACTAAATGTTTGAGAAAAGGTTGTAGTGATGCAACCTTTTTGCGTGTTTACTGGGTAAGAAAGACTCTCCAGCTTCCATCTTTCTCACCACGCTCCACATACTTTTTAGAAAGCAGTTTATCCAACAGTTTTTGGATAGCTGACACACTAATACCTGTTTCCTCTTTCATGTCGTTCAGAGTCAACGTAGGCTGTGTGCGCATGGCGTTCAATATTTTGGTGTAGTTAGGCGAGCGGAAAGAAATTCTTTCGCCGTCATACCACCAAAGATTTTCATTCTTTTCGCTGATGAAGAGCACATCATTATAAACCTCTGTTGCCACAAGCTCATTGAAATATTTGAGGAATGGACGAATATCGCCAATGTTGGCGTGTGCTCCGTCGCTCGGCACAGGGCCGACTTCAAGGTCAGACTGATGCAACGCTTCCAGATACTCGCTCTTCTTGCGGCTGCGCACAACAATCATCGGATAATTGTGGCGTGTGAGAATGAAGTTGATCATCAAACGGGCGATACGTCCATTGCCATCCTCAAAGGGGTGAATGCGTATATAACGATAGTGGAACAATGCCGCCAGTTCGATAGCTGAAAGTTCCCCTTTCTTCTCGGCTTCATTGTACCAATTCACCAAGTCAAACATCAGCCCCGGCGTTTCTTCGGGAGAAGCGTACTCAAAGCGGTCGCCATACCTTGTTATCACACTATTGGGGCGCGTCTTATACAGACCTGCGTGTATCACATAATTTGTCTGCACACCACCAGGCAGATTGCGGTAAACGGTGTAGTTTTCACGAAGCAGTGTTCTGTGCAGTGTGCGGATGAAGTTTTGTGTCAAAGGCTTTTCTTTGACAGCAGCCTCTTCTGTCATCATTTGCAGCCCCACGTTGCTTGCCGTCATCTCGTGCACGTCCCTTATGTCAGCCTCGCCAATCACCTTGCCGAATAGCAGAAGAATCTCGGTCTGACCATAAGTCAGTGTGTTGCCCTCAATGTGGTTGCTATTATAGTTGAAGTCCACGGTGAAGCGGCGGCTGAGCCTATCCCTGTCCTTCTCTGACAATGGCTGAATATCGCGCCAAGCAGCTAATGCCTTCTTTATATTTAGATACTTCATACAGACATATTTATTTTAAATACATCGCAAAATTATGAAAAATGTTTGAGAAAAGGTTGTAATGTTACAACCTTTTTGTTGAATTTTACTGTTTTTGGTCTTTTCGTATATAATATAAGCCGTTAGTTTATCGTCTAAATGTTAGGTCGTGTGGAATTTATACACACTATTCCACGAATAATTTTAATTTCGTTTTGCTGTCACATTTAACATTTCATGTAATCCTACTGTTACATAGCAAGTTAACTAATGAATTAGGGTGACAGTAGTGACAGCAAAATTGGTTTTACTGTAAAATGCTTTGTAATCGGCATACTGTGTAAGAACATACAGAGACTGTTTAACCCGAATCGGTAGGAAACTAACATAAACACACAATAAGTCCACGTAAAAATGAGAGGATTTCTGGTCAACAGTCACAAAAAGAAGCAGTTCTCCTTGTTTTCTATTTAACTTTCTTTCGTTTTTTCTGTTAAGAAACTTGATTGATATCATATAAATTAGTAAATTTGTGACCGATAACCCTATCCGAAGCTGTATCGGACAAAAGTTAATAATAGCTGAAGTCCGCAAGGGCGGGAAAAATTGCTCATGAGGAGCATTTTGATAGGGGAATCATATATATGATAAGGCGTTTACTTGACGCTTTGTTCTTGACATCAGGAAACTTCGCAACTTTCTTATTGTCGTCTTGAACATAGCAACGGTAGATGCTCATGGGTGTGTATTTGTAGCCTTTATGATATACCTTCTTAGAAATAGGTATACAGTTTGGCTATATACATATCGGCGTGGGCTTCTGCGTTGCTCGTTCTTACGACAATGGGCAATGCGAAGGCCTCCTGGTGTGGGACGAGTAACAGGTACAGACTTCCACGCTTTTTTTGTATATGTACTTGAACAATCAATAGCTGTTTTAGAAATTGAAAAAGAAACAATATAATTAATTTCTATATGAATCAGAACAACTACATGAAAGGCCTGTCAATCGTGGGCTTCTTTGTATTCGGTGCCGTCAGTTGCTGGGCTACGGCAGAATCCTTGCATTTGTTATTATCGTCTTGGCCTGTCGCATTTTGCTGGGCTATCACCATCGGATTTTTTATCATTGCATCCCTTGGAACGAAGATGATAGCAGACAGTCTGAACCAGCGTATTTTCGTAGAGAACCGTGGGATGAAGTTCTCATTAGGCATTATCATCGTTTTTGTTTTCTGGCTGTGTTGCAGTCTTCCGACAAATACACACACATTCTTTTATCGGAATCTTATCAATGATAAGGTTACTTACGAGATAGCCACGACCAAAGGCTATCTTGACCAAATTGCCAATGGGGTAGTAACAGCCGACAAGACGAATGCGCGTATCACGGAGTTTATCAATCAGGTAAATATGAAATTAGGACAGCTGGAGGCTGAAATCAAGAACGAAGCCAATCCCGGCAACGGACCTCGCGCCAAAGCGATTTTGGCAGACTTTGCCAATCTGTTCGATGTTCCTGTCATTAAACCTCTTTCGTTTGTCGGGACTTCTGCCCAAGACAGACAGGTACTTTGCAACGAGTATCGAAAAATGATTTACACGCTTCGGGATGCGAAAATAGAAAACATAAAGACCTCCATGACCCCAGCAAACAGCAACTACAAGCAGCAGGCACTGGTGGACAGGAAGAATTTGGACGTAATCAAGTGCAATATAGACGAAGGAAATCTGGACGTGAATGATGCCAACGATATAAAGCAAATCTGTGACAAAATCAATCAGGGTTACAGTACAATTAAGATGTATGCCCAGTTTGTCGATTTCAAGAATGCCGAGGATAAGGCCAACTATACAGCACCTTCTCCGCAAACCAAGATAGCCCGACTACTGAGCGTGTATGATGTTTGGAGAGACTTCCTTACGGGACAACAAGGAGGATTGTCGTTCATTTTTTGGATTCTCATATCCATTCTCGTAGATGTAGCAGCCTTTATTTTCTTTGACATCGCTTTTGCGAAGAGGGATAATTAATAACACATTAGTTAAATACATATAAAATGGCATTAAAAGACGTACAATTGGATAGCAATATCCTTTCCCAGCCTTCTGAGGACAATGGTTCCATAGTAGCACCTGTGCAAGAGTCAACCTCTATTGCTCAAAAAGTTTCCCCTATGTCCCAATCCGAGACTGACCCTAACAAAATCAAAGTTACTATCGCCGACAAGACTTCGCCGATAGTAGTTCTCTATGGTCCTCCTTCTTGTGGAAAAACCATGACGCTCATTCGTTTGGCACGATGGCTGAACAAAAATGGTTTCCAAGTCGTTCCAGATAAGTCTTTCCGTGGATCGAAAGACACCGGTTATCAGCAACTTTGTGATAATTTCAACAGCTTCATCGACTCCAACGATGCTGCTAAAAGCACTAACCTTATCAGTTTTATGCTGGTAAAGATACTTGACAAGGGTAGAACCATATGCCAGATATTGGAGGCTCCGGGAGAGCATTATTACAACCCAGGAAACAACCAGCCAAGACCACCTTATGTTAGCGAGATTATTAATGCTGAAAACCGTAAGCTCTTTGCTGTCATTCTTGACGCAAAATGGACAGACGCATCTGCAAAGAAAGGATATGTTGACAATGTACGCAGGTTGAACATTGATATGCAGACACAGGACAAGGTGTTATTCGTCTATAATAAGATAGACCAGAGCCTTACCTGCGGGGGAGCTTTGTCAACCTCTATCAAAGAAGTTTCCGACCAGTATCCTGGCATTTTCGTGTCCTTTGTGAATCAGAATCCAATAACGAAAATGTGGAGGAAATTCAATTGCGGTTTCGTTACATTCTCCACAGGAAACTATGCTCCAACTATGGATGGTACCTTTACTTACACTCCGAGTCGGGACGAATACCCAAGAAACCTCTGGAATGCAATCTTACAATTCATTAAAGGCTGAAAATTATGGGTTTTACAGTAAAACTATTCGTTCATGGCGTGCCTGCGGGGAAGAAACAGTGGGGAAAGTTCTGCAAGGAAGACCAGCTCTATCTTGACCAATTCTATCAAGATAACAAGGACATACAAGAAGAGTGTATGAAAGTGGAATGTCGGAACATTGCAGGAAGTCCATCTGTTTTCTATACTTTCATCATAGGCAAGAACATCAATGCCTGCGATGGGCGACAAGGCTCTTATTTTGCGCTTACGCTAAAGATGAATTCCTATTACAGGGATATACAAAACATCTATGCTATCTTGAAGGCAGCTTACCATAAATATTGTATGGGGCTGTTGCTGGCTGACTGTCAGAATTTTGTCCAGTTTGCCATTCCCGATTTCCAAAACAAGAACGAGGAACTGCTTGCATTGGAAAAATCAATCTCTGATTACATTTCCAATTTCTCCCACGACTCGGACATCAAACCTTTGGACAAACAAATGCTTGCCGGAGGGGAAACGAAATTTATCTGCCTGTCAGACTGCGACGCTGAATCTGCACTTCAACTCATTCGTGCCAATGGTTCCATCCTTGTATCAGAGTTCTATGCTTCTTTCAGAGAAAAGAAGCGGGAGCAACTCCATGCCGAGGAGTTGAAGTCGGTTCAGACAAGGTGTGATGCTGAAATCAACAAAATAGAATACAGTACCCAGCAAACCTTGAATGACCTCAAACGCCAGTTTGAAAGCGAAAAGAGCAATAGTGCCAAACGCGAAAAAGAGCAATTGAACGTACTGAACCAAAGGCTTGCGGAAGCAGAAGAAAAACTTGGAAAGGCACTAAAGACGTGCAACGATTACAAAAGTGAAATCGAGAACTACAAACAGAAGTTTCATAAGGCTTCAGAACTGCTTCACACAACTGGTTCAGATGCTGTTTCCACTCCAATAAGTCCACCGACACCACCTACGACTGACTATCCCGACTGGCAGCCAAATCAACCAAAGAGGAAATCCAAGACATGGAGAAAAGCCATCCATCTTTTGTTGTCCATATTTATTGTTGGTGTATTGTGCATTCTCTACTTTACCGTACATGGTGTAGGGACTGATGTCGATAAAATTAGAGAGGACATACAAGGAATAGCAACCCAAGTAGAGAATCAGCAAAGCGAGATAGGAAAGTTGAATACCTTGTTGAAGCTTCAAAAAAAACAAAGAAATGCAAAAAAGTTTTGGAAATAGTAGATGTATTGTAAGAGCCTGTTTGTACTTGTTCTGTATGCCTTTCTTTCTCTCATCATGTAGCGAGCGGAAGAAGAACATTGTTTTTTACGAAAATAATTCAAATCCGGGAGACTCCGTGGAAACCGTAATAACCAATGACACCATCGCTGCTCCCCCAGAAGACCTACAGGAGCCTTTACTGGTAAAAAATGATAACGAGGTTGATGTGCCCTTTATCGAGCAGGACGGCGAGAAATACATAGATGTTACCGTCAATGGAAAGCTGACGGTCAAGATGATACTTGATAGTGGTTGCTCTACCACCTTGATATCGATTGCCGAGGCGCGATACCTGTATGAGAAAGGATGTATCACCGAGGACGATTTCCTTGGGACTACCCAGACACAGATTGCTGATGGTAGCATTGGTGAGAGTATGGTTGTAAATCTTCGTGAGCTTGTCATATCCGACAAGATAGTCTGTTACAACGTAACGGCAACTGTTGCTGAAAATGCCAAAGCCCCTTTGCTGTTGGGCAATGAAGTGTTGAATCGCGTGCCGTCCTATTCGGTTGACAACGAAAACAAACTCATTAGATTTATGTTAAGATGAATATAACAACATATATTTTCGGAAACTTTAAGTCGGGCTATTATCAATTTCCCACTGATTATACACAGACTGTTTTCCAAATCTTCTATAACAATTGTAAGGCGAAAACCCAGATAGCCGTTCACCGTAAGGATGATCTGATTTACTATGCCTACATACGCAAACTGGAAAGCAGCTACTATATAGGGCTGTGTGCCGTGCTTAATGGCAGCTGTTTCAAACAGCCTCATACACTTTTCTCTACATTCGAGATGATTGTAGAAAGAATGGTTTGCAATGGTTGCTTGATTCATTATGACAACAACGGAGAGATAACGACATCTGTAGACAATCTCTATGCAGAGAAAGAGTATATTGACACTATCAACCATAGCTTGATATATGCCTTCAACCAGCTGGCATACCAGTCCTTGCCACCTGTCAGTTACCAATCGAGCAGCAATGCTATTCACACGTTCAGTATCCAGGACGATGCCGATAATATTTTCAAGTCGTGCTATGCCAATGGATATACGGTAATCTACAAGTCAAAGGACTATGACACGGCAAACATGAATGCTTATGCTACTCGTCTGCGAAAGTTGAACAGCCTAATAAACGATTTGAAGCAAAGCAACCAGCAGTTGCAGAGCGATTTGACAAAAAACCGACGAAAACAGCAAAACATGAAATGGGTAAGCCTGTTGTCCATCATTGCACTGATTCTTGGCTTCATCGTGTGGAACAAGGTTTTGTTTCCAAGCGAAGTTACTAAGTATGACGCAGGTGAGTTTCTCTATTATGGCCCGATAAACAATGGTAAACCGAATGGAGTCGGTGTGGCTATCTATCGGGACAATGACAAGGACCAACGCCTGTACTATTATGGGAATTTCGTCAATGGCGAACGTGTAGATACCAATGCCATTATGTTCTATCGCGATGGTTCCTATTTCAAAGGTTCCATGAGAAACGACAAGTGGCAGAAAGGGCGATTTACAGATGTTGATGGAGCTGCATTTGTCGGTAGTTTTAAGAACAACCAACCCTGCGATGGGATATGGTACAAACAAATAGAGGCACAGACAGTAGGAATAACAAATGAAAGATAGACGATTTTTTTTAACCTGTATAGTATTGCTCTTCCTAATGCCGTTGGCAGCAATGGCGCAGGCAAAGCCCAAGCGAGACGTCACTAAAGACCGCTCACAGCCTTCAGTGCGTGTAGTCCCTCGTCCTTTTTCGCCATCGGCTCCTGAAAATAAGACCAAACAGCCCCAAGGACCAACAGCCGGCAGCCGTAAGTGGGTGGCACAAACGAGAAAATACATCAACAAGAAGAAACATATACAGAGAGGCACTTATATCTATGCAAATGGGAGCTATATGGCGACCATAGCGGTAGGGAATGAATGCGAAACCAAATATGTAGATATCTCTACGGATGCGGGGCGATGGTGGATTTCCGATGTCGAGAGTTTCTGGTACACGGTGAGAAAAGTGAACAATACGATGCTTGCCATAGACATTACGGGCAATCCCTCACATGAAGCACGTCATGGCACTTTCAATGTGAATATAGGGGAGTTATGTTGTCCCATTAGCGTAGAGCAGCAGGGTGCTCCATATCAGGCATCTGCCAACTTCTATTCAGTGCAGTTATCCCATAATGTGATGTATGCTGGTAATCCCTGCCTATGCGGAGACGTTCGATTCGGTATCTCTGGCGTGGCAGGCACTCCAGTGAGGGTATATGCGTTTCTCACGAATCAATATGGCACCTATGTCGTACAAGGAACGAAAAACGTCTTTGTCGTCTCGGAAAACATTACACCTCCTACTGACGATGAAGCCATTTTCAATATCTATCTTTTTTTTCCCAATTATCTGCTGAAACCATATGCAGATAATAAAAAGATGGCAGTTCGTTTCGCAGTGTTCAGTGATGCTACGGGGCAGTTCGTCAGTATAACCAATCCTATCCCGTTCAGCGTGAAGAAAGAGCGTAAAAAGGCTGTTACCAAAGAGTAATGCTGGTGAGCACATTCGGCAAGCAGAATACTCATAAGTAGAAAGTAGGAGTTAATCTGTCTATACTGCAATTTCATACAGCCCACACGGTATCTCATCCACCACAGCGATATTTCTTTCCATGAATAAGAAATTCATCCTAACTTTTCAGTATAAACGAAAGAAACTGATAGGATGGATTTCATGAGGGAATGCAATGCCTGGAAACAAGAGTAAAAAACAGCATTTGAGATTATTGGGACATATCCTAAATGAGATGCAACAAGAGAATTCTGTCCGTTCTAAAGGCAGATTTTGGATAGCTACAGAATAGCCACCTTCGATCAGTTATAACCAATTACGACCAATAATTACCTATTGAGGGGGGGCAAGCCAATGTTACAACCCTATTAAGACACAAGTAGCAAAGGAGGGGTAACCTCGGTAATCATTCCCCTCTCTATTCGGAGAAAGGCTGAGGAAGCAGAAAGAAGAGGCCCTTCTACGTTCAAGGATACGCCCTTCTTGCATGCAGAAGACGCTCTTCTTGAGGCAAGAAGGGCGTCTTCTTTAATGCTATGTGTAATAGTCTGATTTCTTGTGGGTTATAAACTCGATAACGAGAGATGTTATACGCCTGTTTAGAAGAGGTTTAGTCTGCTGTTATGTAAGCCTAAAATGGCTTACTAGGAAATGCTTTTAAAACTATTGGTGTCCGATAAAACTTTTTGTGCGTTCATATCTTTTTAAGTCATAATAATAAAAAAACGGGCTGACATTGTCGAAAGTATCAAAGAACTTAAAACCACTTCTGTTCAACTCAACAAGCA
>ERZ773051.1495-NODE-1495-length-12702-cov-5.685538_pt1 | contig 12702 bp, 9 predicted proteins | sample MGYA00580631_ERZ773051 | MGnify/ENA primary metagenome ERZ773051 (study PRJEB29015, sample SAMEA2738137) | human oral metagenome | biome: human oral; feature: human-associated habitat; material: saliva | place: China | collected 2204 ...
CCCGCATCTTTGTCCATGAAGCGCCCAGCACACGGGTGAACTTCACCGCAAGGCACCTGAAAGACTAAATAATGTGTCTTTGCATGGCCCAGTGCGTGAGCTCATTTCGATTCGATAGCTGAAGCTTGCGCAGCACGGCAGACACGTGTGTTTCCACGGTTTTAATCGAAATAAAGAGCTCGGAGGCAACCTCCTTGTAGGGGTATCCACGCGCAATTAAACGCATGACTTCCTGCTCCCTAGCTGACAGCAAATCCAATTCATCGTCGTGAACGGCAATGGGAGCACTCGCCCCTCCAAACGCATCCAAAACAAAACCGGCCAAGCGCGGCGAGAACGCAGCATCTCCTGCGGCAACGCGTTGGATGGCCTCGACGAGCTCAGGGGTCGAGATCGACTTGGTGACGTATCCGCGAGCGCCTGCACGAATAACCGAAACAACGTCTTCTGGGGAATCTGACACCGAGAGCGCAAGGAAACGGAGCCCTTCAACATCAGCGCACGAGGCCGCAACTTCAGCCCCACCGCCGCCGTTTCCTCCCGGAAGATGAACGTCCAGGAGAGCGACATCGGGCTTGAGCGCGTGACAGGCTGCAATGGCGCCCTCAACATCACTGGCCTCGCCGACAATGTCAAAATCGGCGCCGCTGGATTCAAGCTCTGCGCGCACGCCCGCACGTACCAGGGCGTGATCATCAATGACCAGAATCCGAATTGTCATGGAATTGTCTCCTTCAGCGGGCATCGTCACTCAAGTGTATCTACAGGCACGGAGAGATGAACCTCGGTTCCACTGGCGAGATGGCGGATTTGAGCAGTTCCGCCTGCTCGTTCCATGCGGCCGAAAATCGAATTGCGCACGCCATGACGATCCTCGGGAATCGCGGAGATATCGAAGCCATCTCCGCAGTCTTTAACAAAGATCTCCGAACACTTCGGCCCGACCTCCATGTAGACGCTCACAGGCGGACGAGCATGGCGAATCGCGTTGGAAACGGCCTCGGAAGCAGCGGCGACCATCGCCAGCTCACCGGGACCTGGGCGTATATCGGAAACCGTCACAACGCCGACTTCAACACCAAAAGTTGTCTCCAGCGCCGAAATCGCTTCACGCAAGGCCTCGGCAAGGGAATCTGCCGCTTCTTCGCGCCCCGTGTACAACCACGAGCGCAACTCACGTTCCTGCCCCAGGGCCAGCGCGCGAACCGAACTTGGATTATCGGCGTTATTTCGAATCAAAGTGAGTGTCTGAAGGACAGAATCATGCAGGTGTGCGGCCATGTCAGCACGCTCAGCTTCGCGTTTCTCACGTTCTTTCGCTCGCGTGTTTTCTTGGGAGGTCCTCACCCAAAGGGGAATGATCGCGACTCCAAAGGAGAGGATCAGGGAGCCACCCAGGATTGCACCTCGAGCCATATCCCACGGTGATTGCCCACGGAATGAGGCCAGTACCAATCCACTGGCAACCAAGATCATTCCGGCCAGAGTGATGAGGATGAAGAGCGGGTTTTTCCATGAGTGCGCGCGAGTACTCTGCGTCCACACTGCAGCGATTCCACCAAGGACTAGGACCGCTGCGGCGATGTCGCGCAGTCCCGCTACTCCCGTAAAAAGCAGGTAGGCAATTGCAAGGGCAAGACCCACCGCACCCAATCCGACCAAAAGCATGCGCAAGTTGCGTTGGTCGTATTCGCGGCGAACAATTTCTTCTGCCGAGGCCAGCGGAACACGCAGGCGTTCGGGGGCGCTTTGGGCAGTGCCGGGATCGTCGGGAAGAGTAAGCCACAGCCAGAGATACAGGAAAAGCGGAACTGCCAAAGCCGGTAGGGCCGCGACGAAAGCAAAGCGAATGATTCCGGCTGACACCCCGAGCATCGAGGCAATTCCCGCACAGACTCCACCAATCCAGGGCAGAGGCATATCGGTTGAAGATGCACTGGAGCGATGCAGAACACGTGTGGGTTCGTGCAGCTGCGGTGGGTTCCACTGATACCCACGGGGCTTCTGCTCGCCCGACTGCCACACTTGCTGCTCATTGCTCACATCTGTATCTTCACACGAATCGGGAGTGGAAGCGCAAGGCTAAGAAAAGAATCGGGGATCGATCAGGGCATCCCCCCATATCTTTTCGGCAGTCATCCGGGCACAGTGGAATCATGAACAAAGGATTCATGAAATCGTTGCGTTACTCCGGCTTCTTCCGTGGAGAGCCACGCGTCATCGGCGGCGTGTGCCAAGGTTTGGCACAGCGCTATGGATGGGACGTGAACTCCCTCAGAATTGCCGTTGTTGTTGCCGCGCTCTTCTTCCCAATAGTGTGCGCCCTCTACGCCTTAGCGTGGGTTTTCCTTCCCGAGGCCAAAGATGGCCGTATCCACGTTGACGAAATGCTCAAGGGTAATTTCGATGCTGCGATCATCGGAGCGATCCTCTTAGCGGTCTGTGGCGGTGGGACTTCAGGAATCGCGCTCGGCATCTTTCACGCTTTCGTGTGGATTCCTCTGTTTCTGGTCTTCCCCGTCGCAATTGTGGTGATTGCGGTCCTGCTTGCAAAGCCCAGGCAGACGGGCCCCACACAGAGTCAGTACTGGAGTGCGACACCACCGGCGCAGCCATCCTTCCAGGCGGCCTCATCTTCCTTTACTCCTGCATCTCCCCAAGGAGAAGAAACCATGCCAGATACAACTCCTGATTGGCGCACACAGGGGGGGCCGACGTCCTCGGACTACTACACTTTCCCTCCCGCACCGCCTTCGGCGGCACAGACAACAGCAGCTCAGGCCCCTGTTCAAACTCCACCGGCGCAAACTCCTCCCGTTCAGACTCCACCGGTCCAGACTCCCTTCACCCCCGGTGAATCTCAGCCCCAGGCCTCGGGACAAACAATTCCCCAAAGCGCGGGAATGCGTTTTACCCCCTTTGCCACGCAGCCCGCACTCCGCTCTCGAGTAGTCCCTCGTGCGCTTGTCTTATGCGTCTACGGGCTTGTCTTCCTTGCTCTGGCAGGAACTTTCTTCCTGCTCTACCGAAATGGATACAGCACCCCGACTCAAGTTGATCGAAGCGTACAGATTGCCTTGACTGGCGCGGCCGCCTGCCTGCTCATTGTCGGCATTGCACACCTGATCGCCGCTCTTCGCGATCGTTCCTCGGTCATGCTCACCATCTTGTCGGTACTAGGCATGTTCTTCGCAATTCCAGCGCTGCTGGGAGGCATGGCATACTCCACCACCGCTCCGCTCCACTACTCATCCGTGGCGGGAAACATTGATACCGATGCCGATTGGCGCTCAGACACAATTGGAAGTTCCAACGGTTCCAATGTCATCAATCTAGAGCTTGACCTCTCTCATGCGCCCGATGGTCTGACCAAGGACATCACCGTTAACTCCCAGGTGATTCCCTACGCGAACATCCGAGTTCGCGATGGCCAGTCCATTCGCATCATTGCTCAGAAGCAACCGATTACCTTCGATCTTGATCTCAGTGGCGACCAAAAGTGGAGGGGCTTCGACAGTAATAGCCCCACAGTTCTGACCTCTCCCAGCTGGAAGGAAGGTCAGGGGATCACTGTTTACCTCAATGCAAACCAGCTTGTCACTCTGGACATTGACGAAACGGGGAGCTCTGTCGACAGGGATCCCTGGCCTTCCGCGACTCCTTCTCCCACGCCCAGCACCGCTCCTTCCACGGGAACTTCTCCATCAGCCAGCCAGAGTCAGTCGCCTTCACCAAGCGCGTCCTCTGAATCACCCGCAGCCGGCCAGCACTGAAAGGAATTGTCATGAGTACAAACGACTTTGACCAGACCACTCCCCTGCCGGTTGGCGACGATGAAACAAAACCGCTGCCTTCCTTCGCAGATGCTCCGATTGAGGACCAAAAAACTACTGCCGAGGCTGACACCGAGGCCGATATCAGCACCGAGGCCGAGGCGCCCGACACTTCTACAGCCTGGACAGGCGCCGCGGCAGGCGCGGGGGAAGGGGCGACGCCCGACTTTACCCCGGCCTCGGAACACACATTTGAGCCGCAGAACCCCCCGATTGTTCCCCCAGCTCACGTGTGGTCAGCCGAGGACGTCAAGGAAGCTCCCTATCGGGGCGTGCGCATCGGACAGCTACTCTGGGCGTGCATCATCATCTTCACCGCTATCGCACTGATCGCCATGGCTTTTGTCAAGGCGGCAAACCTTGCGCTGGTTGCCATTGGGACCTTGGCAATCATGGGCGTGCTCCTCATTATTACTGCGGGAGTCAGCACCGTGATGACACGCAAGAAGCGCTAGCTGCGAAGCAGAATTTCCTCGATCATTTCGATCACCGAGGCGGGCATTTCCGAGCGGAATATGCCCGCCTCTTTTCCTCTATCCAAGGTGCGTAGCTGTGGGAGCGCTCGACGCCCTAGACGACGCACCATCGCATAGGCATCATCTTTTGCCAGAGCATCCATCTCACAGCGAAGCAGTGCCTGGTAGATATCGCTTTCAACAGGATTTTCTGCAAAGGCGGGACGCTTCCCACCCGCAAAGGAAACTTCTAGCTCCTTGCTGACCTCGGCCTCGCGAATTGTCACGCGCGCGCTGAGGGTATCGGGATCGTAAGTAAAATCAGCGGGTTCTCCATTGACGCTCACCTGCGTGGGCTTCTCAATACCTCGCATGGTCACGGTCCACGAACGAAGGGCGGGCAGCGCATCAGTGCAGCCCTTTGCGGGGTGGATGCTCAGTGTTCCACAGGCATCGTTGTAAACGATCTTGGTTCGCACTTCGCCGCTGCGCTGCTCACAATTGACACCTGGGTAGCGGCCATCATCTTCGCGCAAAGTGAAGTGACCATCAGCACCGGGGAAGACAAGGATTTCCAGCGCTTGGGGATTCCCGCAATCATTAATGTCTTGTCCCAGCTCTTGCAGGGGGACAATCCCGCCTGCGGGGGCAAAAACAGGAAGAAGTTCCAGTGGCCGCCAAACATTCAGGCGCAGCCCACCGTCCATTTCGGCGTCGTAGCGGCGTCCGGTAAAGAAATCGAACCATTGGCCGCGCGGGAACCACATGCGTGTGCGCGCCTGACGCGTGTTCGCATCGCGCGGGGTCACCACGGGAGCAACCATCAACTGCGTGCCGAACATGAATTGTTCATGCACGTCGTAGGCGATCCCTTCATCTGGGTGAGACCAGTACATGGGAGTTACAAGTGGCGCTCCCTCGCTGGCGGCGCGCCAATTCATTGTGTGCAGGTAAGGAATGAGGCGGTGACGCAGGATCAGCGCATCGCGCATAATATCGCGCACGGGCTGCTGGAAATTCCACGGTTCCTTGCCGACAAAAGGCGACAGGCTCGAATGCAGTCGGTTAATCGGGCTGAATACACCCAGCTGGTACCAGCGTGCTTCCAGTTCTTCGTCGCGCAGGCCCAGCATGTGTCCGCCAATATCGTGGCTCCACCAGCCGTACCCGATATTCGAGGCCGTTGACGTGAAGTAGGGCTGGAATTTCAACGATTCCCAGCTGACCACCGTGTCTCCGGAAAAGCCCACTGGATAGCGGTGCGAACCCGGACCCGCGTAACGGCTGAGAATCAGCGGGAGCGCTCGGCACTGATCTTCACCTTCTGAGGATGCCGCGACCATGTCCATATAGTGCAGGTAGTTGAGGATCCACAGCGGGTCCAGACCTTTTTGACGGGAAACACCACCCTGTTGCCAATCGATCCACCAAAAATCGACGCCATCAGTCTCCAGATCATGATGCATGTCGAAATAGGCGCGAATGAAGCTCGGATCCGTCAGATCAAACTCCACCGGTTCTTCGCTGGCCGGGTCAATTCCCATTGTTTCGGCGGCCTTGGGATAGGCATCTTCGAATGCGCGTATTCCATCGCGGGGATGCACATTCGCAGAAATACGCAAGCCTCGATCATGCAGGGCTTCAGTAAAAGCTTGAGGATCTGGAATTAACTCGCGATTCCACGAGTACCCGGTCCATCCTGAGCCAAAGCGTGGATCAACATCGGTGATGTGCCAATCCATATCCAAAACAGCGGTTGTGAAAGGAATTCCTTCCGCATTGAAACGATCCATTAGCGCCAGGTACTCATCCTGCGAATAGGGGTAGTAGCGGCTCCACCAGTTCCCCAGAGCCCAACGCGGCAGAAGTGGAGTCGGACCGCTCAAACGGTAGAAGTCGCGAATGGCTTCTGCGTATCGGCTTCCATAGCTGAAGAAATAGATGTCGATTTCAGAGTGGCCTCGCGGACGTGTCACGCAACCTGCCCTGCACGCAGCTTCATCACTCTGCAAGAGATTCGATTTCGAGTCATCCAGGACCGCCCATCCATCGCGGCTAATAAGCCCCATACCCAATTCGCAGGCCCCATTCACACCGTCCAGAGTGCGCGCGGTCCCCTTGAGGTTTTCGTGTGCCTCATCTCCGTAGTGCCACGTGGTCCCAAACCCGCCTCCGGCGTTCTTGACGACGGCGCTCAGCCCTTCTTTGCTAAAGCTCTGACCGTCAAAAACCAAGCGGATGGAAGAGGTCTCCCACACGTGCATTCCGCCTCGCTGGGAGTAGGTAACTTTTGGAGTTTCCCCGAAACTGCGGTTGAGAACGACCTGCGTCGCCTCGTCCTCAAAGACTCCAGAATCCGACCACTCGAGGCGGACCAGAGCATCGGTCAGGAAGCCGATTCGCCACCGCTGCCCAACAAAGGTGGTCTGGGGGTTCATCTGCGCCTTCACAGAGGGGATGGGAAACATTGGGTCTCCTGGGTTACGGGTTTTTAGATGGTTGGAAGAAGGTGGTGGGAAGGAAAGTTGTCGGGTTCTCTCATTGCCGAGGCCTCGGCAGGCTTAAGCGGCTACTCCCCCGCGCTCAGCGACGGCCTCGTCGGCGGGGTTTGGGGAGGGGCGGTCCTTGACGCTCATTCCCGGCAGCCCTCCAAAACTATAGATCACTGCTTGGACGGCAAAAATCGGAACCGCAGCACCGAAGACCATAAACACACCCGGCCACTGGCTCCACGTCCAGCCGATGATGACAGTGAAGGCAAGAAGAAGCAGGGTGCACAGCGGACGGGCCAGCGTCATGTTCAGCGACATACGAAGAATCCAAGAAAGGGGTTCATCGAAATTCGCACGCACTGACCATGACAGCGCTGCCACGGTCCAGAACACAAGGTTGAGCAAGAGCAGAAGGCCCGAGACGCCAATGCCGATCACTCCGCCCAGGTCGTTCCAATTCACCAGGTAGTAGTCCCACGCCAGGGCGAGGCCGATGAGCAGTTGCACCCAACCAAAGAGATTGGCCTGGGTAAGTTCGTCTTTCCACGCGCGGTGAAACACCGTCCATGTTTGGCGAATGCGCCACGACTGATCCTCGTCGATAAGCCACGTCCTAAAGGTTGCGTATGCGGCGGCGATTGAGGGGAAGAATCCTCCCAGGATCAGTCCCATGAGCGTGTGGACGAGCATCGCAACGTTGACGACAAACACCATCAGCACGATGCGGCACAAACGCTCGTAGGTCAGGGCAACTCTGGTCATTGTTCTAGCCTTTGACGGCGCCGATCATGACGCCCTTATTGAAGTACTTCTGCAAGAAGGGGTAGATGATCAGCAGAGGAATTGTCGAAACGATGATCACGCCGAACTTGATCTGATCAGCAAAGTTCTGCGAATCCATTGCGGTCATTCCAACAGCACCAACTTGCGTCTGGTTCGCCAACAATATATTTTGCAGAACGTTTTGCAAAGGCTGCAGATTCTGGTCGCGAATGTAGATCAAACCGGTGAAGTAATCGTTCCAGTGCCCAACGAAGTAGTACAGGCCAATGACCGCGATAATCGCCGTCGACAGAGGCAACACGATCTTGTTGAAGTACCCGAAGTACGACAGGCCATCAACCTGCGCCGCATCATGAAGTTCTTCGGGGATCGAAGCCTCGAAGAAGGAACGGGCAATGATCATGTTGAAGACGCTGAAGGCACCCGGAATGATGAAAACCCAGATGCTGTTCAGCAGTCCCAGTTGCTTCATCAGCAGATAGCTGGGGATCAGGCCGCCACCGAAGAACATCGTGAAGGTAAAGAAGAACAAGATCACGCGACGCGGCTTGAATTCTTTACGGGACAGGGCGAAGGCCGCTGGAAGCGTGACGATCAGGTTCACTGCTGTGCCCAAGAGCGAGTACAGCAAGGTGTTGCGGTAACCAATCCAGATACGCGTATCTTCCAAGATCTTCAAGTAGCCCTTGAAATTAATACCCTTGGGAAGAACCGTGACTTTACCGGTCGATACCAAGTTCGGGTCTGAGAAAGACGCGACAATGATGAACCACATCGGGTACAAAATTGCCAGAACAATGGCCGCGATGATCAAAGCGATGATTCCATCAATGATCCAGTCAGAGGCAGAGCGCGTCCGCCACAATGCGCCTAGGCTCTTCTTGGGCTTCGGTTCGTTTGTCCTATTCCCCGATGTTTCCATCCCGGCCGTGTGACCGGAAATCTTAGCGGCAGGTGTTGCTGCAGACATGATTCAGTCCTTTCTTCACGCCGGTACTAGAACAAGCTGGTGTCGCTGGTCTTCTTTGCAATCTTGTTTGCAGTCACCAGGAAGATGAAGTTCACAACGCTGTTGAACAAACCGATTGCCGTGGAATAGCTGTAGTGGTGGGCCAAGATACCGATGCGGTAGGTATAGGTGGCGATAACTTCAGAGGCCGGGATATTCAGCGTGTTTTGCATCAGCCAGACCTTTTCGAAACCGACACCCAGCACCGAGCCCATATTCAAGATCAGAAGGATTCCTGCAGTCGGCAAGATTGCCGGGATATCGATGTATCGAATCAACTGCATTCGCCCGGCACCGTCGATTTTTGCGGCCTCGTAAAGCGCGGTGTCGATTGATGACAGCGCAGCCAGGTAGATGATGCAGTTCCATCCGGCGTGCTGCCAGATTTCGCTCATCCAGTAGACCGGCGTGAATGCAGAGGCGGTTCCCATGAGGTCCGCCCCTCCAAAGAACTTACTGATCAAGCCGGAGTTTGGCGCCAGGAAGATATTGAGCATCGAGACCATGACCACTGTCGAGATGAAGTGAGGCATGTAGGTGATGGTCTGAACGAAAGTTTTCGTTTTCTTGCTTGCGATCTGGTTAATCAGCAAAGCCAGAATGATCGGAGCGAAGAAGCCCATGACCAGGGTCCACAGGCTGATGCGTAAGGTATTGCGGATGATCTGCCAGAACATCGGGTCTTTGAAGAACTGATTAAAGTACTTCAGTCCTTCCCACTTTCCGCCTGTAATGCCCTTGCTGACATCGAAGTCACGGAAAGCCAGTTGGATTCCATACATTGGCCCGTAGCTGAAGATCAGGACCAGAATGATCGCCGGCAAAACCATGATCCACAACTGCCAGTACAGTCGGAAGTGGTTTGCGAGGCCCGCTGGACTCCACCAGGGAGCGCCCTTAGCCTTCGGTGTCTTCACTTTTGTGCTGGCCTGCTTAGAGGCAGGGGTGGAGCGTAACGGCTTTGTGCCGTGTGGCTGAACTTCTGTAGTGGACATAGCAACCTCTTCGTTTCGTCCAAGAATTTAGCCGAGTATGTAAGCGAAGGCCGTCCACGGACGCAGGTGGCGATCCTGCAGTTCCTCGCATGTAAGGGCGGCATCCTGGTTAGTGATGAGGACACGCTCATTCAGAGGCTCCCCCACTAGTTCTGCAACTTCTGTTGGCAGGTCAACGGTGTTACTGGACAGATTGGCGGCAACGACCAAGCATTCATTCCCCAAGCTTCTTGTGAAGGCATAGACAGAATCGGAATCTTGCGCAATCAATTGCCAGTCTCCGGCAACAACGATGTCTTTAGTGTGCCGCAGCTTAATGAGTCGCTTAAAGAAGTGGTAGACCGAATCGGGATCGTCTTGCTGACGTTTTGCGTTAATGATGTCCTTGTTTGCATTGACAGAAATCCAGGGGACTTGCCCGGCGTTTTCATCAATGAAACCCGCATAGCTTGTGTCATCCCACTGCATAGGTGTCCGCGAATTATCACGCCCCTTGAGAGCCAGCGCATTCATCATTTCGTCGTGGGTCAAGATCCCCGCTTCTTCGACGTATTGGCGGTAGTGGTTCAGGGATTCGACGTCGCGATACTGGTCAAGGCTGGTAAAGCCTGCGTTCGTCATTCCCAGTTCTTCGCCCTGGTAGATGTAGGGGGTTCCCTTGTGCATATGAAGGACGAGGCCAAGTGCCTTTGCGCTTCGAGAGCGCAGTTCTTCCGTACTGTCGTCTCCCCAACGCGACACGACGCGGGGCTGGTCGTGGTTGCAATAGAAGAGGCTGGTCCATCCGCCATCGCGCACAATTTCTTCGTAGCCAGCGAAGACATTGCGTAGGTCGCGAACCTTCCACGGCACGACGGACCACTTCCCTGCTGGACCATCGTCATCAATACCAACATGGTCGAAAAGGAAGAGCATGTCGAGTTCTTCGCTGGCAGGGTTCGTAATGTGTGCTGCGCGGGTAATGGAAATACCCGGCCCCTCGCCGACGGTCAGGAAGCCTTCCCGACCCGCGAAGACGGCCTCGTACATTTCATGGAGAAACTCATCCAAGCGCGGGCCATCCGTACAGAAATCAAAGGGCGAGGAATATCCGTCGGAGCCGACGGGGTAAATCTCCTTATCGGATCCATCGGTTCCGGGGAGCATTCCACGGCTATCCAATGTCTTGGAAATCTGACTGATGACGTCCATGCGGAATCCGTCAATTCCGCGGTCCATCCACCAGTTCATCATCTCGTAGACCGCGTGACGAAGTTCGGGTCGTTCCCAATTGAGGTCGGGCTGTTTGGCCGAGAACTGATGGAAGTAGTATTCACCGCGCTGTGGATCATAGGTCCACGCGGATCCACCAAAATAGCTCCCCCAGCTATTGGGTTCGGCTCCGATCTCGCCGGGGACATGTCCTTCCTTTGCGGGCATCCACCAATACCAGTCTGCTTTGTCGCTGGTTTTGTCACGGGATTCGGTGAACCACGCGTGCTCATCAGAGGAGTGATTGACCACCAAATCCATGATGACTTTCAGACCCAAGCTGTGGGCAGTGCGAAGCAGTTCATCCATGTCATCGAGAGTGCCGAACATGGGGTCGATGTTCTGGTAGTCGGCGATATCGTAGCCGTTGTCGTCTTGGGGCGAGACATACATGGGGCACAGCCAAATTACGTCAATGCCAAGTTCTGCCACATAGGGCAGGCGCCGGGTGATTCCTTGGATATCACCGATCCCGTCGCCGTTTGCGTCCTGAAAGGAGCGCGGATAAATCTGGTAGACCACAGCGTTCGACCACCAGGGGGTCTTCGCCGCAGCGTTGCGAGTCGCAGCGAAATCAGCATTTAATTGCTCTGTCATCGCAATAACTTTCTCAGTCGTCAACATTGCCGCATGTTCTTGCGAGGGGTTGGAGGCGCGTCTATGCGCTACCCCTTTAGCGTAACAAGTACGCAATCCTTGCGCAAGTATTACAAAACACATTCAGGGGTGAGCATCTTCATGCCCACCCCTGAATATTTTGGGTTTCCTCGGAATCATTCCCGCTGATCACAGCGTTTTACTGAGAAGCCCACTTCTAACTCCAGCTTACGCACTTTTCACTATCTCTAGTGGCGCGCATCGAAGCCAACAAAGGGAACCACTACCTTGCCGTCTTCGTTCACACTCAGAGCCTTGGACTGCTCGATTGCACCCGAGATGATGTCAATTGCATTGGAATCCGTGGTGTCCGAGTCATACGGGGACTCATTTGTGAAGATGCCCTTTCCGCCGCCGAAGCGGAAGTTCTTCACGAAGTCAGGACATCCCTTTCCGCCCGCGTAGCATTCGGCCGAATAGATCGGACGAACATTGCCCACGCCTTCCCCATCTTCCGAGGAGGAATAGATCGACACCTGGTACGAGGCCTTTGCCAAGTCCACGCCATCGAGTGCACTGCGGTCAACGGACATCATGATTCGGTCACCGGCAACCTTCAAGGTCACCTCCCCCTTGAGCTTGCCCGCATTATCGTAGACACCCATGTTGTAGGGCAACGACTCTGAACGCCCATCAGCAATCAGAACATAATCCCAACCGCCATTGGCAAAGGTGTTCGTCCCCGCTAGCAGAGGCGTCACATCAGTTGAGGTATTGGCCTGGCTGCGAATGTAGATATTCAGTCTCTGGGTACTCATCTGGTTCATACCCCACGGGTTGTTCACGGGAGCACCCATTCGCGTGACGAACTGGTAGTGATCGTTATCGCGATACACGGAGGTTTCAAGCAGGTCAAAGCTGCCCGGATTGAAGTTCTCACTCTTGGGGTAAACAACCGTACCGGCACCAAAGTCATCGCCACTGGGGTCACTCAAGGCGCCAATCTTGTCACCGAAAGAGTAGATCGTGTAGCTCGCCCGGCTCACGGTATTCTCGGGCGAATAGGCGCTCACGCGCACCGAGTTGACCGCGCGATCCAAGGTGAGATCAGCGCTGAATGCACCATCGACAACAGGCAATTCCGTGTTCGTTCCATTGACCGTTACAACGACGCGATTACCGTCGGTCGTTCCCTTAAACGAAAGATGACGAGAATCCAAAGACTCTTGGTCCTTCAGGCCTTCAACGCTCAGCGTCGGCATGTTCTCAGGCTTGCCATCTGCGGTG
>ERZ773051.1497-NODE-1497-length-12698-cov-9.448390_pt1 | contig 12698 bp, 12 predicted proteins | sample MGYA00580631_ERZ773051 | MGnify/ENA primary metagenome ERZ773051 (study PRJEB29015, sample SAMEA2738137) | human oral metagenome | biome: human oral; feature: human-associated habitat; material: saliva | place: China | collected 2204 ...
TAATAGACTACAAGAAGGTAAACATATATCAAGATGAACGCTTAATTCTGAAAGATGTTGACTTTCAGGCAGAAACAGGAGAGTTTATCTATCTCATCGGCCGTGTTGGTTCGGGCAAGAGTTCGCTATTGAAAACCATCTATGGCGAATTGGATATTGACAGCGAAGATGCTGAGAAGGCTGTTGTTCTCGACGAGAGTATGCCTAACATTAAGCGTAGTCGTATCCCTGCACTCCGCAAACAGATGGGTATTATCTTCCAAGATTTCCAACTCTTGCATGACCGCTCTGTAGCAAAGAACCTCAAGTTTGTCTTGCAGGCAACAGGTTGGACCAGCAAACAGAAGATTGAACGACGCATTGAAGAAGTGTTGGCACAGGTGGGTATGACCGACAAGAAGAATAAGATGCCAAGTGAACTCTCTGGTGGTGAGCAGCAGCGTATTGCCATTGCACGCGCCTTGCTGAACACTCCTAAGATTATTATTGCCGATGAGCCTACGGGTAATCTTGACCCAGAGACGGCTGCGAACATCGTTAGCATTCTCAAAGACTCATGCCAAGCAGGCACAACGGTTATCATGTCTACCCATAACATCAACCTCATTGACCAGTTCCCGGGTAAGGTTTATCGTTGTCATGAGGGCGAACTTCACCAACTCACCGACAAGAAAGAAGTTTGCGAATTAGCAGAAGAGACGGCTCCAGTAGAGACGATTGACGAGCCAGAACAAAACGATTAAGCGCATAGAACTCAGCATAAATCCACATTTAGAAAGATTGAAGATGATGAAAGTAATGAAATTTGGAGGTACATCCGTTGGTTCACCAGAACGTATGAAGGGTGTAGCTTCCTTGATAACAAAGTCAGGAGAACCTACATTTATCGTGCTCTCCGCAATGAGTGGAACGACAAACACACTGATAGAAATATCTGATTACCTCTATCGCAAGAATCCAGAGGGAGCAAACGAACTTATCAACAACCTCGAACAGAAATATCTTGGGCACGTTGAGGAACTTTACTCTACTGAGGAATACAAGCAGAAGACACGCCAGTTCCTGAGTGAGGAGTTCAACTATCTGCGCACCTTCACAAAGGATTTGTTCACTTCATTTGAAGAGAAGAGCATCGTTGCACAGGGTGAAATCCTCTCAACCAACATGGTTGTGAACTATCTTCAGGAGCAGGGCATCAAAGCAACATTACTTTCTGCACTCGACTTCATGCGCACTGACAAGAATGCAGAGCCTGACGGACAGTATATCAAAGAGCATCTGACAGCGATTATGGATGAGAATCAGGGCTATCAGATTTATATCACACAGGGCTTCATCTGCCGTAATGCCTATGGTGAGGTGGATAACTTGCAGCGTGGTGGTTCTGACTATACCGCTTCACTTGTGGGTGCAGCTATCAACGCAGAGGAGATTCAGATATGGACAGATATCGACGGAATGCACAACAATGACCCACGTGTCGTTGAGAAGACAGAGGCTGTACGCCAGCTGAACTTCGAAGAAGCATCGGAGTTGGCTTACTTCGGTGCGAAGATTCTCCACCCTACTTGCGTTCAACCAGCTAAGTATGCTGGTATTCCTGTTCGTCTAAAGAACACGATGGACCCAGATGCAGAGGGTACAATCATCGACAACACATTGGTGAGAAGAAAGATTAAGGCTGTTGCAGCTAAAGACAATATCACTGCTATCAAGATTAAGTCAAGTCGTATGTTAGGTGCATCGGGCTTCTTACGTAAGGTATTTGAAATCTTCGAGAGCTATCAGACTTCTATCGACATGATTACTACCAGTGAGGTGGGTGTGTCAATGACCATCGAGAACAATAGCCATTTGGCTGAGATTGTTGATGAGTTGAAGAAGTATGGCACCGTAACCGTTGACACAGAGATGTGTATTGTCTGCGTTGTTGGCGACCTTGATTGGAGCAACGTTGGCTTTGAGACATTGGCAACTGACGCAATGAAGGACATCCCAGTACGTATGATTAGCTACGGTGGAAGCAACTACAACATCTCTTTCTTGATTCGCGAGGAGGATAAGAAGCGTGCCTTACAGTCATTGTCAACCGTCCTCTTTAACTAAAGAAAGAACTGATAAATTAACAATAAGTATTTATTGTAGGCACAAATGCCCTCGCCTGTTCATCACTGAGAGCAGACATTTGGACATACGAGGGCGTAGATTTCCTCTACAACTCAGATAAACACCACTTCAGGAGACAAAACACATGGTACAGAAATTCCCTATAGATAAGTTCAAGAAGATTGAAACTCCGTTTTATTATTATGACTGTGACCTCTTGAGAGAGACACTACAGGCGATTAATAAAGAGTTGAAAAAGTATGAAAACTTCATCGTCCACTATGCTATTAAAGCCAATGCGAACGCAAAGGTGCTGAATGTTATCCAGCAGACAGGTATGGGAGCTGACTGTGTGAGTGGTGGTGAGATACAGCGTTGCTTAGACTGTGGCTTCCCAGCAGACAAGATTGTCTATGCAGGTGTGGGTAAATCAGACTGGGAAATCAACCTCGGATTAGACCATGACATCTTCTGCTTCAACGTAGAGAGTGTGGCTGAGTTAGAGGTTATCAATGAGTTGGCAGCGAAAAAGGGTAAGACAGCAAACGTATGTTTCCGTATCAACCCTGACGTGGGAGCACATACACACGAGAAGATTACCACCGGATTAGCTGAGAATAAGTTTGGTATTGCCATGCAAGACATGCTACCTACCATCCTTGAAGCAAGCAGGATGCCGAACATTCACTTTATCGGTTTGCACTTCCACATCGGTTCACAGCTGCTCGAAATGACTGATTTCCGTCACCTCTGCAGCCGTATCAACGAGATACAAGACGGTTTAGAGCAGGAGAATATAAAGATTAAGAATATCAATGTTGGTGGTGGATTGGGTATCGATTACGACAATCCTGACAACCATCCAATCCCTGATTTCAAGTCTTATTTCTATACCTTCGCACGCTATCTGAAACTAAGAGAAGGACAGAAACTCCACTTTGAATTGGGTCGTGCAGTAGTAGGACAGATGGGAAGTCTCATCACTCGCACCCTTTATGTGAAGCAAGGAACAGCAAAACAGTTTGCGATTGTCGATGCAGGAATGACCGACTTGATTCGTCCTGCTCTCTATCAGGCAAGCCATAAGATAGAAAATCTATCGAGCGATGGCGCTTTACACGCTTATGATGTGGTAGGACCGATTTGCGAATCGAGTGATGTCTTTGCAAAAGGAATCGAACTTAACACCGTTCATCGAGGCGACTTGATTGCGATGCGTTCTGCTGGAGCATACGGAGAAATCATGGCTTCGCAATATAACTGTAGGAAACTGCCTGTAGGCTATACCTCAGACGAACTATAATCCATAACGAAACGAATAAATGTTCACTTTTGATAATACGACCATCATCATCTCAGTAGTGTTGCTTTTAGTAGCATTGCTGACTTCTTTTCTCAATCCTTTCTTCCGAAAAGTAAGGATTGCAGCGTATGGTCTGCCAACTTCCACAGCCGAAAGTGAAGAAATAAGTAATGAAGATGAGCCTGTAGCGGAGGAGAAGGAAGCAATAACGGAGCCAGTTATCACTGAAGAGCAACTCCCTACTTACCCTCCTATCACGATTATCTTCACTCCCCATGACAATGCACAGGAGCTTGCAAAGAACCTCCCACTCTATCTGAATCAGGACTATCCAGCAGACTTTCAGGTGATTGTTGTGGCGCCACAGAATGATCATGAGACGAGTGATGTATTGAAACGCTTTGCATCTAACTCACATCTATACACCACCTTCATCCCTGAATCATCACGTTATATGAGCAAGAAGAAGCTTGCCATTACGCTTGGAGTGAAGGCAGCAAAGTATGATTGGGTGATAATGGCAGACATCTGTTGCTATCCAACGGGTGATAATTGGCTGCAAGCTATAGCCCGAAACTGTAAAGATGGGAAAGATCTCGTGGTAGGCTACACTCGTTATGAGGACGAAACACCTGCTTATCGACACTTCGAAAGACATTATTTGGCACGCTATTTTATGCGTGAATATCAGCATAATAAGTCCTATGCGTGTCCGTTTAATGCTTTAGCTTTCCGCAAAAGTCGTTTCTTAAGTGAGGAAGGATTCCGCGGAAACCTCAAATATATACGTGGAGAATACGACTTCATGGTAAACAAATATGCAAGTGGTAACAACCTTGTGTTTGAAAATTCGTTTGAGGGAACACTCATAGAAGAGGCTCCAACAGAGAAGGTTTGGCTCGGCACACACCTTTTCTATATGGAGAATCGCCAACACTTGAAACGTACATCACAGCATCGTTTCCTCCCGTATGTCGACCAAACGGCACTACATGGTAATTACTTCTTGCAGTGTATTGCACTTGCAGTCTCTCTCCTATTGGGTATGTGGACCATTTCTGTTGCTGCAGGATTATCCCTAATCATCTCTATCATTCTACGCTTAGTTATTGGAAAGAAAGCACTGAGACGTTTCGATATAGAGATTCCAGCATGGAAGATTATCCCATACGAGATTGCTATCGCATGGAAGCACCTTGGTTATAAGTTGAAATACCATCGTGCAGACAAGTATGACTTCATATCTCACAAACTATAAATGCGCATCATCCATTACATAGACAGTATAAAGGCAGGCAATCTGCTTTCTGATTACCTTCTACGACTCACCACAGCACAGAAAGAATATGCTGATGTCAAGACGGTTACACAACAAGGAGATTTCAAAAAGCTCCTTGCTGACTTCCAACCTGACATCGTTCATATTCATACCTGCTGGGAATATCAAGCTGCCACACACGCTTATTGGGCTACTAAGAAGCAGTGTGCAGTAGTGTTCTCACCGCATTGGGAACTCGATGAGAGAGCAAGAACGACAGAGCAGAAGTCTACTAAGAAGGTGAAGACACTGCTCTATCAAGCGGAGATGGTGAGAAGAATGGATGCGCTCCTTGTGAGTAGCGAGCAAGAAAGGCAAGACATTCTAAAGTTAGGATGGACCAAACGCATTGATATCGTACAAGACAGCGTTCTTAATAGTTCGTTGAGCGACGACGACATGGCGCTGCAAACGATTTCTTTCTATCGTAAAGTACTTGACACACGCTATCAATTCGCCATGACAGCAATGGAGAAAGATGCAATTCCAAGTCTGTTACACGTTGGCTTAGCACAAGAGACAACCCACAATCTCTTGCCCAGCGACCAACTTCTGAACCTCCGAAGTCTGAATCCAGAACAATGGCGAAGAATCTTCCTCTATGCTGATGACGAGGGAATAAGAGAGATTGTAGACAACTGTATCAGCCGTCTACAACTCAATGCACCCACGATTGACACTGCTGCCATACAGCGATTCCCACTCTTGTCACCAAAGGAAACAACCTCGGTTGACACAGATAAGCTGATAGGAAACCAGCCCATGACGCGACAGCGACTCAGTGACTACTCCAATGAGGAAGATGCTATCATCAAGAAGATAGCAACCATCATTGCAAACACACGACAGATAGAGCGAAAGAAGAAACTTTCCCTACGTCTGTTGACTGATTTATACACAGTTATAAAGTATAATGACTATGACGAAGACCGACTTGCAGACGCGCTCCGCCACCTTCGTCTCTATCGCTATTCATGTCGTATGATACAGCTCCTTGCCGAGAAGGTGCTTCTTAAAGAGGGATTCATGCCTGTCCCTCCACGTGATGATAGGAAAACAAAGGGCATCAAAAGAAATAATTTCGTACAAAGACATTAACGCATGACACAGAAGAAATACGATTTAAAAAAGGATGAACGCTATTTACGACTATTAGCAAAGTCGTTCCCAAATATTGCTGACGCTGCAACTGAGATTATCAACCTTGAGGCTATCGCACACCTCCCAAAAGGTACTGAACACTTCCTTGCCGACATTCATGGCGAGTATCAAGCGTTCCAACACGTGCTTAAAAATGCCTCTGGTAACATTAAGAGAAAGGTTAATGAGCTCTTTGGTGAAAGACTAAGAAACATAGAAAAGCAAGAACTTTGTACTCTGATTTATTATCCAGAACAGAAACTGGAGCTCGTTAAGAAAGAGGAAAAGGATATCAAAGACTGGTATCATATCACCATACACCGCTTGATCGAGGTTTGTCGTGATGTATCCAGCAAATATACACGCTCAAAGGTTCGGAAGTCTTTGCCAGATGATTTCTCTTATATCATCCAAGAGTTACTGCACGAACATGCAGACGACAAAGACAAGACCGACTATGTGAGTGCTATCATCAAGACGATTATCTCTACTGGACGAGCTGATGACTTCATCATTGCTATCTGTGAGGTTATCCAACGATTAGTCATCGACCAGCTGCATATCTTAGGTGATGTGTACGATCGTGGACCGGGTGCTCACATCGTTATGGACACCTTAAAGAACTATCACAACTGGGATATCACATGGGGAAACCATGATATCTTGTGGATGGGAGCGTGTGCTGGTAACGATGCTTGTATCTGTAATGTCATTCGCATCGCCCTGCGTTATGCGAACATGGCTACCATTGAGGACGGATATGGTATCAACCTTATTCAGTTGGCTACCTTTGCAATGGACGTATATGGTGATGATCCATGCGAGGAGTTCATGCCAAAGATATCGAAAGACAATCCACTCGACGAACGTAGCAAGACGCTGACAGCACAGATGCACAAGGCTATCAGTATCCTTCAGTTTAAGATTGAATCACAGATGATCAGTCGTCATCCGCTTTGGAAGATGGACGACCGTCGTTTACTCAAAGCTATCGACTATAAGAAGGGTACGATTACCCTTGATGGTAAGGAATATAAGATGTGTTCATGCAACTTCCCAACCATCGACCCAAAGAATCCAGAACAGCTTACTGAGGCTGAACAGGCACTCATTGATCGTCTACATCAGTCGTTTACAGGCAGTGAGAAGTTGCGCAGTCATATTCGTTCTCTGCTCCGTCATGGCTGTATGTATAACGTCTTCAACCATAATCTCCTTTATCATGCCTCTATCCCACTCACGAAAGAGGGCAAACTAAAAGAGGTTGAGATTGGTCCAGGTGTGAAGTTGAAGGGTAAGGAATTGCTTTATCAGACTGGTATGAAGATTCGTTCAGCCTTCCAGACAAACAATGAAATGCAGACAGAAGAAGAACGTCAAGATGCTATCGACTTCTTCCTCTTCCTATGGTGTGGACCTGATAGTCCGCTCTTCGACAAGGCAAAGATGGCTACTTTCGAACGCTACTTCATTGAAGAAAAGGAAACTCATCATGAGGAGAAGGGCTACTACTTTGGTATGCGCGACAATGAGGAGATTGCCGATATGATTTTAGATGAGTTTGATGTGCCACAGCCTAACCGTCACATCATCAATGGTCACGTCCCTGTTCATGTTGTCAAGGGTGAGAATCCTATCAAGGCAAACGGTAAACTGATGGTGATTGATGGTGGTTTCTCACAAGCCTACCACAAGGAAACGGGTATTGCTGGTTACACCCTCGTCTATCACTCACGTGGTTTCCAGCTCGTACAACACGAGCCTTTCACATCAACAGAAGATGCCATCAAGCGAGGAACAGACATCGTTTCAACCATTCAGATTGTTGAGATGAACCAACAGCGCCTACGTGTGGAAGACACCGACAAGGGTACAGAACTCCGTCTGCAGATTGAGGCACTCAAAGAACTTCTCTATGCTTACCGCTGTGGCTTTCTCACCGAGCATGAACGTAAGACTCCACCAAAGGTATAAACACTGACCTTTGAACATTGAGGTTTGAACATCTTGTCCTTTGAACATTGAGATTTGAACTTTGAACTTTATGATTTGAACTTCGAACAACTACGAATGGCACTTATGACACGAATGCTTATTGCTAAGTGATTCGTGTAATTCGCTTAATTCGTAGTCCCTTTGAATTTGAGGTTTGGACATTGAATTTGATGATTTGAACTTCGAACAACTACGAATAGCACTAATGACACGAATGCTTATTGCTAAGTGATTCGTGCAATTTGCGTAATTCGTAGTCCCTTTGAGTTTGAGGTTTGGACATTGAACTTGATGATTAGAGTTTATAGCTTTGAACTTTCCCACATCGGTTATCAGAATTATCAATTAAGAATTATGAATTGAATTAAACCTCACACAGAGTACACTCCTCTGTGTGAGTTTTTGTTATGTTAACCATTGATGTCTAAACTTTAAATCTTAATGTTTGCTATCTTGAAATATAATTACAAAATAGATAAATAAAAGTCAGGTAAAGAGCCAGAAAGCCTGTGATTTTTATACCTTCATAAGTTATTTGATATCAGCGTATTACTGAGATGCTTTTCAAAAGGTGCTTAATTAGCCTTCAAAAGGGCGTTAGTAAGGGGCTTAAAGGGCGTCTTTTGCAAGTCAAAAGGGCGTCTTTTCAAAGCCAAAAGAGCATTAATAGATTTTTAGGTGTTAGAAAAATATTTACAGCACATTACACATAGACAAGTTCTTTATTGTTCATTCTTTGCTTTCACTATGTATTAAAACAACCTACTCACAAAAGAATATTAGGCAGAGAGAGATTGATTACAAAATGTTAAAGCCATTATATTTTATGTCTCTCTGTTGTGTATCTGAAATTATCTTCCTACATTTGACATCCTGAAGCAAAAAATAACATCATTCATTTCTATCTAAGAGTAAAACAACATTCCATTTACAAATTACAATATAAAAAGTAATGGTACACTATCAGATAAGTTAAGAATGAAACCAAAAGACTTACTTCAATGAATGGAGAGACAAGGATGCATAGATTTAAGAACGAGAAAGGGAGAGCAGATTGATTTCTCAAATCCACCATTCCATATTAGTTTCACACATAATAAAGGTAGTTATGTGAAATGGTATGTCTGCCGTGTGACAATTTATGGTCCAGAGTATTTTGTTATAGATGCAGAAACGAAAGAACTTATCAATCATGGAAAGACGTTAAATCTACAATAATGCTTTTATATATACAAGATAAATATTAAATAAGATACAGAATGAAACTATATACTTTGTGTTTATTGCTCTTAATAGCTTCACAGTCATGTGTTGCACAAAAGAACAAGAAAACAACAACAATGAAGACAACAGAAAGATTCGATGTACAATATTATAAAAGTATAATCAAAGAGAAAAACAGCTATAAAGGTGCTACATCTGCTCAATATGTAGAGAGGAATGGTACTGAGACCTATGTGTCATTTAACGATGATGGATTTGTCTTACAAGAAATCAAGCCATTTACTTATGAAATGATCGTTAGGAACTATTATAAGAATTGTATTATTAAATCCAAAGGGAAATTCCTTTGCCATTCAAGTGTCAAAATTGGTATTTGGCGCGAGTATGACAATCAGGGTAACCTTATAAAAGAAACCGATGAGGATAAGAAGTTTGAGAAGCTACGCCTGAAACCTATAAACATCCTGCGCTGGCTCGAGCATGAGGGGTATATAGACAGGAAAACGGGAAAAGGTCAGGAGAAGTTCGTAAAAGAGGGCGATGAGCCTAATATTGACATCTACTTCTGGGTGTCGACTCGTGCTGACGGAGCAAAGACTATCCCTGCGGGTTGGTCTATCGATATTACAGAACATGGAATGCGCACTACACATAGTTTCAATGCGGAAACGGGTGAATACTTGGGAAAGACAACACAGGTCTTATATGAATAAGGCATAGTCTCGTCAATCTTAGAACTATAAGTAGAAACAGATAATGACAAGAATAAAAGTATGAAACATCTCATTCTAATATTACTAACTGCGTTGTACTGTACTTGCTGCAATGCGCAAAAAGACAAGGAGGCAACAACAATGAAGACAACTGAAAGATTCGATGTACAATATTATAAAAGCAAAATCAAGGAAGTAAATGGTAAAGATGGAGACAATAGCTTTGCCATTTATGTGGATAGAGATAGTACACAGGTTAAGGTGTATTTTGATAAGGATTATGATGCTTTGGTAACAATCCCTCCTTTTACTTACTACAAGGAGGTAAGAATATTTCATAAAAACGGAATTCTCAAGAAGGAGGGGAAACGCCTATTCTGTTCATCTGTCGATATTGGTATTTGGCGCGAGTATGACAATCAGGGTAACCTTATAAAAGAAACCGATGAGGATAAGAAGTTTGAGAAGCTACGCCTGAAACCGATAAATATCCTGCGCTGGCTTGAGCATGAGGGGTATATAGACAGGAAAACGGGAAAGGGGCAGGAGAAGTTCGTAAAAGAGGGCGATGAGCCAAGTATTCGCATAAGTTTTGGCAAGATAAGTGCGCCCAATGCTAAATTCGAAAAATATTCTGTTCTTTGGACGATTACCATAACCGATAAAGGCGGTGATATAACTTATACATGGAATGCCAAGAATGGAGAACTACTCAGCAAAGAGATATTGCAAGCCATAGAATAAAAAGGTTGAATGAACTAAACAGAGTTTATGTCTAAAATTATAACTCACGGAGCAACAATGTATTGTTCCCTTGGCACAGAGAAACCCAACCTAACTGTGACGAGTCAAACATTCCGTAGGATAGCTGATGCTCTTGTTGGTACAGAAGGTGATAATAACGGGATAGTAATATCCCAAGTATTGGAGTTTGCAAATGTAGTTCCCCGAATCCTCCTTGTACTCCCCAGCCACAAGGCTGGCAGCAAACAACACTGAAAGACAATATCAATGAACTGCTAATAAAATTATAAAAATGATAAGACGAATAATTACATTATTTACATTACTTGTGGTAATAAGTAGCTGTAAGGCACAAGGTAATAATAATATCAAACAGAACAAAACTTCGGAAAGAACAACCGAGAGATTTGATACATCTACCTATTATATGGAAAGGCAAGGACTTGAATATCAATTTGAGCATTACTTGCGAGGTAAAGTGAGGCAGTTCGGGGGCAACAATGGCTCTAATTATATAGAATATGCCAAAAAAGAGAAAGATTTGTTTGGTACTTATAAGGAGTATTACAATAGAACAGCAACTCTTAAATTAGTAGGAAAATATTATTATAATGATTTTGATTGTGGTATTTGGAAAGAGTATGATGAGAATGGTTATTTAATAGATGAATACGACCAAGATGCCCCTTATAAGAACTATCCATGGGAAAAGGTGGAGAAGTTTGTCAAAGAAGAATTAAAACTGGATTTGTTTGATAAAAAAGTCTCTATTCGTCGCTATGTGAGCAAACATAGTAAAATTCCTATATGGCGAATTCGGTGGCAAGTTGGTATTAAGGTTTATACAATTAAAATAAATGCTGATACTGGCAAGATAATTAATCAAGTAGAAGGAGAAATAGAGAAATAGAACGGAAAAGTTTACAGCATCTTATTGTAAAGAAGTTGTTTCAAGAAAATAACAGTGCTGCCTTTAGGACTTGATGATTCAACCTGTACATATGGATTATTCAGATGTGTATGAAACCCCAATACCGGTAGTGGCTACATGCAGTTCCAATGGGATATTCTTCATAAGAACTTACCGATAGTAGCACAGAAAAAGGGAAAAAACAAAAATAGAGCAGACAATAACGAAAAGGTAATAAATAGATGGTAAGACAAATAATGATTTCACTGGCAATGCTTATGATAATAAGCAGTTGCAAAGCACAGAACACAGGTAGCAATGATTTTAAAAAGAATAAGAAAATAGAAAGAACAACCGAGAAATTTGATTCATGGACATATTACACACAAAGACAAGGAAGTGAGTATGTTTTTGAAGATTACTTACGAGGGAAAGTACGTCAGTTTGGAGGAGATAATGGCTCTGAGTTTGTTGAATATGCAAGGAAAGATAACGAATTATACGGTTCTTACAAAGAATTCTATAATAAAACTAAGACACTCAAAAAAATCGGACGATACTATTATAATAAATTTAGTATTGGTATTTGGAAGCTATACAATGAAAATGGCTATTTAATAGAAACGATAGACAAAGATTTTCCTTATAAAAACTATCCATGGGAGAAAGTTGAAAGATTTATAACGGAAGAACTAAAGTTGAATTTGTTTGATAAAGATGTTGAAGTGAATCGTTATATTGATGAAGAAGTTAATCTTCCAATTTGGTATATTACATGGAGATCTGATAGTACAGAAGTATTTTCTATAAAAATAAATGCTCTTACTGGTAAAGTTATATCAAAGGAAATAAATGAGGTGAGAGAATAATAAATTCAAATAATGATAAAATTAACAGAAGATTAGAAGAAGGATACAAAACCTATAATAAAGTAGAATGGTAAAAATCGTAACTGGTGGCGCTATTATGTGTTGTACTTTAGGAACTGGGCAAGCTAAGTTGACAGTTCTTAGTCAAAGTTTCCGAAGTATTTTAGGAACATTCGTAGCGACGGAGGAAGATGAAATTGGTTTAGATAATTCTCCAATTTTGGAGTTTGCAAATGTAGTTCTCCGAACCCTCCTTGTCTTCCCCAGCCACAAGATTGGCAGCAAACTACTCAGAAAAACAGTATCAATGGAATGAAAAAACTGACGGAGCAGTCATTCTGTATGTGTGCTAAAGGAGGAAGAATATCATTCGTTG
>ERZ773051.1505-NODE-1505-length-12657-cov-2.370973_pt1 | contig 12657 bp, 8 predicted proteins | sample MGYA00580631_ERZ773051 | MGnify/ENA primary metagenome ERZ773051 (study PRJEB29015, sample SAMEA2738137) | human oral metagenome | biome: human oral; feature: human-associated habitat; material: saliva | place: China | collected 2204 ...
AAATTCTCCACCTACGCCACCTGGTGGATCCGCCAGGCGATTACCCGTGCAATGGCGGATCAGGCACGTACTATTCGTATTCCTGTGCACATGGTTGAGGTTATTAATAAGCTCGCCCGTGTGCAGCGTCAGATGCTTCAGGATTTGGGGCGTGAACCCACCCCCGAGGAGCTCGGTAAAGAGCTGGACATGGCTCCCGAAAAGGTTATTGAGGTGCAGAAGTACGGGCGCGAACCTATTTCTCTGCACACGCCGCTGGGTGAGGACGGCGATTCCGAGTTCGGCGACCTGATTGAGGATTCAGAGGCTGTCGTTCCGGCTGACGCGGTGTCATTCACTCTTCTCCAAGAGCAGCTGCATTCGGTGCTCGATACGCTCTCCGAACGCGAAGCGGGCGTGGTTGCTATGCGATTCGGCATGACCGACGGGCAGCCGAAGACTTTAGACGAAATTGGCAAGGTATATGGCGTGACGCGTGAGCGCATTCGTCAGATCGAATCAAAGACCATGTCGAAACTGCGTCACCCCTCGCGTTCGCAGGTTTTACGTGACTATCTAGACTAGAGACAATACCCCTAGTCGTAACGTGTTGAGTGCGCCCATCAGACCTTTCTGATGGGCGCACTTACGTATAACACTTAATACAATTAAGCAGTATGCGAATAGAAAACACCCCTACTGAAATCTATCTTGAGGGTGAAAGAGCGTAACTCGCAGCCTTGAATACCGCGCTGTTGCGGCTTGGGAGGGCCCGCTAACAAGGCGGTGGTAAACAACGCAAATCTAAGGCATGTTCGTGCGTATAAAGTCGACCCTGCAAGTACACGACACGGAACGCAAGGTATGGCATAGCGTGTTTATCTGTGATTACCTAGAAGTAGTGGTTACCACAAGATAACGAACCCGCATTTTTCCGGAAATGCAGCTAACAACCGCATCCCACATCCACATCACCGATAGGGGACGATACTGTGAGTATTCTTGAAAAGACCGCTCTTGAACAACAAGCCCTGAACGTTATTGACCGCATCAATGCACAGCAGATATCGCCTGTTATTTTCTTTGACACTCAGCAGACATCAGAACCTCTGCCAGTGACCACCTCTAAAGTTGGAGGCATTCCCTACGTTCCGGTTGGTACTGCGGCGCCGACCAACGGCAGTGGACAGAATTTGGGGCTTATTGCCCAGATTAATTGTTCTGAGCTTCCCACAAACGATATTTACCCCGAAACCGGAATCCTACAGTTCTGGCTTGATCCACACGAAGACTTGTGGGGGCTAAACTTAGACGATCCCACCAGCCAACAAAAAACTCGAGTTGTCTATTATCCGACTCTGGATGCGCCAGACTCCGGGGTCGGTACCGCCGTAACGGAACTTATAGTTAATAATCCTCATGATGACTTATATTGGCCGGTCAGCGGACGTCATGGGTATGGTCTTATCGCTAAAACCCAGAGTAATGAAGAATGGATTTTTGACGGACGCCCACATTCGGAATTCACTCGAATCTGGAACGATATGTACCCCGAGCAGCTTATAGCGAGCATTTGGGACCTTCGAAAGTTCGACGGCGGTGCTGATACCATCAAGACTTTACGCGATATGACGGGCACCCCCGAAAGCTATACCCATCACAAAATTGGTGGTTACCCCCTCTTCGAGCAACGCGATCCGCGTGATGGTGATGCGGCTCTTACTCAGTACACCGTGAATCTGCTGACGCTTATATCACGGGTGGAGTCAGGGAGCCATGAGGGCATTATGTGGGGCGATATGGGAACCGCAAACTGGATGGTGACCTCGCACCAGCTTAAGAACCGAGACTTCTCGAAGGTTCTCTTCGAATGGTCATAAGGTCCAATACTTAGGATCAGCTGGCTGTACGCATAAATTTCTCCGGCGTGTATCTTCTCCGACCGGGTGTAAAGATAATGCTTCATGCTAAGGTGTGAGTCATCTTTATATAATACTGGGCACCCAACCTAACGAGGAGAACGCGTGACGAATAAACAGGCAGAGATACTAGAACGGGCTCGCGCTTTACTGGCTGAGATGAATGTGGGACACCAAGTTCCCACGATGCGCATCAACACACAATTCGCTAAGTACAAGACGCTGCCGGTCACCGCCTCCAAAATCGGGGGAATACCGTACCTGCCCAAGGGCCAGGACGGACCCGACCAATGAGAAGGGTGAGCCGCTGGGTATGATTGCGCAGATTAACTGTGCCGACCTGCCACCGAATAGTATTTACCCGGCGGAGGGGCTGCTGCAGTTCTGGATTAGCCCGATCGAAACCGATACGGAAGATTACACCTCATCACGATATGATCGCGTGATCTACTATCCCAAGCTGGGAAAAGCGAACAGGAAGGCTCATAAACTAGTCATTACCGAGGATAACGGCTTTATATGGCCTCTTTTGGGTGGAGAATACGCCCTGAGTTTTGAGTCTGAAAATCTAGAGCCCGGGCTAAAACTCAAACAATACAGTACCGGGCAGTTATTTACGCGGTTGTGGAATGAACGTTATCCGCAGGAGCAGATTGAAAGTCCTTGGGATCTTGATGAACTTGCAGGGCTTGAAGGCGATGGCCTTGCGAGCACCTTTTATGAAGATCTTGATCACCACCAGCTGGGCGGTGTTCCCGAGTATATCGACTGGGACCCCCGCGATGACAAGGAAGAATGGAAAGACTACACGATTAATCTGCTCACTCTTGTCTCTGCATATGAAGCTGACACCATAACCATCATGTGGGGCGATGCTGGAGTGGCAAACTGGCTGATTACCCCAGAGCAGCTGGAGAATTTAGATTTCTCGAAGGTCTTTTATTCGTGGAGTAGTAGCTAAAGAAAATACACCGTGAGCACTATTTTTGAGCGGGTCAAGCACCTTAATCATCTGCTGAGCCAGCAGGATTGCAAACCCACTGTGCGCATCATTCCTCGCGCAGTTCAGGGAACTGTGCCGGTGACCGCCTCTAAATGTGGGGGAGTGCCGTACCTGCCCGCCGGGGTTCAGGCACCCACTAACCAGGATGGTAAGCCGCTGGGTATGGTCGCGCAGATTAACTGTGCTGAGTTACCCAAAAATGAGCTTTACCCCAAGACCGGGATACTTCAGTTCTGGCTGGATCCGTATGATGAGCTGGGACTGGGCATCGACCTGAAGAACCCGGTGTCGCAGGTCAATACTCGCGTGATCTATTATCCCCATCATAAGGACACAAACCCGTGCGCCCACACTCTTGTTATGCCAGATCAAGAGAAACAAACCGAGATGGAATTTATGGCCTGGCCGGTACACGTGGATCAGGGATGGGAAATCGGACTCAGCTTTGAAGAAACCTCAGAAGGAATAACCCCACAGAATTGGTGGGTCTACCAGAGCCGGTTTGTAGAGTTGTGGAATGAACTATACCCCCAGCAGCCTATCGGCGATTTCACGGGTGTTGATGCATACGCGCCCGCAGATGAGGAACGCCCGAGCATGATGTTCTACCGCGACATAGATCAGAGAAGTTACCACAAACTTGGCGGGCACCCAGAGTTTACCCAGCAGGACCCGCGTCAAGAGCATGATGGGTTCGATAACTACACAATCAACCTGCTCACCATGTTCTCTGAGGATGCTGAAAAATTTGTTATTGTTTGGGGAGATCAGGGCACTGCAAACTGGCTGATCACCCCCGAACAGCTGAAAAACCGGGACTTTTCAAAAGTCCTTTTTGAATGGTCCTGTGGCTAGCTGCTTCGCGCCGATTGTTTGCGTGAAATATAGTCTATAGTCCAAGTTGAGCAAGAAACCGCTCAGCAACGGCCTGCACTTCATCAAGACCCCGAACACGTTTTATCTGCGGCTCCACCAAGTCGCCGAGCTGAAAACAGAGCGCCACGAGAGAACCCATCACAGACCCGATGGAATCCGAATCGGAATCTACCGATATGGCCTGCGTGTAAGCGTCGAGCAAAATATGAAGGGCTAGACCGGAGGAGGCGCGGGCGCGCGACTCCGCGTAAAGCGCCACCCACACGGCGATCCCCAATACCGTCGTAGCCGTCCAATCAGTGCCGAACTCTTGTGCTACCGCTTCTGCAGAGGGCTCTACAGGATGTTCCCCGCTCCCGAGACGAAGCGCCCGCTCTAGCACATCGCGGGTCTGCGAACCGTGACCGGGAAACACACCATCCGCATTTACCGTGCCGCACCACTTGATAATTGTCTTTACTGATGCGGCGAGTATGTCTGAAGATCGTGAAGGTTGGTCGGAAGTTACCCGACCCAGAGCATCACGAACCAGCAGAGCATATGCTGCTGCAGAAACTAGCGCCTCCGGATGCCCATGCGTGAGCGCCGCACCACGTACCGCCAACGATACAACTGTACGTTCCTGCTCCACCGGTAAAAACCCGAAGGCAACCGACCGTACAAGAGCACCAGAACCTAGCCCCTCAGGATTAATGTTCTGCGTAGCGGTCTGCATCTCTCCGCTTGCTAAAGCATGCAGAGTTGCTTTCCCTGGACCTTCTTTCCGGGTCATATAAGTACCATGATCGATGGTACGAGGCAGAGCATAAGGAGCGTTCTCGGGTAAAACGAAACCCATACTTCGGTACCAGCGCAGATAGGCGAGCCACAGACATGCCGCTTCATCGGCAGCTGCCCCTTGGTTGTTCCATTCCAAAACCTCGGTCAGGGCATCAACGGTATAGCAGATCAGTTGGGTGTCATCACTAAAAACCAATGGGTTATTTTCCGCTACGATGCTCTGCGGGCGTTCCGAGATCTCGGCGGCGCTCAGAAGCTCTAAGGGATAACCGAGCGCATCGCCTAGAGCACCCGCAATCAGGGCAGACCGAAGACGATCGGCATACGTTGGAGAGGAAATATGAGGAACCCGAGTAAAATCACCCATAACGCACATTATCCCATACCCCCGTAACGCCAAAATACGAGGTGTAGGCTTATGTATACGACGAATTAGGGTGCATGTTCCAGCGCCCAATGTAATACTAAAAACTATGAAGATTCTGCATACCTCCGACTGGCATTTAGGGCGTACCTTCCACCGGCACAGCCTGCACGAATGGCACCAGCAGTTCATCGATGAACTTATCGACTATGCGACTGCCGAAAAGATTGATGTGCTCCTCATCAGCGGAGACGTGTACGATAGTGCCCACCCCAGCGCCGAAACCACCGAGCTTCTTGGCAAGACTTTAGACCGTCTGGCGCTCGCGGGAATTCAGGTAGTTCTGAGCGCGGGAAATCATGATTCCGCTCGTAGGTTAGGGTACGGGGCAGGTACTCTAGCGCGGCAGGGTATATATCCTGTGACGACTTTGAAGGAAACATTTGAACCGGTAGAGCTCACCCGGGATGATATACGAGTGCGTATTTATGCCGTGCCTTACCTAAACCCACGTTATTATGGGCGTCAGCTTGATGTTGAGCCCACCCATGCAGCCGTGCTGGGAGAGGTCTGCACACGAATTCGAGAAGACAATGAGAAACGGAACGCAGGGGAGAACCCCGCAGATTTCACCATTGTCATGGCCCATGCCACCGTGAGCGAGCACGGTGACTTCAATGAATCTGTGCGTTCTTCTTCGGAACGAAATATCAGCGTAGGCGGTGTGGACTGGGTGCCAGCTGCGCTCTTCAACGGCTTCGATTACACGGCCTTGGGACATATTCATCGCCGCTATCCGGTGACGGATCTTACACGATACAGCGGCTCGCCGTTGCCCTTTTCCTTCAGCGAAGAAGCTAATAAGAACGGAGCCTATTTACTGAACCTCACAGCACGCGAAGGGTGCGTGAAGGTGCAGATTGAATCCCATGAATGGCGCACTCGGCTGCCCCTCAAGACCCTGACGGGAACTTTCGATGAACTGCTGGAAAGTGACGAATTCTCGCCCTACGAAACCGAGTATTTTTGCCGTATTATCCTGCGCGATGATAAGCAGCCGGTAGGCACTCTCGACGAGCTCCGTAAACGATATGAGAATATTGCCTCGTTCGTTTTTGAGCCTCTGCATCAACAACCGCGCGCAAATACTCGCCCGCGCATCACCGAAACTACTAACCCGGCGCATGTGTGCGAGGAATTCTACGCTACTGTGCGGGCGCATCCGCTGGAGGCGGCAGAAACCCGAGCCCTTGAACATATTGTTGATGAGGTTATCAGCAGCGGGAGGTCAGCATGATTTTTCATCGCCTAGAATTTGAAGCATTCATGGCCTACCCCAAGCGAGAGGTCATAGACTTTGATGCCCTCAACGAAGCCGGTATTTTTCTTCTTAATGGTCCCACCGGGTCGGGAAAAACGACCGTACTCGACGCTATCTGTTATGCGCTGTACGGAATGCCCTCTTCCGAGCGTGATATAGGATCTTTGTACTCTACCCATGTGCCCCCTGGAGAAATAAAACCCCATATTTTTCTGGAGTTGAGCATACAGAATCGTCGTCTAAGGATCGACCGCACCCCGGCTTATCGTCGGCTCATCACACGTGGGAAAAATAAAGGAACACCCACTCTCGAAAATCCGCAGGCTTTAGTTTCTGAACTTATTTCGGGCAGAGACCCGCAGGATGAACAATCCTGGCGTAAAGCCGCGGAGGGCATGGCAGACTCGGCGGACTACCTGACAAAACTTATAGGACTCAACCGAGAACAGTTTTTGAAGGTTATGCTCTTACCGCAGGGGCAATTCGCCGATTTTCTTAAAGCTCGCAGTAAAGACCGAATTCCGTTGCTTAAACAGCTTTTTCCGGTTGATACCTATGAACAGGTAATGAATAGGCTTCGAGAGAAAGAACAGATTAGTGAGCGTGCTGTACAGGATATTAAACATGCTTTAGACAGGACTCTTGAGCAGACCGTCACGACGTACACAAAACTATGTGAACGACTTTCGCGTAGCGGCACAGACCTTGACGACAACAAAAATATCGTTGATGCGCAGGAGCGTGAAGTTTCTGAAGCATATACCAAGCTTGACCTAGCGACCGATCTTGAGACTGCACGGCATGATTTCGAGGGGTGGTTCACGGAGCATCTTCACGCTGTACGCCGGCAAGAACAGCAGGATGAGCACGCCCTGACCGACCTCAAAGATAAACGTGAAAAACTTGCCGCGCAACAGCAGGACATAGCCCAGCGAATACAGGATTGGACGGAATATGAGAAACTGCAGTCGGCATGGGTGCGACACGAATCCCAGGAAGAGGAACATAAGAAACAGTGCCGAACGCTCAGTAACTCTCGGGCAGCAGCCCCTGTGGAGGCTGAACTGGAACGTTCTCGTCGTGATGAGGAACGCCGGATGCACGCCGCCGAGCACGCACAGGATACGCTGAACATGGCTCGGAGCAGCGCCTCACAAGCTCTAGAAGCCCTAGGGGACTGCACCGAGCACCTTGAGGCTTCACTGTACCGGATAGACACGGCGCAGGATCTTCAACGGGTTCTCAATCAAGCTCCAAGCGTGATGGCGCAGCTTCGGGTATACCAGCACGATGAACAAGCTTTAGAAGAGGCAAAAGCAGCCCTTACAGCGCTCAAGCGGGACTCCGAGAAAGCGCAACGGACGGTGGAAGGAATTGCGAAACGCGAGCTCCAGAGCCAGCAAAAACTCAGTGATATTAGCAAGCGGCTAAGCTCCCTGCACGATGTTGAACAGAACTACGCTCGGGCCCAACTTGCCCTAGAAACTGCGAAAAAGACCCAGCAAGAAGTCGCTGCCCATGCAGAAAAATTAGAGCAGGCGCAAACTGCTCACGACCAGGCCGTGCAGGCGTATGAGCTAATTCAGCGGTTATCTATCACCGCTTCAGAAGAGTACACGAGGCTTCAAAAACGGCGCTTAGAACAGGTTGCTTTCACTCTTGCAGAGGAGTTGGACGAGGGGCAGCCCTGCATGGTGTGCGGCTCTCGGGAGCATCCGCAACCGGCCCAGCCTAGTGTCAACGGCATTACCTTAGTGGAACAATCTGAGATTGATGCCGCCGAGAAGCGTGCCCACCGGGAGCAGCAGAAAGCATCGGCAGCAGCTACTTCCGTGGCGCAAACCCAGACCGTTTTGGACCAACTTAACGAGTCTCACATGCCTGATTCTCAAGAAGCGCAGCGTCAAGTTGCAGAGGCACAAAACGTCTATAACCAAACTCAAGAAAGCCTAGAGAACAAGCGTGAAGCGCAGCATCAACAGGAAAAAGAGACGCTTGAACTTCAGAAAATTTTGGAAGAGCAGACCCGTGCACGTACATCTTTAACCCAACTGCAGACTCAGCAGGCGAGTGAGCAGCAAACCCTGACAAAGCTTGAGAAAAAACTTTGTCAGGTGGCGGCTACCATAAGTTTTGCCGACCGGGTATGCAAGCTTGAAAGCTACGTGGAGCAGGCGCATCGTGCCGTTGATGCAAGCCGTCGTCTTGACGATGCCACAATTAGCGCCGCAGAGAGCGCCCATCAGGCACAGCAAAGTCTGGAACGGTCGGTTTTCGAGACTTTCGAGGCGGTTCAGCAGGCGGTTCTCACGGAGGTACAGCAACAGCATCTTGAGCAGGCTATTTCGGCTTATCGAGAAGAACATGCCACTCTTCAAGCCTCTCTTGACCGACCATCCATGCGTACCGTTGCCACGCTTATTGAGCATGGACAGAAGGCTCCTTCCCAGGAAGAACTTACCCGCATACGTCAAGAACGCGATAATGTTGAGCAACAGTATGAAACTTTGATGACACGCGAGGGTATTCGTACAAATGGTATTGAAACTTTAGAAGCTCTATTTCAGGACTACCAAGAACGGCAAGGGGAATCAGCCCACGCCGTGGAGCAGGCCAATCTTTACGCTGGACTGGCGCGCATCGCTCGGGGTGACAATCCTGATAAAAACCATCAGATAGATCTTGTGAGCTATGTGCTCGGCGGTGAATTTGAGCAAGTCTTGCAAGTGGCTTCTGAGCATCTGCAGCGTATGAGCGATAATCGTTACCGTTTGGTACTCAGCGACAAGCGAGAGAAACGAGCGCGTATTGGCGGTGGTCTGAGTATTAGCGTTGAGGATAACTGGAATAACGACCAGCGTGAGGTGAATTCTCTTTCCGGCGGCGAGTCTTTCCTCGCATCGCTTTCATTAGCCTTGGGTCTTGCCGAAGTTGTTCAAGCACGTAACGGCGGTATAGAGATTGAAACACTTTTCATTGATGAAGGTTTTGGAACTCTCGATGCGCAGACTCTGGAGCTTGTAATGGAAACGCTGGAGAATATTCGAGAGAACGGTCGTGTTATTGGACTTATATCACACGTTGAAGATATGAAAGAGCGTATTTCTGCCCAAGTCAGTATAGAAAAGCGACAAAATGGCTCGACTCTTCGAGTTAACGTTTAGGTTTGGACGAATGCGGGGGTAAACTATCCAAAGAGATATCACTTAGACGGTTGAGAAGACCGGCCTCAAACACCCCCAAGGAGAACAGGATGCGCCCCACCACATCCGGAAGAGACGGCGGTGAGAGAACCTCACCTACACCGTTAGGTTCTGGTGCGTCTGGTACGCGCATTACTAACAAGCCCTTGCAACAGCGGCATAGCTCTTTAGGGACCGGAGTACCTCGCTGGAGATCTGGACTCCAGACAAATACCGTGGTTCCCTATGAAGAATACGATCTGCGAGAAGCGACCCGTGCTCACGGTCGCAGCTTTCTGGGAATGTTGAGGATTCGCCTAAGATACCTTATCCGCACACGGCGCGAAGAAGGATTTCTTTACAGCGCATTTGACGTTATGATGCACATGCCTGTTGCCCTGATCGGTATGACCCTTTTTCTGGTAATTGCGCGAAATCTGCATACAGTGCATGATGGCGGCTATGCTGTAGGGGCTCTTGCCTTTGCCTATACTCTCAAGATAACGACAACCCCGATTTTGGAGCGTTACTGCGGGCTTAGACTCGTATTAGGAGGCAGTGCGGTTCTGCATATTCCTGCGGGCTCCTGCGCTGCGGCAAGGGATTCGGTGATTGCCGTGCGGAAATCCGCAATGGTGGTCACGACTCGGGGCATCGAAGTCTCAGTCATGACGAGAACTCCTTGTTTTCGGGGGCTGAATCATCAATATCGCCGGGGAGGTTGCGGTCCCAAGACTCACCCAGCAGATCCTCAATTCGTCCCAGTTGTTCATCGTTTAACAAACCTCTATTATGCGCTCTTTTTGCGGTTGCGTGTGCCAGAGCGGCGTAAGAGTCTGTAATATCACCTGTTTTCTCATGCTCTGAGTACTCATTCAGAGCCTGAAGGTGAACCTTCACGGTACCGGCATCTCCACGTGCCACGGGCCCGGTGAGAGCGCCTTCGCCGCTGGCGAGCGCATTGTCCACGGCGGCTCGCACAAGCGGCCCCATGTAGCGTGCAGGGTCCTCAATACCGATGGAGGCGAGCATCTGCTGGGACTGACCCAGAATGGTCACGAGGTGGTTCGCGGCGTGCGCTAAAGCAGCGTGGTAGAGCGCTCGATCAGCCTCCGCAACGTGTACGGGTTCGCCACCCATCTCCACCACGAGTGCCTGAGCAATCGGGATGAACGGTGCAGGCCCGGTCACGGCGAAGCAGGTGCCGTTCAGACGCTGCAGGTCCACGGACATGCCGGTAAACGTCATAGCGGGGTGAATCGCCAAACCGATAGCGCCCAGCGCGGTCGCCGGTGCGAGAACCTCAGTGCCGTGACGGCCGGAGGTGTGTACCAGAATCTGACCGGCGGTAATACTTCCCGAGGACGCCAGGTAGGTGACAAGGCCTGGCAACTCGTCATCGGGAACCGCAAGAATCAGCAATTCGCTACGCTCAGCAATCTGCTCCACCGGCAACAGCGGCACATCGGGAAGCAGCATCGCGGCGCGTTCCTGAGAAGCCTCAGACACCGCATGAACACCCACAATAGTGTGCTCGCAGGCGCGCAAAGCCGCCCCGAGGACGGATCCGACCCTCCCGGCTGAAATAATTCCAATGCCCAAACGCGCAGGTTTTGAATGCTGTATCACGGCTTTAAGTATATTCTTCCTTTTCACGCCGACCCTGCCGGCAATATCACGAAGAACACCGACGGCAGGGCGCAATCTGTAGTTTTGTTGCCCGCTACCCCGGCGGGGAAGCTCAGCTGACGGGCTGGCTTAGGGACGCCCGCTCATCACCGGTACGCGGTAGTAGGGCTCAATACCCTCCAACCGAACCGTCATCGACCACACCAAATCCTCGCAGATACGCGGCGGCAAGTGCATCATGATCGTGCGTACCGGGCCGGGCACCGTACCGAAATGCACACTCGCGCATCCGAAGGCACGCTGCAGCGGGCCCTGACCTCGGCTCACGCTCAGCACACGGCTGACCGGCACAATCGACAGCGTACGGATAAAGTAGCCGCCGCGAATCAGCAGCAGGTCACCTCGCGTATGCTCACCAACGCTCGAACGTGCCGCATCAGAATCAATGCGGGTGGTCGCCTGCACCGAACCGGCAGTGTAACCGACCGTGGTCACGCCGTTACGCTTCCAGGTGAGCAGGTCCATCCAGCGCGCTGAAGAGGGCGTCACAATCATTGCCGGAACCTGCGGCTTCTGACTCTTCAGCGAACCGTCGGCGGTATCCAGCAGCACCTGCGCCTGCCCCTCATCCAGGGCGGGCAACAGCAGATGCAACACCATTAGTGTTTCCTGCTTGTTGCCGACCGGAAGGGCAACGTTGCGGGTCACTAGCTTCTGATTTTCATTCTTCTCAATACCAATACCGGCAATAGTCATCTTGATGCGGTACCAGCCGAACGCACGCCACAGGATGGACTGCTCCACAGCCAGCGCCTGAATACGCTCAACCATCACGTTCTGGGTGTGCGTGCCGGTGAAACCGTAACGCAGGGTCACGCCACCCTGACCGCTCGGGGTGATTTTGAAGTTCGCGGCACCGTCAAAACGCGTCCAGAGGGCAACCACATAACCGACCATGGGCGCGAACATACCGGGCAGTATCGCCATAAAAATGAGGAACGGGCTCTCGCCATCCATAATCGCGGCGCAGACCACGGCACCGGCCATGAGGGCGACGGCAGGAACCAGCCACACCAGATGCTCCAGCATGATGGAGGCAATCAGACGCACATTCGAGATGCGGAAAATTGGCGGCCGCGAGGGGTCAGCCGCGACCGGCATAGGCATGCGAGTGTCGCGGCGGGATGCTGCGGGCTGCTGGGGTGCAGATTGCTCGGGTGCGAGCTGCTGGGCGCCCTGCTGAGAGGCTACCTGCTGAGCACTGTTCTGTGCGGGCGCACCATAGGGCGCCTCGTAAGATGCCTCAAACGGCTGGTGCAGCTGATCCGCATCCGGCGGGCGCTCCGCCGAAATCTGCGTGCTATCGGGCAGCACGTCGACCGGGCGGCCAACCGCCTCCGAACGCAGCAGGTTAATACTCGCCATCGCGGTGCGGCGCAGAACCTCCGCCTTGCGGGCAGAAACGTACTTGATGTGCAGCGCCTCCGAAGAGCCGTCAGCCACCTCAAAACGCAACTCCGACAGGCCCAGCAGACGCGCCACCAGAGGACGCGAAATGTCCACGCTCTGCACGCTCTCCAGACGGATCGTGCGGTTCTTCTTGA
>ERZ773051.1507-NODE-1507-length-12651-cov-18.143141_pt1 | contig 12651 bp, 12 predicted proteins | sample MGYA00580631_ERZ773051 | MGnify/ENA primary metagenome ERZ773051 (study PRJEB29015, sample SAMEA2738137) | human oral metagenome | biome: human oral; feature: human-associated habitat; material: saliva | place: China | collected 2204 ...
ATCACCCTTTGCACAATGACAAAAGGTGATTTCTTCATTGATATAGAATATTATAAGGCGCAGTGATGGAAGAGTCAAGGAAGCAGGATGAAAATCTCGCTCAAGAGCCCGTTTAATAGTCAGTTCTCCTTCTTAAGCCCTTACTTCCAATAAAGACCAATAGATAACTTGCAATCCCTGAAAGATGCAGCCAGGTCGAGATCCAGCCAGTGATGGCCGGTAAGAGCATGAGGGCAGATAGAAAAACTAAGAATAGATAAAACAGTTTTACAGAGAGTGAATATTCTTTCCACATATTTGGTAGGATCAGGGCTCCCCCGGTTACAAAGGCATAGCCTACAGCAGAGATCCCTGTTGCCTGAATGTCCTGCCCCTGCGTTAAAAGATGAAAAACGGTGGAAGAGAGAGCTGTCGCCGTCACAAAAACAATCAAGACTTGCCTGGATCCTCTCTTCCTTTCTAACACTCCACCAAAAGGAAGGACCATGAGTCCATTTAAAATCAAATGGACCCATAAAAACCAGACAGGGGCTCCTTTACTGCCATGCATCAAGGTCCCACTGACATACTGCCAAGCATAGGCCGGCTTCGAATGAAAGGCCAACAGGTCATACATAGCATCCCCAAAAAAGGAAGTCAACAGGCCGAGCAACAAACAAGTTAAAGACAAAGTACTGACAACGGGGTAGGTTTTGAGGATTCTTTTCATGTTTCTCTTCTCTTTTTCAAAAAATAGCGTTACGATGTATCCATTCACGACCATTATACCATTTATTTTATTGGATACAGAAAACTTTTTGGCTTCTTTCGTTTCAAATCTTTGCTGGAAAGCCTGAATATCGTGACCTATTAGTCGATCATTATTCAGACCTCATCCCTATTATTAGAATACCGTAACGATTATTTGACTTTCCATTTCAGAGGGTATATACTTATATTAATCTGAACTAAATAGTTTTAATTTTTTAAATGAACTGTCTTCAATTCAGATTAAAAACTATTTACTTAACGGAGGTGGCGCTATGTCATTAGAAGATAAATTAAACCAAGTTAAAGGTTCTGTTAAAGAAGGTCTCGGTAAAGTAACCGGCGACACAAAAACAGAAGCTGAAGGCGTTGCTGAAAAAGTTGCATCAAAAGCTAAAGAGGTTGCTGAAGATGCAAAAGAAGCTGTTGAAGGAGCTATCAAGGGCGTGAAGAATATCCTTCACAAAGACGATAAATAATCCTTAACGTTCTAAAACCACCCTATTTTCTACAGTCCTATTTGACTAGGGAAGATAGGGTGGTTTTTTGTTTATTTCTAATTCAGTTCCGGTATACAAAAAGAACACCCCGAAAGGTGTTCTTTGTAAGTATAGTAATTCTTTCGAATAACGTTTACTAAATTGTGATACTTTACGAGCTTTTTTCAATCCTAGTTTGAAAAGTCTGGCTTTTAGGACTTTCCAAAAGCGCTTGATAGGAAACATCCGAAGAGTTTCTGCCGATTTTGATTTCAAGAAATAGGAATAGATGTATTTAAAATAGTGAAATTTCTTAACGCAAAACTTTCAATCCTATCCTCTTCCTTCTTATCCTAATAAAGTTTGTAATATTGGAATAACAACGATAAATAGAACCGTACTTAGAGTCACCACATTCGTAGAGAATTCCACATCTCCTTTTCCCTGATTAGCAAGGATCGGAAGAACAGCTAGAGCTGGTGTAGCGGACTGAATCATAAAGGTCTTAAATTCTACTGTCGCCATATTTGGTGCAAAGAACTTCAATACAAGAAGCATGATTAGAGGAGCTAGGATAAAGCGTCCAACTAAAGTGACAATTGTATCTTTATCAAAAGTAATAGTATTCAAGCCTGCCTTTGCAAGAACGATACCAATATAAATCAGAGATAGGGGAGTGACGATATTTCCAACATAGGTTAAGGTATTCGTTGCGAAATCTGGAATAGAGATTCGGAGAATCAAAAATAGTAGAGCCACAAGAAAACCTACAAGCGGAGCTGGTAGCAATTTCTTCCAGTCAAATTTACTTGTCTCCTTGCTTTGACCCGATTTACTGTCGCTCGTCATCAAATACACGCCCAATGTCCAGGTGGAAATCGTGTTGGTGATATAGTAAATTAAGAAATAAGGAAGAGCCTGATCCCCAAAAAGAGCAACGTTTAAAGGTAAACCAATAAAAATAGTATTGGCATTCACAAAGGTATTAATCATGGTTCCTCGCCGTCCTGGACGAACCTTGAAAACCACAACTGCAATATAAGCTACGATATAGCCCAAGATAAAGGCCACAAATGTATAAAGGAGACCTCCAGAAAGACTGATTAGTTTATCTAGTGTTAGGTATTTCATCACCGACACAAAGATTGACGCTGGCAAGGCTACATTCATGATCAAACGAGACAGGTTAGGTCCAAAGTCATCTCCAAACCATCCCTTCACCTGAAGAATATACCCCAAAACAATGATAGCGATAATCGGAATGATACTCGTAATCGAGGTTAAAAAGAGTGACATAGGTATCCTTTCTAAATTACTTAAGTCCACAGCCCATACAAATCTGTCGCTAGCAAAGGATAGACAGCAACAATGAATTATTTATACTCTGGATACCACTTCAAATCACGAACTGCTTTGGCCATATCTGTTTCCTTAGCACGCGCAAGACCTTGCTCTTGTGCTTTTTTAGCGACTGCTTCTGCTACTTTAATAGAAACATCTGCTACATACTTGAATGGTGGCAAGACAGGAGCTCCTGGTTGGCCTGGATTGACAATACCACTCAATGAATGAGCCGCTGCTCCAATCATTTCATCAGTCAAAAGACTTGCTTCAGAAGCCAGCATACCTAGACCAAGACCTGGGTAAATCAAGGCATTATTGGCTTGACCAATCACATAGTCTACACCTTTATAAGAAACCGTATCAGCAGGAATTCCTGTTGCGACAAAAGCTTTGCCATCTGACCATTCAATCAAATCTTTGGCACTAGCTTCTGCCAATTTAGTTGGATTTGACAAAGGGAAGATCATTGGACGTTCTGTGTTTTCACACATAGCTTCTACTATTTCTTTAGTGAAGGTATTAGGTTGAGTTGAAGTTCCTACAAGAATGGTTGGCTTCACAGTCTTCACTACTTCAAGCAGGTCAGTCAACTTGTCTGCGTTACTAAAGTCAGCACGTTTCTTAGCAAATGGTTTTTGCTCTGGTGTCAAGTCATCCATGTCATCAAAGAGAAGACCTTGTTTATCAACCATAAAGAAACGTTTATAGGCTTCTTCTTCAGAAAGACCTTCACTCACCATTTCACGAAGAACACGAGAGGCAATTCCTGCACCCGCAGTACCACCACCATAGCAGAGATAAACTTGATCTGTTAATTTTTCACCACTAATATCCAGCGAACCAAAGATACCACCCAAGGTAACGATTCCTGTACCTTGAATATCATCATTAAAGGTCGGAATTTGTTTCCGGTATTTTTCAAGAATATTGGCAGCATTCAAGCGGCCGAAGTCTTCCCAGTGAAGGTAGAGTTTAGGAAAGAGACGTTCTGCTGTTTGAACAAATTGGTCAATGAAGTCGTAGTAACGATCTCCGCGGACCCGTTCGTGACGATTTCCTAAGTAATTAGGATTGTTACGAAGTTCTTCACGGTTAGTCCCTGCATCAATGACTAAAGGAAGGACCATCGAAGGATCGATTCCAGCAGCACCCGTATAGACCATCAATTTCCCAACAGAAATATCGACACCATTTGTTCCCCAGTCACCGATTCCAAGGATTCCTTCTGCATCTGTTACAACAATGAGACGAATCTCGCGATCCCCGGCAGCATTTTTCAAAGTGGCTTCAATATTTTCAGGATGATTGATATCAAGATATCCCGCATATTGTGGATCTACAAAGAGGTCACTATAGCCTTCAATGGTATCTGCAATGGTTGGATCATATACAATTGGATTGAATTCTTCCAAATGTTGAGAAAAGAGGTAATAGAAAAGAGTCCTGTTGGTATTAAAAATTTCCATTAGGAAAAGACGTTTTTCCAAATCATTGGCTTTTGTTTGCATTTGTGCATAAGTTTGCGCCGCTTGTTCTTCAATCGTTTGAACATACGGTGGCAGTAAACCAATAAGGCCTAGTTCCTTTCGCTCCTCTAAGGTAAAGGCAGTACCTTTATTGAAGAAAGGATTGTTTAAAATATCATGTGCAGTCATAGTGCAACCTCCTTTTTACTTACATTATACCACATGAAACGAATTGTTCGTAAAACGTTGTTGTTTAAATAATACAATTGTATACGCATATGTTATAAATTTCTGAACTCATCAAACTCTCGATGATCTCTCTTTACTAAAAGTTTCGAGTAAAATAAACCAATCATACAAATTGACAATCCTAATTAAAATAAATATCACATAAGTATGTTATGTAACACTTTGTATTTTTTAAGGTGTTTTTTTGTCATATAAAACTTGTATTCTATTTATATGACAACTAAAAACTATTTACAACAATATATTTCCCAAAAAGTGAAATATTTTCGAACACAAAACAAAATGAGCCAGGAAGAACTTTCGGAACAGGCGGGACTTGGTCTTAAGTATATCAATCAACTAGAAAACCAAAATGTGAATCTGACCATTCACAGTCTAGAAAAAGTGATTGATGCCTTACAGATGACCCCAGAGGAGTTTTTCAATTTTAGTAGCCTTGAATCCACCTCTGATAAGACTGAAAATCTTTCACTAAAGAGATTTAACATGAAGATTAAACAACTTCCTGTTGATAAACGCGAAAAGATGTTAAGCATTTTCGAAAGTATCTTAGATAACCTCTGATATCCCTGACTCACCCACATTATAACTGGTAAAAAAACGTATAGTCAAATGAAGTGATACGGATAAATATTGTTTATCTGGTTATTTCCCTTAACTTATATTTTATTTCCCTAGATGTTGAAAGTGAGCCCTTATGAACTTAAAAGACCTTCAATATTTTTATGATCTCTGCCAAGTCCAATCCTATACAGACGTAGCAAAGCAACACAAAGTCAGCCAGCCTTCTATTTCTTATGCCATCAAGCGATTAGAGGAGGCTTTTAATTGTAAGTTGATTCATCACGATCCCTCACACCGATCCTTCAAACTGACTACTCAAGGAGAAATCCTTCTAAAACACACAAAACTGATCTTACCTGAGGTCAGTTCTGCTCACAAAGAAATCAATCGGTCTTTGGCCCATTACTCTACTGTAGGATTTCCTCCTATTATCGTTCAGTATCTCTTTGCTTCTCTAAATAAAGAAAAGGAATTTGATTTTTTAAAAAAGGTACGCCCTATCCGCGGTGGTTCCGTGGAGTTATTAAACCTTCTCCTCAAGGGAGACCTTGATGCAAGCCTACTCGGTTTGATTGAACCACTCAATCATCCTTCAATAGAGACACATGAACTCTTTCATAAAGAACTGTATGTCGTTTTATCTAAGAACCATCCTCTTGCTACTGCTTCTTCCCTCGCTTTTGAAAATTTAGTAGATCAATCCTTTATTCTTTTAGACGAACACTTTGTTCACCTGAAAGCTTTTGAACTACTTAATCAAAAGCATCAAAACAAGGCAGAAATATTCTTTAAGAGTGACGACATTGTCATTCTTAAAGAACTTTTAAAGAAAGGGATTGGCCTTAGTTTACTGGCTGATATCGCACTTTCTGATGAAGATGATGATTTAATAAAAATCCCTCTAATACCGGAGGACCAGATCACATTTACAGTTTATTACGCTTACCTCAAATCAGCTACACCATCATCAGAAGTAGAGGCCTTATTTAATCTCATTAAATCATATGAATAGAAAAAAACTCTAACTATCAACTACCTGATAGCTAGAGTTTTTTACATTATAGGTATTAGACTAAAGTACGAAGAAATAGGATATTATCAACGAATCTTTTCATTTACCTGATACCATTCAAGGAGATTCCCAATTATAAATCTACAAAGTGTCGATAAAAAAGAACACCCCGAAAGATGCTCTTTGTATGTATTGTAATTCTCTCGAATTAACGTTTACTAAATTGTGATGCTTTACGAGCTTTCTTAAGACCTGGTTGGAAACATTTTTATTTGAATAAGTTTCAATATCCGCTTAAAATCAATGTTTTCCCACATTTACAGAAAACAGAATTTCATCTAATTTGAATCAATTTCAGTTGAATGGTGTGAATTTTACCCTAAAAATACACAAATTGAGCTAGATTTTACCAAAAAGTTCACACCATTTGAATTATTATTGTTTTGTACATTTGATATACGGAATACAATATAAATTATCGCAAATATCTTTCAATATACTCTATGAAGATACAAGGTTCTATACTGCTACAACTTAACCAGTTATGCATCAGATAGATAGTCCAATTTCTGCAAAAAATTGATTCATAGAAATACATCTACCTACTATTTTAATATTTTATCAAATAAAAAATCGGTATTTTTTACCGATTAAAAGCTTTGTCTTCTAATAATTTTTGAAGATATTTCAACGGATTCTATATTTTCACCGTTAATAATTGCTAAAACACCTTCTATCATTTTTTGGGCTAACATAGCATAATTAGGAGAAATAGTAGACAGAGCTGGAGTATAATATTGCGAAATAGGAATATTATCGAATCCAATTATTGAAATATCATCAGGAATGGTAATCCCCTTCTCATAGCACGCACGAATCAGCCCTTGAACCTTCTCATCCCCAGAAACAAATATCATATCCGGATGATTTTGATTAGATAAATTATTTATTGCATATGAATAAACTGAATCAATTGTAGTTAAGCCATAAATAACTTGCAAATCCATTAAATAATTTTTATCAGTCAAAAAAGTACGAATACCTTTTTCACGATCCTTATTAACAAGAGATTCCCCTCCCATAAGTAACAACATACTTTTAATATTCTCTTTTGTTACTAATTCCATCATATCATAAGTGGCTTGAAAATTGTTATTAGATACATAAACAACATCAGGTGTTCGAGATTCTCCAAAAACTATAAAAGGCATATTATTCTTCTGTAAATAATTAATCCGAATATCGTCTTTACTTTCATAAAATACTATTACTCCATCTATTAAGCTTCCTGTACTTGAAATTATTGAATTCCTAATCGTATCTTCTTCACCAAAGTATTCAACAATAGCGTTTACACCAAACTCTTTACAAGTTTGTAGAACTCTATCTAGTAAAGTTTGAAACCAAATCAAGGGAAAAGAATCAATCTTTTTAACGGAAATCAAAATGTTTGTAGTTTCTTTCTTAGTCAAATTTTTTGCATATGCATTTGGAACATACGACAACTCATCAATGACTTTTTGAATAGCTCGATAAGTTTCTTCTTTTACCTTTTCACCACCGTTAATAACACGTGAAACAGTTTTTGGAGAAAAACCTGATAAATGCGCAATATCATAAATAGTTACCTTTTTATCGTTAAAATTTTTCACTTTAGTCCTCCATTTATGATTTATCTAATATTATTATACAATATTTACTTTTTTTAACAAGAGAATTTAGTAAAACATTTTAATGTATCTTAACAAAAACTTTAATTTCAAAATTTTCTATTTTATACTCTATTCTTCCGATTCAAAAAAATAACATTGACAATTAAAATTTTTATTCTTTACAATTTTTTCTACTTCACAACTGATAAACTTGTATGAAAATAACTTACCACGAAAATATAAAAAATCATTTTCGGTAAAATCCATTGAAACTATAAAAGTATCTAATAACATTTGGACATAGCAGTCTAAGATCGGAATAATCTTTTCCTTAACAATAACTTTTGCTAATATATCATCAGCTGGTAAAGAAGACGAAAATACAATTTCACAAATATCATAAAAAGAATGAAATCTATATACTTGCACTAAAGAATTATATTCAAAATACGTTATTCTTCCACAGTCAAAATTAATATTATATACCTTCATTTATGTTTATCCTTATACTTTGCAAATAATTTCGAGTCAATTATCACCTAAAAAACAAAGGGACAAGAATAACTGCCCCTTTGTTTATTCTATATCAACTAACTTCTTCAACATAAATAACACCAACAATATTTGCTATTTCTTCCATTAGTTTAAGATGTTCAAACTTACCTGAAAGTTCTAGAGTCATAAATGATGCTATTCTTTTGTCTGGAACATCAAAATATTCAATTCTTTCAGAATTAACATCTCCAAAAGCAGTTCTTGAATCATTCAATCGAATTCCATTTTCTGCACAATAAACTAATACTCGATTATATGCCTCAGTAGATTTAACTACAATATATAATTCAATAATTTTTGAACGACTTTGAAGATATTTTTTTAAAGGCTGAAACATAGAAATCACACTCCACACAGAAATAGCTACTAACAGAGCACCTTCATAAAAACCTACTCCAATAGCTAAACCTATTCCTGCAGAAGCCCAGATTCCTGCTGCAGTTGTCAGACCAGTAACCTTCTTTTTATCTGTGATAAGAATTGTTCCAGCTCCAAGAAAACCAACACCAGAAATAACTTGAGCACCTAAACGTGTCGGATCTCCTGTTCCAAACTTATAAGATACAAATTCATTAGTCATCATAATCAAACAAGCAGCCATACAAACGATACTATGTGTACGAATACCTGCTGGTTGAGATTTACTTCCTCTTTCTAAGCCAATAATACTTCCAATGACCAAAGATAACACGACTCTAATAATAATTTCAATGTATGATAGTCCAATGCTGGATGATTGCATTACTATTTCCTTTTCTTACCACGCGGTCTCTGTGTGAAGTACAATACAGTTCCTGAAATAATCATTAGAACAATTGTATAAACAAATACAAGAGCTTGTGCATTAGATGTTGCTGTTTCATCACCTGCAGAACGAATCGTAATACCTAATGGTTGAGCCAATGGATGATAAAGGAATACAGATAAATCGAAATCGGTCAATAAAGAGTTAAAGTTGAGTGCGATAACAGAAAGAACTACCGGCAAGATGAAAGGAATAATAACCTTCATCATTGTGTAAAATGGTGAAGCCCCCATACTTCTAGCAGCATCCTCCATCTCATCATCAACACTAAATAAGATTGCACGTACCATTCTATAAGAGAATGGAATTTTTACAACAATATAAGCGATTAGCAAAATTACTAAACTACCAACTAGAATCTGGTTAAAGACTAAAAGTTGAGGTTGGTTGAAAGTGAACAATAAACTAACTGCTAGAAGTGTACTTGGTAATAGCCAAGGAAGAAGAGCTCCGTATTCGAACAAGAAATCAAATCGAGCTTTATGTTTACGAACTACTCGCGCAAACACAACAGCAAGAACTGTTGCAGTAGTTGCTGCAATGATAGAATATATAAAGCTGACTAGGAATGGAGAAAACGCAGCACTATTACTAAAGAACAATTTGTAATTATCAAGAGTAAAGTTTGATAATGATAAGTTTCCTGACTGTATTGCAACTGGGTCAGTAAATGAATACAATACAATGAAAATCAATGGTAACATGAAAACAGTGAACAAAGCATAAGCAACAATATGTGCAATGATATTCCATGGTTTAGATGTGATTTTTTGTTTTTTCAAAGGTGCTTTCGTTTTAGAAATAGAAATATAATTTCCGCCTTTTTCGATCTTGTTCATAATAGTAAGCAAAATCGTAGTGGCAATACCCAAAATAATTGCTAGAAAGGCGGCTAAGTCACGAGAATTTCCCATTCCAGCAAATGTTATGATCATTGGGTTAATAGTTTGGAATTCTTTCCCACCAACAATCATAGGTGCTGCTACTGCTGATAACCCACTTAGAAAAATCATAATTGTCAGAGCGAATAAAGTAGGAATTAGAGTTGGCAATACTACTTTTCTAAACACTGTAAATGGTTTTGCACCCATATTACGTGCAGCTTCAATAGTATGATAGTCTACACTACGAATTGTATTAGTTAGGAATAAGGTGTGATTAGCAGTACCAGAAAATGTCATAATAAATAGAACTGCACCATAACCAATAAACCAGTTAGGATCTAAAGATGGAATAATACTTTGTAAAAATTTGGTAATCATTCCATATGGTCCATAAACGAATTTATAACCAGTAGCCAAAACTACTCCACCGTAGATTAGTGACGTCATGTATCCTAGTTTTAATATTTTAGCTCCTTTAATATCAAAATATTCTGTAAACAATACACAAAGTACACCAACAACATTAACAGTTATAATTAGTGAGAATGCTAACTTGAAACTGTTAAAAATACTCTGAATCGCACGTTGAGATTTAAAAGCTCGTTGTACGACATCAAGTGAAAACTCCCCACCTTTCACAAATACATTAACTACTAAATCAAAGTTTGGATAAATGATGAAAGTTACCAAGAACCAGATTAAGCCTAAACGAATGAGCCAATCTTTCCAATTTAATTTATGACGCATACTGCACCTCCTTAAAATTGCAGAACGTCTGATGGTGTGATAAATAATTCCACACTTTCTCCGACAGATCTAATAGCTGACTGACTATCGATACTTGTTACATTAAGAATTTGATTTTCAGATACCTGAACAGTATAGTGAATTGTAACTCCTGAAAATTCCACATCAATAATTGAACCTTTTAAGACAAAATCCTGATCCGTTTCACGTTTGAAGCGAACTTTTTCTAAACGAATGTAACCTTTTTTATCTTCCAAAAGAACATGAGCATTATTTAGAAGAATTCCGTGAACAGTTTCATCTGTAAGTACGTTAATGTCTCCAATGAAATCACATACAAATTCTGTTTGAGAATTATGATAAATTTCTACTGGTGTTCCCACTTGTTCAATAAAACCATTATTAAAAACAGCAATCCTATCAGATAGCGTTAACGCTTCCTCTTGGTCATGTGTAACATATAGAGTTGTAATTCCCAATTCTTTTTGAAGACGTTTCAACTCTTTTCTCAAATCCACACGTAATTTTGCATCTAGGTTTGACAAGGGTTCATCCAAACATAGGATTTTAGGTTCCAAAACAAGAGCACGAGCTAAAGCTACACGCTGCTGTTGTCCTCCAGATAATTCTGAAACGTTACGTTGCAATTGTTGATCTGAAATCTTAATTTTAGCAGCCACTGCAGAAACCTTGGCTTTAATAACATCTGGAGCAACTTTTTTAACTTTTAGACCGAATGCAATATTATCAAAAACTGTCATTGTTGGAAATAGTGCGTAAGATTGGAATACGATCCCGATTCCACGTTTTTCAGGATCCAAGTGCGTAACATCTGTGCCATTAACCTCAATACTTCCAGATGAAGGGTCTAGAAAACCTACCAAAGCTCTCAAAGTTGTTGATTTACCACATCCAGAAGGTCCTAGAAAGGTGAAGAATTCTCCTTCCTGAATATCTAAATTAAGATTATCAATCGCGATAAAATCACCATATTTAATTTGAATATTATCAAATTTAATCATATTATTAACTTCCTTTACTAATATATAAAAAGTCCCTCTTAATTTCTTTTGTGTGTACAGAAACATTAGAGAGACTTGGAATTTTAAAAATTACACTTATGCCCTATTTTACATATTCTAATTCAGCTTTTTCAACCCATTGGTCTAAGTATTTACCAACAACTTCCCAGTTAATATCTTGTGGTTTAAGTTGGTCAACAAATTTCTTAGTTGCTTCTGGTAATTCTTTTACAGCATCTTTATTCGCTGGAATAGAACCAAATTTTTGACTGTATTCAGTTTGGATGTCTGTTTGACCAAACCAATCAATAAATTCTTTAGCTAAAGCTTGTTTCTTACTAGTATTCAAAATCATTGTTTGTTCAGTTACAAACGGAACACCAATTTCAGGAGACATTACTTTAAATACAACATTGTGTTCTTTCTGTCCAACTAATGCACCAGAACCCCACATCATTCCATACTGGATTGGGTCATCCTTATCCAACATTTTAACAATTGAACTTTCACCCTTTTGAAGAGTGTACGCATTTTCCAAATATTCTTTAGCTGCTTGCCAACCTTTTTCAGAAACACCCAATTCTCCTTTATCATCTAGATAACGAACAAGGATACTTGCCAAGATAGCACGCCCTGTTCCACCTGAGAGCCCAGAAATTGAATATTTACCTTTATACTTGCTACCTAACTCAGTCCAATCTTTAGGCATTTCAGTAACATCAGGAGCACCAATCAAGACCAATGGCTGAACAATTACAGGATTGTAGTAGTTATCTTTATCTGATAGAGATTGGTCAATTTTATCTAACCATTTAGGTTTGTACTGTACCAATAATTTTTGATCTCTAATTTTATTTGAATCAACAGCTCCAATACCAAATACCATATCAGCAACTGCATTATTTTTTTCAGCAATAACACGATCTGCCAACTGAGCACCTGGAATGTCAACCATTTTAATATTGAAACCAGCTTCTTTAGCCTTAGCAGTTAACCAATCCCCACGTCCGTTTGAAACAGAGTTAGAATAAATTACTAATTCTTGGCTCTTATCAGCTTTTTCTTCAGACTGTGCTTGAGGTGCAGTTGTTGTAGCGTTTGATGAACTATTTGCTCCTCCTGAGC
>ERZ773051.1508-NODE-1508-length-12645-cov-3.061954_pt1 | contig 12645 bp, 18 predicted proteins | sample MGYA00580631_ERZ773051 | MGnify/ENA primary metagenome ERZ773051 (study PRJEB29015, sample SAMEA2738137) | human oral metagenome | biome: human oral; feature: human-associated habitat; material: saliva | place: China | collected 2204 ...
CCCCGCCATAATCCTGGTCGGCGTTGGAGCCACCTTACTGGAACTCTCACCGGAAGCCGGAGCGCACTTATGGCGGAAGGGGCCCACCAGCAACAACACCGTCGATGATGCTGAGGCTTCCGACCCAGATGGGCCGTCGGGGGCTGCGGCATGAGCTGGCGGAAGGCCTCCAAGATCGACTGGTCCCGCGGCCCGGTGCAGTGCGCCGTCGACGGCTGTTCCACCATGCTACGGCCCAACAACCGACGTGCCGAAGGCAAGTGGACAAACACCGTGCAGCACAAGGGGCGCGGCATGTGCTTCAAGCACTGGCAGGCTAGCAGAGCCGAAGAGAGACTATCTAAGCGCCCCCACTACCGTAGTTGGGTCCCTCAGATGACGATCCGAGGAACTGCAGCGGTGGTGTACTGGCCACTACCTGCCGAGGGCACCCAACTAAGGCACGAGAAGCAAGATCTGGAACGCTGGGTTCGCCTGGAGCTGGAGCAGCTCGGATACAAGGAGACAGGCAGAACGACGCTCGCGGTTCATCACGGTCAGGACCCGTTCATCTCGGCGGCCTTCCACGTCCGTGTCGTTCCTCTCCAGCTCACGCACCTTGCAAGCCCGGGGGTAGCGGCATGAGCGAGCACGCACGTCACGCAATGAGTGCACAGGAAGCGCTCTGGGTGCGTGAGCACGCATGGCTACCCGTCATGAGGCGGGACTTTGAGAAGTGGCCTGTCCTCTACAACCGATGCACGTGCCGGCGTCTTCTGACAAGGGATGGCACTTGTCCTGACTGTCAGAATGGCAGACACGAGGTCTGCGACTTCCGGACGAAGGGATGGCTAGGCAGCACTCCAGCCGGATGGGTGACAGACAGAACGGGACAGGTCCCAGTTCTCGGTAGCCCCACCTCCTGGCAGTTCTGGGACGCCACCGTCGACCATGATCCCCGTTGCATCTGCTACACCAGTGGACACCCGGGAGCTGCCACCGAAACGGCCTCCTTCCACGCCGTTCAGGGGGATCTTCTATCCCTGTTGGAGGTGACCTGATGATCACCATCCCCGGCCAGAGACTTCAGCACGTGCTTATGCCGTCGCGTCTTTTCCGAAGGCATATCTTTGAGGCCAGCATCCTCCACTCCTCCGAGGCAGGAAGGTGGTGGGACCTGGTCAGGATCTGTGACAGCAAGACCCGTCGCTACTCGACGTCGTTCCTGGAGGACTTCAGCGTCGAAGCCGCTGACCTGAGCGATCCACGGGTCTGTCCTCACTGCCGATCCATCTTCCGCCCCACAGGTCTACCTCAGGTCAATGACGAACTTGATGAGTACGTCACACCACCATTCGATCTTTTCAGCCAGACCAAGGAGCAGTCATGGCAGCAGCAACGGCCCTCGACCTAAGAGCCACGGTCTCAGCCACATATCGGGCCAAGGACCCACTTACTGCCATACAGGGGCGCGTTCAAGATAGCGACTCATTGTAGCTCTGGCTGCGCGGCAACGACATTTGAGCCAACTCCGGACCATTTAAATCGGCCACCACAAGTCAGGAACAGGTGGTCTCATGAGCTCAGCATCCCGGAAGGCGGTTATCCGCCTCCCATGAGCGACGCACCGAGCCTCAAAAACCAGAAAAGCACGAAATGAGCACTACCTGGTCACCAGGTTACCTTCTACGAGATTCGCGTCAGTGACACCGTCAGGACCCTGGACCACCACACCGGTGATGCGATCGCCGCCGGCCAGGTGGACAACGTCGTTCACTGCAAGAACTACGACCGCATCCTCAGCTATTCCCTGGGCCTTCTGGCCCGTTCCGACTATCCCTATATTGAAAGGAAGACCTCATGGCCCCCACCACGGCTCGCCGTGTCCGCAGGTTCCTGATCGATTTTTCCTCCGGCCCGGTCCAATGCCGCTCCTGCGGCCTCGCTATGCGCCCAACCGAGGACATCCCCAACGGATGGCCAGCCACGACTATCCCCTACGGGCGTGCCGGCGAGTGCAAGCGATGCGCCACGCCGGCAAAAACCGAAGACACACCTACAGGCGAGGCCCACGACGCTGCCGAACCGATCCCATTCCCCACCGAAGCCGCTGCTCTAACGCCCAAAGTCACCCTTCGACGTCGACCGCACCGCCGCTTCGACTATCGACCCTCGCAGGAGAGTCTCTGCTTTTGCTGTGGACATCCAATCAACCCCACCACTGGCGAGTGCCGGTGCTCCGACTAACCAACCAGAGCAGACACATGAGTATCGCCATCGTCATCACAGTCCGGATCATCCTGGAACACCGCCTTTCCCGCCACCGCATGAGGAGATGCGGCTGAGCGTAGACCCCAGGAAATACCATCGCGCTCACGGCCGAGAGCCGCCCGGCGCTGTAGATGTCCCGTTGCTTTGTGAGTAGAGAGATCCGCGTTCATGCCCTGGGCACGTTTGACTGATACTGCAGCCACGCACCCGATCGTGCTGGCGGTCGCAGAACACCCGGACGCCGACGACAGGTCGGTCAACGAGGTGTTCGGCTTCATCCTGCGTCTAGCAGCGATGAGTGCGCAGTACCTGACGGACTACGTGTTCTGGTACTCGTCTGCGGTGCAGATGGCCGGCTCGAAGTCTCAGGCCGATCACCTGCTCGAGCTGGCGGCCTTCGCCGGATATGGGGTGCAGGACGTTGAGCCGGGGTCTAGGAGGAGGTTCTTCCGCCTGGTGGCGGATCCGGACTTCGTCCACATCAAGACCGCCGAGGAGGTCGCGTGGGAGCGCGACCGCAAGGCGAACAACGGGAATCTGTCGATCATCGTGCCGGTGCGCTGGCGCGATGGCGACGCGTGCCGCTACTGCGGGAAGGTCGTCAACTGGGCCGACCGCAAGGGCGGCAAGGGAGGCACCTACGACCATCGCTTGCCCGGCCAGTCGGGAACGTGGCACAGCGAGGTCGTGGCCTGCCGGTCGTGCAACTCAATCCGGGGCAACGCCTCCAAGGGGCTGCCCCCCTCGGAGGGAATGGCTGCGGCCGATCGTGTCCGGCCTTTGATGACTCCTCCAGAGCGTCCTTACTACTCACCCCGAACTCGGGAGTGGCTCAACAGCCACGCCGACATTCTGGCACTTCACGACATGCGCCCGCCCGAGCTCGCCGAGGAGGGGACCAAGCCTCTGCGTGCGGGTAGCGACGTGCGGACATCCTCGCAGACCATCGACCAAGTCGGGGCTGGCAGCCAGCCGCCCCAGCCTGGCCCCGTCTCCACATCCCGCCTGCCCGGCAGCCCTCCGGACCAGGCAGCTCATTGCGGACTCCCCGAACGCACCGACAGCCAGTCGGACCGCGTTGGTCGGGTTGAGCCCCTCACCGCCGGTGAGGAGAGGCCCGCCCCAGCGGCCGAGGCCTCCCGCGCGCCAGACACGTTCCCCAACCGACCTGCCAGCCAGGCAGGGACACGGCCGGGTCGAGCACCCCAGCTCCACTGGAGCAGGCCGTCCAGCAGCCAGCTGGGCAGCCAGTCAGCGCACGGTGATGATGAGGCACACGTGGAGACGGGTACCGCGGCCATCAGTCCGCAAGACGATACACGCACATACCCCGGGGGTCAGCCGTCCCCCTCGATCTGTCCAGTTCTGCCAGATCAGGCCAAATCCGGACAGCTCGAGGCAGGTCCGCCGGGTACGGAATCTGGATACGCCGGGTCGGGTAGGGACGGACAGGGCCGGGCCTCGGGCCCTGGGACAGGACCTGCGAGGAGCACGGCCGGGACCGAGGCGGGAGACGCACCCCCTCGTACGAGACGAAGAAGACCACGACGACGACGAAGGACCAGAAGATGAACTTACTGCAAGGAGACATGAGATGAGCGAGTGCGCATCAGGCTGCACGATTCGCGGCCACCACCTGTCCGGGTGCGACGGTCGGGCTCGAGGCCGGGAAGAGTTTCGGGAGCCGGAGGAGGTTGGGTGTACCGGATGTCTGCCTCGCCGGGCAGAGTTCGGGGTGTTGTGCTCCTGGTGCTGGGGGCGCCTACAGTCCTCCATCCACACGCTGCCACCCCTGGTAGAGCACCTATTCGACATGGGAACTCCCTCACTAAGGAGTCCGCTCGGCCGGTCTGGTAGCGGTCGCTCGGCACCGAGGTCCGGGTGCTTGTACTCCGATGCACTGGTGACGGCCGATGAGCTGCACGCGATCCTGGGTACCTGGGCCCAGGAGGTTGCGATGGAGCATCCAGCCGCTGGCAGCCTACCGGTGGGACTGTGCCGCTGGACGGAGGGGCGTCCGGTGCCCGGCCCGAACGACTGGACCGACACCACTGAAGGCGTCACCAAGCCGGCGATCCTCGGCCCCCGGAAGCCAGAAGACACACGCCGTCTCGTTGCCTGGCTGGATCCTCACCTCGAGTGGATCTCCTCCCGTCCTTGGGCCACCGATATGATCGCCGACCTGGTCTCGGCTGCGAGCAGGGCGCTAGCTCGTTGGCCGATCCAGGAGCCGGAGCGCAGGATTACCAACGTGCGCTGTCCATCATGCGGCGCCTGGTCGCTGGTGCTCATCCCACCCACGGTGCCGGGAGCGGAACGCATGGTACGTTGCACTCTGCCTGCTTGCGGGAGCGTGCTCACCGAAGAGGACTGGAACAGGACCCGGAACTGGGCACTGGCTGTCGCTCAGTCCACTCAAACTGAGGTAGCCACACCGTGAGTGTGACCGGCCCTGACGGGGTGGAGTGGGTTACCTGTATCGAAGTGGGAGAACGAGTACCAGGGCTGAGCGCAGACACACTGCGATCCTGGATACGGCGTCAGTCCGTCCGCTCGAGGAGGGCTGGCCGGCAGGTGTGGGTCGCCTGGCCCGACGTTCTTGAGCATGAGGTAGCTGCGAGTCTCGCGGGCTGGAGACGGGGTCGACGCCGCCGTCAGTAGCCCGCTCACGACACACGGCTCCCCTTAGACATAGTGTCAAGGGGAGCCGCAGCGCGTCCCGCAACGGCACAACAACCCTTCGGCCTGAACGCGACACGCCGTCCACGCTAACTTCTGGACAGGCGCTTTCCCTCATTGCACAATTGATGTCAACGGGATATTCATACCTTCCCACGCCAGCCAAAGGCGGCTGAAACGACATGACAGTAGCCGGTACTTTTGCCACGGCTAGCACCTATGTCGTTTTTTCATCGCGCAGCACACAAGCGATCGACACAGAGGCTTCACAGACGTTGGTGCAATGCGCCTCGAATCTCGTATGAAAATGACCCTACCGACGATTTAAACGATCTCGATTGGACAGGGCTCCAAACCATAGCCTCCGACAAGAATCGGATCGCATCTCACGCGCGAAATCACATGCCCGCTACCGATCTCTTACCACAACCTCTCCACACCCCCACCACACCCGGTGGCGGTGATTTTCTTCACCCAAGATCAGAAAGGAATCGCATGTCTGTTGCAACTGTTGCCGCTCGCATCGCTCGACGTATTTGCGACGTTGAGAATGTGGGATACAGCCAGCCGGACCGCAGGACTTGGTACACAAACGCCGACTGGGAAGGGCACGTCAAGAGCCCCCAGAACGCGGACTGTTCCAGCCTCGCGTGTGGGGCGATCAACTACGGTTTGCATGACACGTACAACGTCCCGTGGGGCCATAAGGCCCTTCTCGAGATCAACGATTTCTGGACCGGAAACATGCGTGGCGGGATGGAGGCCCGAGGTTTTAACGAAGTCCCTTGGAAGGACTCAGATTCCCGCCCCAACGGCGGTTTCCAAACTGGTGACATCATTCTCTCCGCCGCAAATGAAGGTGGTGTAGGTCATGTCGCCATCATCACCGACGCCGCCGCTGATCTCGTGTCGGAGGCATGGATCGCCGAGGACGGTAGCATCGACGGATACCTCGGCGACCAGACTGGCGGGGAGACTCGCACAGTCGCCTACTCCAGCCACCCCCACACAAAGAAGGGAGTTTGGACATCCTGCCACCGTTTTAGTGAGACGAAGTTCCTCGCTCAGTGGCCCAACTTTACCAAGACAGCGGCCAAGCCCGCCCCCACCCCGCCTAAGCCGTCAGGCGAGCCGGCTCACGCTCATGGTATTGACGTTTCCTCGCACCAAGCCGGCATCAACATCCCGGCTCTACAGGCAGACTTCGTCATCGTCAAAGCCACCGAGGACGACGACTACACGAACCCCCACATGAACACACAGGCAACCGCCACCCTTAATGCCGGCAAGCGCCTGGGATTCTACCACTTCGCCCGCCCCGGCGACGCAGCAGCACAGGCCCGCTACTTCGTCAATACAATTCGCCCCTACAGCAGCCGCGCCACCCTGTGGCTGGACTGGGAGGCAAACGCCCCCGCCCAAGGACCTGGCTGGGCCAAGACCTGGCTCGACACGGTCGCCTCCCTAACCGGAACCACACCGGGCATCTACATGAACGGTTCCACAGTCAACGGCTACAACTGGACCAGCGTCGCAACCAACTACCCCCTCTGGTACGCCGGCGGCCCAAACTACTCCAGCTGGGGCAAGTCCTACACGGACCCAGCAATCCCATCCCTGCGGTACTGGGGCCAGCCATTGATCCACCAGTATACCGAAGACGGACGCCTACCCGGCTACAGCGGCCAGCTAGACCTCAACCGACTGCGAGACCGCACCACATGGGATCGCATGGTGGGGAAAGTCCCCACCAACAACGAGAACACAACCACGATAGGAGATGATGAAGTGCTATTCATCTACACCGAGCGAAATGGCAAGAAGGAGTACAAGGTACTTCGAGGAGGCTTCTACCCAATTTCAGTCGAGGGAATCATTGCAGTTTCCTACGAGTTCGCGATCGGGAAGCCCAAGAAGCTCGCCCCCGACTTCTACGACAGGACCATCACCGACTGGGAAGTTGCCTACAAGAAGCTGGTAGCCGACGTCGCGGCCGCCTGCGCTAAGGCAGCCAAGGCATGAGGCAACTCCCCCCTCGTCGCCACTGTAGTCCCGGAACAGACATGACCCCCATCAAGGCCAACTAGGACCGGCCCTAACGGCACCAAGTCACCAGACTACTCAAGGCCGGGATCACCTCTCATGGTCGGAGCGTGAGCCATTAAGAACCACACTCCGACCATGAGGGAAAACTTTCCACATCGACCCCCGCAACCATCTAAATTCTAAATCCCGAGCGCACCATCGAAATCCTCACCTAAAGCGTTCACCACAAGGCAGATATTCCCAATATACATCCCCACTTACTGATCTCATCGCAAGCCCCACCAACGCTCATGACTACCAGGATCAGACATTTCTGTACCTTGTGAAAATTGCCTGCAACCAAATCCCAACGCCCTCCACACCTTCCACACTAACGAATCCCAAGAAGAACACTCCAAATAACAAGCAACAACCCACACCCCCGGAAATAGACCGATCGACCACTAGAATGGAATGATGGCATGGCCAACCCTGCATACGCAGCACACCAAATGCGTTACTACTGCGAAACCCTTAACATCGGCTACAGTCAGCCAAATAGGAACAACATCTATAACGGCGGCGAAGCCGACTGCTCATCCCTCGTGCTACGCTGCTGCAAGGACGCCGGAATCCCCACCGGCAACGCCTACTCCACCCGAGACATGCGCCGAGAAATGGTCAAGGCAGGCTGGCAGGTGTACAACGGCATTGCAGCCACTAAAGCCAGCAATCTCCTACCCGGCGACGTCCTGCTAGCCGAAGGGCACCACACCTGCATGTACCTGGGTGACGGACTCATCGGCGAAGCCGCCGTCGACGAACGCGGCGGAATCATGGGCTCCGCTGGAGGCGGACGAGCCGGAGACCAGACCGGAAGAGAAACTCGCGTCACCACTCTGTACTCCTTCCCCTGGACACATGTCCTGCGCTGGCCCTCATCCACCTCATCAGGAGGCAAACCTACCGAGAACACAACCACGGCAGAAGATAGTGGCACTCTATTCGTCTACACCGAACGAAACGGAAAGAAAGAATACTCAGTACTCAGGGGCGGATTTCCTCCGCTCAGAGTCGAGGGGATCATTAAGGTTTCCTACGAGCATGCGATCGGGCAACCCAAGAAACTCGCCCCCGACTTCTACAACCGAACCGTCTGCGACTGGTATGAAGCATATCTTCGGATGGTTAACGACATCGCAGCCGCCCAAGCTAAGGCAACCAAGGCGTGAGCTAACTCGCTCACACCACCTCACATGAGATACATCGCCTTGGATAATTACTTCCGCCGATACGCAGCCGACATCTAAGGCAGGACAGAACCCTAATAGACACCGTCGTGACGTTCTTACAAGAAGGTTCTCTTCTTGTAAGAACGTCACGACGGTGTCTCCGGAACCTTGTTAGCGGTCCCCTGGTGGTAGGTGCGAGGGGGAGTCCAGCTGCTGTAGGCATAATGTCTCACTCCCTGTCCGCAGATGATCCAAGGGGGTGTCACCCGCAGCAGCTGGGCACTGACGACTTTCAAACCCCGGTTTTGTGTAGGCGGGCTTGTCTGGTGCCGGTGGTGGCTGGTTGTGATTGATATTGGCTGTTCTGGTAGACGTCGGAGGCCCAGGCGATTTCGTGCTCGGTGGCGATTCGCATGCCGATGGCGGAGTACGGCTGGGTGGTGCCCACGCCTGTGAATCCACTCGGCGGCAGCAAGCTCGACAGCATCGCCGTCTGATAGGTCCTGCCCGTAGAGGATGGACCTTTACGGACGCCGTAGCCGCAAGTGATGCACCAGGCCCGATAGACTAGCAGCCTGACGTATTCGTCGGCAGACGGCCATCGTAAGAACATCCAGGGCTATATCGGCGCACAATGGCCGGTAGTTGGTTCTGCCAGCCGAGGAACCTCCGGGAATGCACGTCATTCACGAAAGCCATGTAGACCCACACGAAGAAGGTGCGTACATAGAAGGGGGCACCTCCCGCTTTCCGGGGAAGGCCGGCAACCCACAGCTCGTTTGGGCTGAAAGAGCTGAAATGCCCTTCGCCGAAGTCGACCGGTACTGCTCTCGCGGCGCGCTGCGCAAGGCACGCGGGAGCTTGGCGCGACGGATGCCGTGCAGACCCAGGTCTCCCATGAACCCCATGAGCAATACAACGGGCCACATGACCGGCATCCTGACGCTCGGCGGCCTCAGGACGTCCCGCATCACGTGCATCTTGGCGCCCTAAATCCGAGCATTCGGTCTCATGGACTCGTCTGATCTCGGTCTTGAGAGTCTCGTCGCACAGGCTCTTGGCACTATGGGACCGGCTACGGTGGGCGTCTGTCAGGAACTTAAGGCAATTTCGATTCCTGCGCCAGTCAACACTTTGTACACCGACTAGATCCGAACTCCTTTTTCCGGGAGTCGATGTTCCGGCAGATCGACAAGACAGGATCTCACGCTCCCCGCATTAAAAAAGCCGACGGGCTCTTCAAGACCACGCTGGCTCTTCACAGCTCTCAGGTTTCCTTTTCAAGATTTCTAATCTGGGCCACCTCATCAGTGGCGGTTCCCGACCTCAACCCACCATCAACCTGGGTTTTCTTAAACCAGAGCCGCAGAGCCTCAGGGTGACCACCTAGCTCCTCAGTGATTTTACGCACCGCACCCTTGGCCCGTACTAGGTCAGCCAATGCATCCAAGAACCTCATCGCGGCCCACTCCCACAGCTCATCGGAGCACTTCCTTAAGTCCCATGGCTGTGATCATTCCATATCATCACTTCCTCCATTAAACCCCCAGGCGATTCAGACACCACTCGACTACATTCCCACAAACCGTAACAGGCACCCTCATGATCTACTCCTGCAGCACCATCCCTGAATACCCTTCAAGGAGAACACCATGAACTCCATGATCGAGGATCCTTTCGTAGCAACCGTCGTCCTAGGCATCATCTGGCCCCTCATTCAGGCGGCCCTGGACCGCCCCTGGTGGACCCGAGGCCGCCGCGTCACCCTCGTCATCGTGGCCGCCATCGTCCTGACGACCGGCGCGTGGGCCATCAGCGCCTACCCCCTGGCCGTCGAGACCCTGGCCGCCCAGACCGGCCGCTTCCTCGGCTTCGCCTGGCTCGCGTTCCAGGCCCTGTCCCACATCAAGATCCACGGCATCACCGTGATCGAGTGGGCCGGAATCCTCACCCCCGGCGGCGAAACCCGCACCGACTACACCCCCCGCCACGCAACCGGCGCCCAGGGTGGGACGGAGCTCTGATGAACACCGTCATGCCGTCGCACCCCTTCGTGGAGATCTTCTCCTCGCAAGAGGTCGCGGCGGCGGCGGGCGTCTTCATCCTGGCCGTCATCGGCCTAGCCACGATGGGCGTGCGCTGGGCGCGCGCCTGGGTCGAGACTCAGATCGGAGCCCTGCACTCACAGGTCGCTGAGGTAGGGGACCGAGCCAAAGGAGCCAGAGAGGCAGCAGAGCAGGCAGTGGATGCCACCACCAACAGTCACGGCACCCACATCCGCGACGACCTCGACGAGGTACGAGACGCCGTAGACACGATCCTCAGACGGATGGACGCAGCCGAGCTCGCCCGGATCGAGGAGCGCGACACTCGCGAAAGACGGGACCGCCGTGCCGAGGACCAAATCGACGGGATGCGCGACGACATCCGCAGCCTGACCGCCTCCGCTGAACGCGCCCACCCCCGCCTCGACGAGCGAGTCACAGCATTGGAGGCAGCCAAATGATCGCCGACGCCATCGCCCGCGCACTCACCCAGTGGACGCCAGAAGACCCAGCCTCCTGCGACCCCGCATGGGCCGAGACGATACGCCAGGACCTCGAGCAGGCCCAAAATTTGATCGCAGAAGCCCTCGCCAACCTCAGCCAGCCAAGTTCATGATCTGTACCGTCCAGACGAGATTGGGGCCCTTCCAGCCAACGGCTGGAAGGGCCCCAATCTCGTCTTGCTGTCCGGGAGACTCTCCGCAGCCCACCGATAGCCCGCTCTTCGCACTCAACCATTGGCTACACAATGGGCCACACCTCCTCTGCAGTATGTGGACTATACACTAGCACTACTCCCACAATTCTAACGACCTGTCCATGCCGCCCTGCTTGGCTACATGAATCACCACCGGACTTTTAATCCGAAGGTCGCGGGTTCGAGCCCCACAGGGGAACTGCCGTTTTCGCGCCAGCACCCGCCGTCAGAAGGTCGCGGGTCGCCAGCCCCTCTCACTCTCTCGCGCACCGCCCTGCTCGGTTGCCTTGAAGGGCACAACGTGGCGAGGTAGTAACAGGACCGAAGATCTTCACACCAGTTCCGCCACAGTTCCTGAGAGCATCCACGCCTTGCACTAGACATGCGGAACGGCGCAGTCGGCAGAGGGCCGTACCTTCTCTCTACGGCGAATTCACTCACCACACTACAGTCACAACACAAGAGATCGAGCCAAACGATATGACAAACCTTTCGATCAAAATGACCTTGAACGGGCAGCCCCTGACACGACAGTGGATTGAGTCCAAGGAACTGGGGCGAATCCACCACGTCGTGCGAGAGATGGCAGACCTGGGGGCAGAGTTCACCCACAAAGGTCAACCGATCTCGTCGGAGGACCTGCTGGCACTGCCGTTTGAGTCAGCAAAAGAAGCGCTGATCGAAACCAAGATGACACTCCGCAAGGACAGTATCCTCAAGCTTTACGAGCCCAAGCTGGCCGAGTCGGATAAGATGTGGCGTTCAATTGTGGCGAACACCGAGAAGGGAAGGAACCTGCAGCCCACCTATATTGAGGTGGATGTGGACGGTCTGACTCTGGGAGACTTCCTGGCCTTCAACCAGTCCCTGAACAAGATGACCGATCCGGCACTGACATTCAAGATCCACCCGGAGCACTTCGTGTTTGCCGGCGTCCACGGCGGGCAGGAGGTCATGGAGATGGTCGGCCAATACGGCGAGCCCACCTATCAGAAGCTCTTCATCCACCCCGACGCAGAAAAGCCAGTAGCACTGGACGACGATACGAAAATGGCCATGGTCTGCGACGGTGTTCTCATGTCAGACCAGACAGTCGACATGAAGATGTATGGCATGCACCAGTTCAAGATGAAGAGAGGCGGCCTGCGCATAAAACTTGGAGTTTTCTTCCCCGAGACGGCGCCGGAAGAGATGATTCTGGGACATCAAGAGCACCTGGCCGTTGAGTTCTACAACTCCCTCACTTTCGCCTATCAAACAAAATCCTTCAAGGGCAAGATACTGAACACAGTCCTCAAGTTTAAGAAGTTCGACTGACTCAGTTGACGGTCATCCCCAGATAACCGGATGCGAGTACGGATTACGCAGCCACAGCGACAACCTGGCCCCGGGGCCCGCACCGCGCGGATCGCGGACTGCTCCGGAGACTCACCTCACCACCCAGCCTCCGCGGCAGCCTGGTCATTTTCCGCTTGCGGCGGCGTCGAGCACGCGACCGACGTAGCTGCCGAACTTTCCGGTGATGCTGCCGTGGTCGTCGTCGGGCCATTCGCTCCAGGTGTGGCCGAAGCCCGCCGAGCGGTAGTAGGCCAGGCTGTTGCGGGCATGCCCGCTGCCATCGAATCCTTCGAGGCTGTTGGCAGGCACGTCGCGCGTCCCGGTGACCCAGTTCAACCAGAGCCGTTCCTTAGCGCCTGAGGAGAACGCCGCTTGCTCC
>ERZ773051.1511-NODE-1511-length-12620-cov-18.503542_pt1 | contig 12620 bp, 10 predicted proteins | sample MGYA00580631_ERZ773051 | MGnify/ENA primary metagenome ERZ773051 (study PRJEB29015, sample SAMEA2738137) | human oral metagenome | biome: human oral; feature: human-associated habitat; material: saliva | place: China | collected 2204 ...
TAACACCTAATTCTTTGAAAACGTCCCCTTCTCCACAGGTTTTAAGTATCATATGATGAGACTGCGCTATAGATACTAATTCTTTTATGATCTTCTTTTGAATATCTAAACTCGGTCTATAACCTTCAGGAAAATTATGAGCTACCTTATCAAATATATCTATGAAACTAACAACTACCGTATCTGTGTAGCCTTCTAGAGACTTAGCCATTTTATAAAAGCTTTCAAAATGAAAATCAACTGTATAGTTATGGGTTAAAATAATAGGATCATAACGCCACACCATGGACTGAGGATTACGTTTTGTAAATATGTGTTTAAATCCGTCTATTACTAAATCCACTTGTGGTACATTAGTCTCTATATCTGCTCCATATGGAGTTATAGTCATATGCCAATACTGTCTATAATCATTTATTTCATGTAAGAGTGGAATGAAAGGCAACGGATTCTTTGTACAAAACGCAATACCATCTACAACCTCATGATTGATAGGATATCGTGTTATCTGTATCGGATTATAGGGATTGCGTACATCTACAAATCCTTGACGGACGCGATTAATTAACCATTGCCCATAAAAGGCAGGAATATCCGTGCGCTGTCCAGTCTGTAAAATCATTATCCTGCCCTTTCATAAAACAAAAATATAGATGTATTATATCATACTCAATATTAATTATTTATGGAGTAAGTGTGATATTTATAGTATGGTACATTCTCATTTTATGGTACTATTAAGTGTATTAAAAATGAGGAGAACTGAAAAATGAATGATATATTTGAAAAAAATCATCCTATGAAGGATGATAAAGAGTTTATTACCTCCTATTGGAGTGACCGAGCTCGTGATTTTGGCTCTTTACGTGCTAAAGAATTAGAAAGCCCTAAACTTAAACTTTGGCGTGATGAGTTAATGAGTCATATTTTTGATTCTGACCGTTCTTTACGTATTTTAGATATTGGCTGTGGCGCTGGATTTTTTAGTATCATTCTCTCTGAATTAGGCCATACAGTACATGGTATTGACATCACACCTAATATGATTGATGAAGCTAACCAACTGGCTGAATCACTAAATTCTGATGCTACCTTCTCTGTGATGGATGCAGAAAATCTTAACTTTGATACGAATACCTTTGATATCGTTGTAGCTCGTAATGTAACATGGAATTTACCACATCCAGATAAAGCCTATGCTGAATGGTTGCGTGTCATCCGTCCTGGCGGATTAATTCTAAACTATGATGCGGAACATGCACGCAATCATCATAATTTACCACAATCTGTACATCATGCACATGAACATGTGAGTAATGAACTAAAGGAACGTTGTCATACCATTTATCATATGCTCGATATTTCTTCCTTTACACGTCCACAATGGGACATAGAATTGCTCACTAAGATGGGGGCTAGTTCTGTATCTATTGATTCAACTGTAGGACCTCGCATCTATGCAGAAGAGGATGAATTTTATATTCCAGTGCCTATGTTTTTGGTGAAAGCGATTAAATAGAATACTTATTACGGTAGACAACACAAAACCCACTCTATGAACTATATCATGAGTGGGTTTTCGTTATATGTAGTATATGATCTTAGTTTTTAAAATACTCTTGAGCCTTACTGATTTCGCTACGCAATTTTTCTTCATCGATAGTCAATAGTTCTTTATTTTTCATAAGAACCTTGCCGGCGACAATAACTGTATTTGCATCAGAGCTATTAGCTGAGTATACAAGTGCTGCTACATCATTGTATCGAGGCATCCAATGTATACCAGATACATCATACAACACGATATCTGCCCGTTGACCTACTGCAATTTTGCCGAGGTCATTATATCCAAGAGCTTTGGCCCCTTCTATAGTCCCCATATTCCAAGCCTCTTGTGCAGGAATAGCCTTTGGATCATAGAGACGAGCTTTATGTAATGTCGCTGCTAAACGAACTTCTTCAAGCATATCCGCATTGTTATTCGATGCAGATCCATCTGTACCAAGGCCTACAGTAATTCCTTTTTCTATCATTTCAGGAATAGGTGCAATACCGCTAGCCAATTTCAAGTTAGATTGTGGATTATGAGCTACAGCTACATTATTTTCAGCCATAATAGCCATATCTTCTTCTGTTACATGTACGCAGTGAGCTGCTAATGTAGTATTCCAGAACAAACCTAAATCATGCATATGAGCGATTGGTGTCTTACCAGTCGCTTTTATAACATTTTCCACTTCCCCTTTGGTTTCGGATAAGTGCATATGAATGCCACAATTTAGTTCATGAGATAAAGCAATAACCTTTTCCATATACGCATCTGGACAAGTATATGGCGCATGTGGTCCTAATAGGACCTTGATGCGGTCATTATCATAACCATGATAAGTGCGGAACAAATCTGCATTTTCCACAAGCGCTTGATCAGCTGTAGGAGAAACACCGGCAAGACCACGGGACAATACAGCACGAATACCGGTTTCTTTCACAACATCAGCTGTTGTATTCATAAAGAAATACATATCGCTAAATGTAGTCGTACCAGAACGTAGCATCTCTGCAATACCTAGTTGTGTACCCCATTTAACCAGATCGTCATTCAATTTGGCTTCCGTTGGCCAAATCGCTGTTTCAAGCCAATCCATAAGTTCTAAATCATCAGCATAGTTACGGAATAATCCCATCGCTATATGCGTATGTGTATTAACGAGACCTGGAGTGGCCAATTGACCTTTACCGTCTAGTGTTTCCTTTGATTGTGCAGATTTTGCTTCTTCTCCGGTTAAGATAGCAGTAATATAACCATTTTCTATTGCAATAGCATGATTTTTTAATGTTCCATTGTCGGTAAGAACATCTACATTGGTAATTAATAAATCTGACATAATGCCTCCTTGTATAGGTATAACCGAGTCTATATAGACTCGGTTAATAAGATGTTCAAGTTAAAGATTATATTAGTTTACCTTTGTTAAGTAATCGATTTGGTCTTGTGTTAATGCATCTAAATCGTAGCCCATGGAGTGTAATTTAATTTTTGCTACTTCTTCATCAAGTTCACGAGGCAATACATAGACTTTTGGTTCCATGTTTTTACCATTGTTTAATACATGTTCAGCAGCCAATGCTTGCATAGCAAAGGACAAGTCCATGATTTCAGCAGGATGACCATCGCCTGCTGCTAAGTTTACAAGACGACCTTCAGCCAATACATAGAGTTTACGACCATTAGCCATTGTATAGCCTTCAATATTTTGACGAACACGTTCATGGCTAACTGCAACTTGTTCTAAATCGTGAACATTAACTTCGCAGTCAAAATGACCAGCGTTACAAAGAACAGCTTTATCCTTCATAACTTCGTAATGTTCTTTTACGATAACATCTTTACAACCTGTTACCGTACAGAAGATATCGCCAATTTTAGAAGCTTCTATCATAGGCAATACAGTGAAACCATCAAATACTGCTTCAATAGCTTTAATAGGGTCAACTTCTGTAACAAATACGTGAGCGCCTAAACCTTTAGCACGCATTGCAACGCCTTTACCGCACCAGCCATAACCAGCAACTACAACGTTTTTACCTGCTACTGTAAGGTTGGTAGTACGCATGATACCATCCCATACAGATTGGCCTGTACCATAGCGGTTATCGAATAAGTATTTGCAGTTAGAATCGTTAACAGCAATCATAGGGAATGTCAATTGTTTAGCATGTTCCAATGCATACAAACGATGAACTCCTGTTGTAGTTTCTTCACTGCCACCTAATAAACGTTCTTTTGCATCAGTACGTGTTGTGTGTAATAAATTAACAAGGTCACCACCGTCATCGATGATAATATGAGGCTTATGATCCAACGCTTTGTTGAGGAACATAAAATATTCTTCATCAGTACAGTCGTACCAAGCATATACAGTAATACCCATGTCAACAAGGCCTGCTGCTACATCATCTTGTGTAGAAAGAGGGTTTGAACCTGTAACGATAACATCAGCACCACCGCGCTTTAACACAGTTGCAAGGTATGCAGTTTTAGCTTCCAAGTGAACGGAAACAACAATTGTTTGGCCTTTGAAAGTTTGTTCTTTTTCAAAACGATCGCCCAATGTATTTAGTGTAGGCATAAAATTAGAAACCCAATCGATTTTTTTACGGCCTTCAGCAGCGAGATTGATATCTTTAATTAATGATTGCATATGTACCCCTTCATTCTTCAATTAATAATATACAGGTTATGAAAAGAACTTACTTTAACATGATAAGTTTTATATACATCCGTAATGACATCTACTTATTGTCAACAACGGATTGTAAGCGAGCAATAGACTCTTGATAGTTTGGTGTTAAAACACCTTCTTCAGTAATAATAGCTGTTACCAGTTCATGAGGTGTTACATCAAAAGCAGGATTTAATACATGAATACCCGTAGGCGCAGATGGCACACCTTGGAATGTCAACACTTCATCATCAGCGCGCATTTCAATAGGAATATCCTTACCATCTTTGAGTGTAAAATCAAATGTACTATATGGAGCAGCTACATAAAATGGAATATTATGGAATTTTGCAAGCACTGCTAATCCATAAGTACCAATTTTATTAGCTACATCACCTTCCGTTGTGATGCGATCGGCACCAACTATAATAGCGTCAATTAAACCTTGTTGCATTGCATAGGCCGCCATATTGTCTGTCTCTAATGTAACAGGAATACAATCTTCATGGAGTTCAAAAGCCGTTAAACGTGCACCTTGTAATAAAGGACGCGTTTCATCAGCATATACCATTTCTAATTGGTCCTGTTCATGTAGTTTACGAATCACACCAAGTGCAGTGCCAAGACCACCTGTCGCTAAAGCACCGGCATTACAATGTGTTAAGATTCGTAAATTTTGTTTTCCTTTAAATAAAGTGGCCCCATTAATAGCCATGCGTGTGTTAAGTTGTACATCCTCTTCATGGATAACAATGGCCTCATGCGTGATGCGGTCTATAATTTCATGCATAGACGCAAACGGACCGGCTTTCACAATCGCTATAATACGATTAACAGCCCAAGCTAAATTAATCGCCGTCGGTCGAGTTTCCTTTAATTCTTCACTCCACTCATAAAAGGTTGTTATCTGTTCAGAAAAGGGAACCTCTAAACGACTTGACTCCACAGCCGCTAAAATAAGACCATAACCAGCAGCGACACCAATAGCAGGAGCTCCACGGACACGAAGCATCTTTATAGCCTCGGCCACTTGTCGCCAATCGGTACAATGTAAATATTCCACATGAGTTGGCAATTTTGTTTGATCTAATAAAACAAGCGTGCCATCACGCCATTCAATATTGTTCATGAGAACTCCCTCCACATTGTCATATCAAAATGGATACGATCTCTTATAGTTTAAAACCACCATACTCAGCCATGCGATGATGAGCTGCATAATCTGCATTCATATCAATAGCCTCAATTGTACCTAAAATAAGAGCTTTCAATTGAGATGCCATTTCGCCCATCATTTCAACTACTTCGCTGTGGGTAAGAACATTTTCAGAAATACCAGCTGCATAGTTCGTAATCATAGAGATTGTTGTGTACGCCATTTCTGCTTCGTTTGCAAGATTAACCTCTGGTACATTTGTCATACCTACTGTGTCGCCACCAAGCATGTGAAACATCTTAATCTCAGCAGGTGTTTCAAAACGTGGTCCTTCTGTACATACATAGGTACCGCCATTATGAATAGACAATTTTTGTTCTTTACCTACAGATTCAATGATTTGACGAAGCTCAGGACAATATGGATTTGTCACATCTAAATGTGCTACCGGACGATCGCCACCTTCATAGAATGTAGTGACGCGATTTTTTGTAAAATCAAGAAATTGATCTGTTAAAACAAAGTGACCAGGTTCAAAATTCTTATTCAAAGAACCTACAGCAGTCGTAGAAATAATGAATTTAACGCCTAGCTTTTTTAGGCCCCAAATATTGGCACGATAATTAATTTTATGTGGAGGAATCGTATGGTCTTTACCATGACGAGCCACAAAAATAACAGTTTTACCTTTATATGTTCCTTGAACATAATCAATCTCTCCATAAGGAGTCATCAAGGATTCTTCATGAATATTTTCAAATATAGACGGATCATAAACACCTGTTCCACCAATTACACCGATTGCACTCATAGTTGCCTCCTATTAAAAATACTCTATCTTTATATTTTCGCACATAATGGTAAAACAATCTATAGAAAAAGTTCTATTATTGAATTGGCCCTTTAGGCGTAAACATATCTTCTAGTTCTTTTTTAGAGAAATGATACTTTTCATTACAGTAATGACAAACTAGCTCTGTTGTTTCGTCTTCTAAAAGGGATTTCTTATCATCTTCACGCAATGTCATAAGAACACCAGCGAATCGATCACGACTACAACGACATTTAAAAGATACTGGTTCATTATAGACTTCATTAACAGTAAGGCCGTCTAGCACTTTCTCAACAAGGCCTTTACCATCAGGATGTTCTTTTAAATATTCTGTAACAGGTCCTAATTCATTGATATTCTTTTCTACCATAGCCAATGCAGCATCGGTAGCATCAGGTAAAGCTTGAACGATAAAACCACCAGCTACAATGGTATGGTAATCTGGGTCTACGAGAACGCCTAGGCTAATCGTAGATGGCACCTGTTCAGATGTATAAAGATAGTACGCTAAATCCTCTGCTACTTCACCACTTTGAATAGGGCTAGTAGATGTATAATCTTGAGCCAATCTAGTGAATCTTGTAACTTGTACTTCCCCATGGTGGCCGACTGCAGCACCTACATCAAGTTTTCCAGCACGTTTTAATGGCACATCCACATGTGGATCATCTACATAACCGCGAACAGTATTATCGGAAAATGCATCGACATGTACAACACCGAGCGGGCCATCACCTTTAATGCGAAGACTTACATTCTCATGATTTTTAAAATCACCAGCCAATAATAGAGCGCCCGTCATGGCACGTCCTAGAGCAGCTGTTGCGACGGGCCATAAATCATGACGTACGCGCGCGGTCTCTACCGTATCCGTTGTAACGGCTAATGACATTCGAACCCCCTCACGGGTAGTAAAACGTTTTATATAATCCATTCAATCATTCCTTATATATAATCAAATTAATATGTATTACACTCTTTAGTGCCTATATAGTATAGCATGATATATGTATATTTTCCATTATGCAGGAACATATGTTTGTTTAAGTATCTTTTCTAGTAAAAGAACATATTTTCGATATAAAAAACACTCAGTATCATACGATACCGAGTGTTTTCAAAGGTTAATTTAGATTTGATCGATAAGATTAACCATTTCGATAGCCCCCATAGCGCAATCGTAACCTTTATTACCCGCTTTTGTACCAGCACGTTCGATAGCTTGTTCAATATTTTCAGTTGTTACTACACCGAACATAACAGGGATACCGGTTTCTAAAGAAACGTGAGCAATACCTTTAGCTACTTCATTACAAACATAATCATAATGCGTAGTAGCCCCACGAATAACTGCACCTACACAAATAACAGCATCATAACGACCAGATAAAGCTGCTTTTTTTGCAATCAAAGGAATTTCATAAGCACCAGGAACCCAAATGACTGTAATATCTTCTTGTTTAACATCATGACGCAATAAACAATCTTCTGCGCCACCAATTAATTTAGATGTAATGAACTCATTAAAACGAGAACCGATAATAGCAAATTTTTTACCAGTACCAACCAAATTACCTTCTTGAACCATCATGTTATAGCCTCCTATGAATGATTAGTTTACATATCTAAGTTAGTAAAGAAAAATTAGTCCTCTAACATATGACCCATTTTTTCTTCTTTTGTTTTTAAATAGCCTGCATTAAATTTATTTGCAGCAATGATGAGTGGTACACGGCTAGTTACATTGATTCCCCAATGTTCTAAGCCATGACGCTTTTCGGGATTGTTAGTTAATAAGCGGATGCTTTTAATACCCAAGAAACGGATAATTTGAGCCGCTAAGGAATATTCACGCATATCTGCAGGGAAGCCTAATTGTTCATTTGCTTCTACTGTATCAAGGCCCTGTTCTTGTAATGCATAGGCTTTAATTTTATTGGTCAAACCAATGCCACGGCCCTCTTGTCGCATATATACAACAACGCCTTTGCCTTCTTTTTCAATAGCGCGCAACGCATTGTCTAATTGTTCACCACAATCACAGCGCTTAGAACCAAATACATCACCTGTTAAACATTCGGAGTGAATACGTACAAGCACATCGCTACAATCTTGAACATTACCCTTTACGATAGCTAAATGCTCTTTATGATCTAATTCATTTTTAAATACAAAAATATTAAAATCACCAAATTTAGTAGGCAACTTAGAACAAGCACCAAGCTCAACCATATCTTCATGTTGTTTACGATATTCAATAAGTTCTGCTACAGAAGCAATTTTCAAATCATGCTCCTTAGCAAATTTCATCAAATCAGGTAAACGGGCCATGTCACCATCATCTTTTGTAATTTCACAAATAACGGCAGCCTCCTGTAAACCTGCTAAACGGCAAAGGTCGATAGATGCCTCAGTATGACCTTGACGTACCAGTACACCGCCCTCTTTATATACAAGTGGGAATACGTGCCCTGGACGACGGAAGTCTTGAGGTTTCGCATTAGGATCTAATAGTTTTTGAATTGTATAAGCACGCTCTGCAGGAGATACGCCTGTTGTAGTATCTACATGATCCACAGTCACAGTAAAAGCAGTTTCATGGTTATCAGTATTTTTGGTAACCATTGCAGGAATGCCAAGTTTTTCTAACGCTTCGCGGCGCATAGGCGTACATACGATACCGCGAGCGTATTTAACCATGAAGTTAATGTTTTCTTGCGTCGCAAACTCTGCAGCAATGATAAGATCACCTTCGTTTTCACGGCTTTCATCATCAACGATAATAACAGGCTTACCTGCTTTAAGATCTTTTAAGATTTCATCAATAGAATGTAATTGTTCGCTCATAGGAACGCTCCTTACTTATATAAATCCATTCTCTACTAAGAGGGATTGCATAGATTTCTTTGTTTTATCCTCAGTAGATTCACTACTAAGATTCATAAAATGACGAATGTATCGACCAGCGATATCGGTCTCTAAATTAACCTCTGTACCAATATGAGCCGAATCTAAAATCGTTTCACCCAATGTATGAGGAATAATAGAAACGGAAAAACTGCTGTCCGTCCTGCGCATTATAGTTAGACTAATTCCGTCGATGGTAATTGATCCTTTATAGATCACATAATCCATAACGGATTTAGGGGCCTCTACGGTAAAGATAATAGCATTATCCGTTTGTTCACGGTTAATGATGCGGCCTGTCCCATCTACATGGCCCGCCACAATATGACCACCAAATCTACCATTCGCAAGGATAGCTCGCTCTAAATTGACTGGTTGATGAACTTTCAAATTAGTAAAAGTAGTCATCTTAATCGACTCTGGCATTACATCGGCAGTAAATACGCCATTACCGATTGTAGTAGCCGTCAAGCATACACCATTAACAGCTACAGAGTCACCGATGTTTAGATCACTAAAAATTTTATTTCCCCGTATCGTTATAGCTAAAGATTTAGGGCCCTTTTTAATGCTTTCTACACGGCCAATTTCTTCAACAATTCCCGTGAACATAAGCACCCTTCCTCCCTTGACGATACGCTTCAATGCGAATGTTATTATCTAATACTTTAGTCTTGGTAAAAGTTAATTGCGGCGAAGCCTCTAAACTTTCAAAACCACGGCCACCTACAGCTGGTGTAGCATCGTTACCACCAATAATAGTATTTCCAATATATGTTACGACCTTATCAAAGTTCATCGTTTCCACAAAAGAACTGATAATTGCGGATCCACCTTCAACAAGAATAGATGTGTAACCTAGTTCACCTAGTTTCGTAAGAATATCATCGATAGATAATTTCTTAATATCAATCACAATGTCTGTGCTCTTGCTTTTACGAGTAGAAATAGATTCTACTACGGTTACTTGAGCACCAACTTGTTCTAAGGCTTGTATCCGATCCTTAGGACAACCTTTAGATACAAATATATGCACCTTTCGATTTTCTATGTCAAAAACCTGACTGTTAGTAGGCGTTCTTCCTAGACTATCCAAGATAATTACATCTGGTTGATGAACATGAATCGGCTCATCAAGTATCCTTGTATCTAATAAAGCCTCTGCTAATTCAGTCTCAGTTAAACGACAGTTTAATTGAGGATTATCGGCCAAAATTGTACCAATGCCAACGAGCATGGCATCATGAGTAGCACGCAGTATATGTCCATCTCGGCGGGAGGACTCATTCGTAATCCATTGGGATTGGCCGGTAAAAGTGGCAATCTTACCATCAAGGGACATAGCACTTTTAATAGTTACAAAAGGTTTACCTGTCTGTATATATGTAAAGAAATGCTCATTTAGTTCAGCACATTCCTCACTACATACGGGGCAAACAACCTCTATGCCTGCTTCACGGAGTAAATCCATGCCCTTTCCAGATACTAGTGGGTTAGGATCTGTACTACCTACTACGACTTTAGCTATGCCAGCCTCGATAATACGCAGCGCACAAGGTGGAGTTTTACCATAATGAGAGCATGGCTCTAATGTTACATATAAAGTAGCACCTTTAGCATTATCACCAGCTTGGTTTAAGGCATGAACCTCAGCGTGAGCTGTACCAGCTTTATGATGATAACCTTCACCGATTATTGTATTGTCTTTAACCACTACGGCACCAACCAAAGGATTTGGCGAAGTGTGACCTGTGGCTAATTTTGCCAGTGCAATGGCGCGTTTCATATATGCTACGTCATCCACCATATCACCTCAATAAAAAAAGGACTATATACATAGTCCTTGGGTAATCATAAATACGCACGTCAAATGTGCTTCGTCTTTTCTCATCCAGACTTTACTGTCGGTATCGGAATTGCACCGATTCATACCTAAAAGGTTCGCGGACTATACCGCCGGTAAGGAATTTCACCTATCCCCAAAGACTCATCTATTTCGTTTCTGAATTAATAGTAACACTTTTATAATGGTTATGCAAGAATAAGAGTTTTGTATTGAGAAAAGATATTAAAAATTGACCTAGGATAAAATAACTATTACTATATTTCTATTTTTCTAGAATGAAAATCTATTAACAATATAAACATATATAAACTATGTATACATCAAATGGTGACATTTATCACATAATAACATTACAAATAAGTCTAATATAATCTTATATAGTTTTAACAACCATATGTAATTGATATTATTTATTAAATGTAGGTGATAATATGGCAAAAAAACGAATTTCTGATGTACTTATAGAAGTCTTAGCCAATGCGGGGATTGAACGCATTTACGGTATCACTGGCGATAGTTTAAACTCCGTAAACGATAGTTTACGTCGCAATGGTAAGATTGCCTTTGAGCATGTGCGACACGAAGAAACAGCAGCCTTTGCTGCAGGCGCAGAAGCTTCTTTAACTGGAAAACTTACAGTTTGTGCAGGTAGTTCAGGTCCTGGTAACTTACATTTGATCAACGGCTTATTCGATTGTCATCGTAATCGTGTACCAGTATTGGCTATTGCATCTCATATTCCACAATCCGAAGTAGGATTAAATTATTTCCAAGAAACACATCCTGAGCAGTTATTTAAAGAGTGTTCTTGTTTCTGTGAGCTCGTTTCTCACCCTAAACAAATGCCAGAAATCCTTTTCCGCGCTATGAATGCCGCTGTAGGTAATCAAGACGTTGCCGTTATCGTCCTTCCTGGGGACGTTGCAGTAATGGAAATGGAAATTGATGAATTACCTGTGTGGAACCCACCTCGTTTACCTCATATCGTTCCACAACGAGAAGATATTGAAGAAATGGCGGCTCATTTAGAAACAGGCAAACGTATTACCCTATTCTGTGGTGCCGGCTGTGAAGGTGCTCATGACGAAGTAGTAGAATTAGCAAAACGCTTACAAGCACCGGTTGTACATGCTTTCAGAGGTAAAGAATGGGTTGAATGGGATAATCCATATGATGTAGGTATGACTGGCCTATTAGGCTATACATCTGGCTACCGTGCTATTGAACAATGTGATACATTGGTAATGCTTGGTACAGACTTCCCTTACCGTCCATTCTATCCAGAAAATGCGAAAGTAATACAAGTAGATAGAGATCCTAGCGCTTTAGGTCGTCGCGTACCTCTTACACAAGGTATCATTGGTACTGTAAAAGATACGTTAAAAGAATTATTACCTCTTGTAGGCCAACGTGGTGATACTGAATTTATTGATACTGTACGTAAAGCATATACAAAATTTAGAGCTGATTTAGATAGTTATGCCGTAGCTGAACCAGATGGTGTAGCAATTCACCCTCAATACTTCGTAAATCGCCTCAATAAACTAACAGCAGAAGACGCAATCTTTACCTTTGACGTAGGTACTCCAGTTATTTGGACTGCTCGTCACTTAAAAACAAATGGTAAACGCCGCATCTTAGGTTCCTATAACCATG
>ERZ773051.1515-NODE-1515-length-12578-cov-39.935479_pt1 | contig 12578 bp, 10 predicted proteins | sample MGYA00580631_ERZ773051 | MGnify/ENA primary metagenome ERZ773051 (study PRJEB29015, sample SAMEA2738137) | human oral metagenome | biome: human oral; feature: human-associated habitat; material: saliva | place: China | collected 2204 ...
TTCGCTAATCACCAAATTTATAGACACTTATAATTCGTCGAACTCACGTTATTTAAGTATTTTTGTGCAAAATAAATAATATGGATAAGATTTTAAATAGAATATGCAATATTGATAATCATCCAATTGCAAAAATGGATGAGAAATTCCGTATACAATATGTAGAAGGATTAGCTGCATGTTTATATTCTATATCTAAAGGCTCAGATATTGCAAAAATGATAACTTTTGCATGGATAAATTCTATTCTTGCTATACATGATAACCTTAATTCACTATGGAAGGCAAATACTGTAGCAGTAAAGAAAGCGATATCATTACACAGAAAGGGAATGAAGTTCTTTTATATGAGAGAATCTTTCTTCTTTGATGTCTTTTATCTTGCACAGGCAAGTACTTTAGGGGAAACCGAATTTGAAAAGTCATTAGAATATTTGCGCAAGAATGTTTGTGGATTTTTCTCAAAGAAATCTTTAAACAAGATCTTAGTAGCATACAAAGCTGGGGAGTCATGTATTGATGGAGTAAGTTCGGCCCAGATAGCACACAGAAAAACTAATAATAAGGTTTTGTCTGGAACAGAAAAAAAGATACTTGTGGTTGCAAATGTCAGTGCAGGAAAATCTACTTTAATAAACGCATTAGTTGGTTATCGTTTAAATAGAATAAAAACAACAGTTTGCACTGACAAATTGGTATATATTCATAATAAGTGTTCAAATGATGGCATAACAATCAAAAGAAACAATGGTACGTACACCTATAGCAGTAATATTAATGAAGGGGATAGTGACACTTTAATAGAGGCTGCATTTCCTTTCAAATCTACTTTGGGGAATGAACATATCTGTTTTATAGACACACCAGGTATAAACAACGTTGAAAATGTTAGTCATAAACAAATAACAGAAGAGGTTATTAAAAAGGGTAATTATGATGCTGTCCTTTACATTTCAAATTGTCAGTACTTTGGTACAAACGACGAGCATAACTTACTCAAGTTCTTAAAATTAAATGTAACAAAGCCTATATTATTTATCCTAAATCAACTTGATGTATTTAATCCTGAAGAAGATTCAATTCCTAAAATGTTGAACGATTACAAGTCTGATCTTATGAAAATTGGATTTAAAAATCCTACAATAATACCAATTTCTGCATATGCGTCACTTCTGTTCAGATTGGATTCTTCATGTTTAACCAAAATAGATGTCATAAAAAAACATTATATGATTGAACTATTTAAAGAAAAATATTATCATCTTCCTCAATATATTGGACAAGAATTTTCGTCTGAATTAATAGAGATGACTGGTATAAAAACTTTAGAATCGGAAATAATAAGAATTTAATACATAATATATGAAAAAAATTCAAATTAAGTACAACCCGTACATTGTTGATACAGAAATCATTGTGAATGGGGAAAAACCAAAAGCAAATAGTGCTTTAAATGTCAAAAAGAAAAGACTTCAAGAATGGGTTGAAAAGTTCCCTCAAATCGTACTAGAAGAATATCGTGATAGCAATATAACGATCGATTTTACAGGAACAGTGTCTGATTATGAAGATATTGTGTCTTCATTCAAAGCTTATGAAGAAAAATTGTCTATAACATTTAACTTCAATAAAACAGCAGATATAACAGATGTCGAGAAAACAATTGATAAGATATTTGAAGAAATCAAAAAAGGGCCTATTGCTGAATTAAAAGACAAGAAAATCGTTAATGCCTTTGAGAAAGCAAAAGATTCTAAGTTTGAGATAAATGTAGTGGCAACAATGAGTTCTGGTAAGTCAACACTTATCAACGCTTTGTTGGGACAACAACTTATGCCTGCAGCGAACGAAGCTACAACTGCAACTATTGTAAAGATTATCGACACAGATCAAGATAATTTCTCAGCTGTTGCATACGACAAATCTGGTCAAGTTGTTACGAAACTAGACAACGTTACATTGGAAGATATGCAAGCTCTAAATGCAGACAAAAAGGTCTCTACTGTTGAAATTAGAGGTAAGATTCCTTGTGTTTCATCTGTTGGTATGAAACTTGTATTAGTTGACACTCCGGGACCCAATAATTCTCGTGATAATAGTCATGAGGAGATGACGTACAAGATGATTTCAGATTCTGACAAATCTCTTGTCCTATATGTCATGAATGGTCAGCAATTAGGTATAAATGATGAAAAAATCTTTCTTGACTATGTGTGTAAAAGCATGAAGGACGGTGGTAAGAAGGCACGTGAACGTTTTATTTTTGCTGTAAATAAAATGGATGCATTTAGCCCAGAGCCACAAGACGATGGTCCAAAATGTATCACAAAAGCCCTTAATAATGTCAAATCTGGTCTTGAAGATAGAGAAATTTATAGCCCCAACATCTTTCCTGTATGTTCTCTCCCCGCTTTACAGAAAAGGGCTGGATTTCAAGGAATACGCGCACGTGCTATTCATAATTTCAAGGACATGTGCAAATATTATGACGTAATGCACTTTGAGAAGTACTATGAGTACAATAATCTTCCTCTAACTGTTAGGACGCGTCTTGATGATTTTATAGCTCAAGCTAGTAGTGATGACGATAAGCTGGAAGTTCATACAGGTATAGTTTCTATTGAACAAGCGATTGCTCAATATATCAACAAATATGCACGTACAACTAAAGTTTTTGATTTAGTTCAATCGTTTAATGAAAAATTGAATGAATTGGCAGCAGTCGCACATCTTGAAGATGCAATCAGAAAAGATAAAACTGCAAAGGCAAGACTCGAAAAGCAAATAGAAACAATAAATGCTCATATTCGGTCCGCTAAAAATGCTAAAGACAGATCTGAAAAGATTGATAAGATTAACTTGACGACAATTGTTGAGAACCGTGTAGAATCGTACATGACTGAAATAAAGAATAAGCTCAGTGTAATGATGTCAGGATGCTCTAACAAAGTCGAAAAGATAAAGGCACAACAACAATGCGCAGAACTAGAGAAAGAGTGCAAATCGATTTCACTTCAGATTAAGGTTCAAATAGATAAAATACTTGAAGATGCTTACAAGGACACAATTACAAAGATTTTGGAAGATTACAAGCGATATCTTACAGAGTTGAATATATGTGTTGATTCAGGTACTCTTTTACTCAATCCAGCAAATCTCGTATCTAGTTCTTTAGCCGATTTATCTTCAATCATAGATGCAAAGACTGAAACAGAAGATGAGAGTTACTACGATGAAAAATATAAGTGGGTTCCTTCTCAAAAGAAGTGGTATAATCCTTTTTCATGGCTTAACGAAGGAGCGCATTGGGAGGGAAAAATTATAAAAAAGTTTGTTGACTATGTTGATATGAATGAAGTAGCAGCTGATTATATTGTCCCATTCCAAAAGAGCTTAGATAGTACAAAAAATGATGCAATCAATCACGTGCATTCAGAAACTCAGCGTTTGAAAGATTATCTTAAGGGTGAATTAGAAAAAATAGACAAAGTCCTTGAACAGAAGTTGGATGCACTTTCTAAAACAAAAGCAGACAATATCGCAAAAACAGAAGAGATTGCCAAGAAGGAGAATAACCTTAAATGGCTTGAAGCAATACAGAGAAAAATTAATAGTATTATAAATTTCCAAGTATGAAAGCAAAATTTATTAAAGCTGTTGAGAGTGGGGACCTGGTAAGTATCCGCCTTTTCATATCAAATGAGCTTATGCTCGATCCTCGTGGAAAAAGTTTTTCAGAAATGAAGAGTTTTGCAGAGTCAAAAATTAGTAATTTATACGATGTTGATGACGCCAAGTCTTATTCATCCACTCAAGTAGAATGGAACGAGAAGTTTCTGTTCTCAATCAAGAATGATTTGGACAATAACTTTTCAAAGGAAAAGTTGGCAATTTATGAAAATGTTGCCAAGTATGTCTTAAAGGAAAAAGCCGATCAACTTTACAAGGAAGAAACGTCTTGCTCTCAAAGAAAATATTCGGAGAATGTAGACAGAAAACAAAAGAAAAACAATAAAAAACTTTATATGGGCATTACAGTTGGCGGTGCAGCTGTTGCTGTAACAGGCTTATGTCTTTCTCGAGTCGTTCTTGCTTCTTTTGGATTTGCTGGAGTAATTATTGGTGGCATCTTACTATATAATGATACACGGAAATGAGTACTGTTTACGATAATAAAAAAAATGTCAAGTTCCTTGATGGGGGAATGTCACCTTCTTCAGAAGTTTCGCAGTCTGCAGTCGTACAATCTGTTAGAGAAAATAAAGAGTTAATCTCTTTGCAACCATCAGAAGATCATTCATTTGATAAGATTAAGAAAGAAATGACTTCTTATCAAGAGCGTGCGTCTCATGCTATGGAGTTAGTGGATGATATTGTACTGAAAAATTATCTTACAAAATTATCTATGTATGAAGTTGTTCCATGTAATAATTTGAATACTGATAATATCATTCTTTTTAAAATTAACAAAATGGTTTATGAAAAGGATGAATATGTAACAGATAAGTTTATAAGTGTTGTTAGTGCAATGACCTATACAAATAGCTCTATATATTTGATAGTTGATGGACATGAGTCAGGCACAAACTTTTATTTAGGAATTAAGACTGAAGACGAGAACCGTCAAAAGAGCACGATTGCTGAGACTTTCAAAAGTTCAATTTTAGGACAATTCCCTGGTGCTGAAATAGAAGATTACTCTTATGTAAAAGTTAATTCTGAACATTCAAAACAGGATAAGTTACTACATAGAATTACTGAAGCTGCTAGTGTTAGCTCATGTGTTGGAATTCCTTCTTATAAGAATAGTAAAGGTGAGTACACTAATGCAAATTTTATTCAAGGAATAGAAAAATTTGCTTCTGCTATGCAGGGAAAAGAATACACTGCAATAATTCTAGCATCAAATGTACCGCAGAATGAAATTTCTGAAATAAGAAAGAACTATGAAAAAATTTATACAGAGCTCTCAGCTGTAGCGACAAAACAACTTGCGTATAGTACTAACGAGTCATTGGCCAATGCTATAAGTAGAACAAAAGGAACTACGGACACTCATACTGTTAGTGTAGCAAAGTCAGAAGGTGACTCAATTACACATACTGAATCAACTGCTGATACAGATACAACAGCAATATCTCATTCTGAATCTGAGAATAAAGAGAATATGCTCGGTAAGATTGGTAAAACTTTGGCTTTTGTAGGTGGTGCTGTTGCTAGTGTGGCTGTTGTTGCAGCAACAGGAGGTGCAGCTTTGCCCGCAGTAGCGGCAGCTGGTATAGCTGCGTTAGGTGGTGCTGGCGGTGCAGCTACTGCCGGAGCTGCGATGGGTATTGGCGGAGCTGTTTTGGGTATGGGAAGTAAGTCTAAATCTAAATCTGATAGCATTACTAGAACAAAAAGTACGTCACATACGACATCTGATGGTGTGACGCATACAGAAACTGAGACAACAACTATCAGTGATGCTCATTCTGATTCTTTCAGTGAAACCGATGGAACAACTTCTACAGTTGGTACTTCCAAGAATTTTACAATAACAATCCAAGATAAGCACATCCTTGAAATTCAAAAAAGAATTGATAAGCAACTTGAAAGAATAGAGATTTGTGAAAGTACAGGACTTTGGTCAACTGGTGCGTATTTTTTATCGTATAACACAGATAGATCTACAGCAGAAATAGGTGCTACTATTTTCCGTTCAATTATGCAAGGTGAACAGTCTGGTGTTGAAAATTCAGCAATAAACACTTGGTATCCAGATGTAGAGTCAAATTTCAATAATATTGTACATTATATAGGAGCATTGTCTCATCCATTGTTCTTGTATGACAATCCTTTAGATAATACTAAGGTTGAAATACTTCCAACCTCATTATTGAGTAGTAAGGAATTAGCAATCATGATGGGATTACCTAGGAAATCTGTTCCTGGACTTCCTGTGATTGAACACATTTCTATGGGCAAAGAGGTCGTAAGGTTAAATAAGTCTGATTCAATTGAACAGTTGCAATTAGGTTGTATTTTTGATCAAGGAATTGAGCGCAAGAACAATATCGTTCATCTTGATGCTAAGAGTTTGACCCAACATACTTTTGTAACAGGATCAACTGGATGCGGAAAAAGTAATACGATTTATTACTTAATTAAGCAAATTCGCAATCAGCTAAATGCACCGAAGTTTTTGGTCATAGAGCCAGCTAAAGGGGAATACAAGGATATTTTTGGAAATGAGCATATTTATGGTACAAATCCACTAAAGACACCTTTACTTAAAATTAATCCATTTTGTTTTCCAGAAGGTGTTCATGTCTTGGAGCATATTGATCGACTCGTTGAAATTTTTAATGTGTGTTGGCCTATGTATGCAGCAATGCCTGCTGTTCTTAAGGAGGCAATACTCAATTCCTATGAAGATTGTGGATGGGACTTGTATAATTCTACAAATAAGTTTTCAAATAAGCTATTCCCAACAATTGCTGATTTACTAAATGAACTAGTTCTTGTTATTAATACTTCTGCGTATTCTGAAGAAGTAAAAAGTAATTATCAAGGTTCGCTAGTTACTAGGGTAAAGTCTCTCAATAATGGACTTTGCAAACAAATATTTTCCGGGCAAGAATTGGGAGACGCTAAATTGTTTGACGAAAATGTAATTATTGATCTTAGTAGAATTGGATCACAAGAAACAAAATCACTAATTATGGGAATACTAATTATGCGGTTGAATGAATACCGTTCTAATAGCAATATCCGTCATAATAGTGAATTGCGTCATATCACAATTCTAGAAGAAGCGCATAATATACTCAAATGTAATTCTGTTGAACAAGGTGGAGAACACGGAAATGTCGCAGGGAAAAGTGTAGAAATGATTTCCAATGCAATAGCAGAGATGCGTACCTATGGAGAAGGTTTCATTATCGTCGATCAATCGCCTAGTGCTGTCGATGCATCTGCAATACGAAACACAAATACCAAGATTATCATGCGTTTACCAGATGATTCTGACAGAAAAGTCGCAGGCAGAGCTTCTGGGATGAAAGATAATCAAGTTGACGAAATTGCAAAATTGCCAACTGGTGTTGCCGTTGTTTATCAAAACGATTGGGAAGAACCAATACTCTGTAAAATTGGAAAGTTTGATGATGACGAGATAAATTTTGAATTTCATCCTAAGGAAGACAAGGTCATTTTTATGCGCGAATCTTCTGTTAAGTCAGAAATTCTAAAACTTCTTTTAAAAGGGAGAATAACTAGTCATGTTGATTCAAACATTGATTTAATAGAGGATAATTTGTTAAACTCAAATTTGTCGACGTTTAACAAAATTGCTATATACAACTCTATTAATGAATTTAAGAAATCAGGTAAGTTGGACTTATGGAATGATAATCATTTTGAGCAATTATCAAGACTTGTGACAGAAATTCTTTCTGCGAAATCTGATGTGATGAGATTTACCGATTCAGTTTCAAGTTTTGACAAACTCACAGATGAACTTGAACATTTTATTAAGAACCTAGTTCCTGAAATACCAAACGAATTGATTCTTGTAACGTCACAATGCTTAATGCGTGATTATTCGCTTACAAGTGATATTCAGAAGAGGGTTTATAGTGCTTGGTATCAATCTATTAGGAATGGCACATTCACATAAATATGGACATGAAAGAGTATTAACCCTTTAAACTGGAGAAATAAAGTTGAACAAAAAATACATGAAGATAAAGACTTAAATAAGTCTATTTGAATAATGAATGATTTTTTTTGCTTTTGAAAGGTAAATAGTAGATTTCATTTATGTGTAATCTAGAACCGAAGGCTATTTCACTTCAACAAAGTTACAGCATCAGATTCCTTCTTATAGTATTCTTATTGGCTGACAGTTTTCTTCAGATAATTTAAAAGTGAGCTTTAGATATTACTCTAGGAATCTAGTTTAGAAATAAGATAAACGAAGCAAAAATGCAAATCAAAAATCAGATGCTGAATATTTCAAACTGGTTGTTATGCTAAAGATAGCATATAATCTTAATATTTTTATTCTATGTTTACAGAAATAACAGAAACGACATCAATACTTGAAGCACTCGCTAAAGGATATGAAACTTTATCCAATAGGGAACTCAACAAGTCGCTTGGTCCTATTTCGAGAAGTTTGGATAATTTTAACGAGGGTATTCTTCCTAATAAAGAGGAAGGACTCAGAAGAGAATCAGAGGTGGAAAAGGAACTTGAAAAGAAGTATCCTGAGTCAGAGGGCTATGAAATTGTCTCAGAAGCCTATTTGCGTGATTCTGAAGGCAAAATTGTGCGTGATCCAGTAACTGATGAAGGACGCAGGATTGATTTTGTAGTTGTCAAAGATGGTCAAGTTGTTGATTCTATTGAAGTAACTTCAGAAACTGCTGATAAAACATCACAAACAGCAAAAGAAGAACGCATTAGAGCTGCAGGAGGCAACTATATCAGAACAAATGATTGTTCTATCGTTAAAATTCCTGATAATGTACAAACAACAATTGAAAGAAGAAAATAAATATGAAAACAGTAGTTTATGACAAGGCATTATGGCACATTGATGCAGGAGAACCGAAAGATATTGTTCTCAGACATTTTAAATTCATTATGGACTGGTGTAATCAAAATAAACTCCTTAGTGCTGCAGGTTATGAAATTCTGGAATTTGGAATAGATGAATCTATTTCAATCCATTCTAGACTATTCAACAAACGTGGCAACTTGTTTATGACTAAATACTACGACAAGTTTATTTCAGCACAAAGTGAGTTAAGTTCTGAAATGGATGAGAAATTAAAGACAATATAAAGATGTCAATTTTTGAAATTACTGCAAGGCACCAAATGTATCTTGGTCCTGGTAATCAAATAAATAAAGGTGAACGCCTAACCATGAATATTCATATGACGGGCGTTCAACCTTATAATATTTTTACAAATCCAGAAAGCCGCAAACAGGCAATTCAACAATTCTCTGTTAACGGAATTGATGTAAGATCACGTGAATACATTCTTAATTCAGGTCATTGGGATATTAAAAGAGTACCAGATGTCTTTTCTAAATCGATGGAGAATTATTCTCTTCAAGACGTAGGTATTGCATACAAGGATCTCTCTAGCAAGAATGGTGTGTTAGATGACGTTAATATGAAAAAAGAATGTATCAGTATAGTTAAAAACTTCTACAATGAAGGCCTTGACCTAAACTATGCAGACGGCAGTTTAAAAGTAAGATGTGAGATAGCTTCTAACTTCTATGAAGGAGTTAAGAACAATATGGGTATTGATGCCGAATTATGTTTTGACCTTAAACCAGCTTATCAATTGGGAGGTTATAATCCTTTAACCAATAGAATTGAATTAAACTCGAAATATTTGGAAAAGGAAGATTGTGAGGATTTGCTAAATACGATATTACATGAATCTCGTCATGCTTTTCAAAATAAATGTATAGATAATCCTAACTCAGTTTCTGTTAAGGATAATATTATTGATGTATGGAAAGACAATTTTGAGAACTATGTCCGACCAGATGAGGATTTTGAAGCATATGAGAATCAAGAAATAGAAAAGGATGCAAACTATTTTGCTGATAGTGTAATGAAAAAAGGATTAAATTCGTACAATGCTTAACTATGAATAAAGAAATATTAATAAAACTTCTTAAAGAGGAAAACTACCCTGCACATATGGTAGAGGCAACTATTGCCAAATTAAATAATCTTCAACCACCTGTTTCTGAAAGCTTTAAAGTGTGGTTAAATGAAGGAAAGCTTCCAAATTTCGAGATCGAAGGATATTCTTATGGTATCCTTGTAAATGAATATGGTATGAAAACTATTGGAGCTTTTCTGACATTAGACTGGTTATGTCGTAACCCTCAAAAAGCTCTTCTTTCATTAAAGAGGGGAATTAAGTAAAGTAACGTCAAGTATTTTAATTTGTAGGAAAACATAAAAGATTAATTGCAAAAACATATTATCAAAATAAGCAGTAGAATAAACAAACCCTTTGAATTTTAGGTGCAATACCGTTTTTCAGAGGGTTTGTTGATCCTTAAAATACTCTGTGAAGTATAATTTGAGTATTCGATCTTTAAGGTAAATTAGAACCTATGAAAAAGGTTTACTAGAAAAAGTATTTCCTGTCCCCTACTTCACATCTTCGGAGTAAAAAGTGGGGCAAAAAGTGGGGCGAATTTGGGGCAAAAAATGGGGCAACAATAATCAGAAGACAATGAAAAAGCCCATAAGTTATTGTAACTTAATGACTTAACTCGTTGTACGAAGCGGAGAGAGAGGGATAAAAACTATAATACAAAATCATTTAACATCATTATCAAATAATATCAAAACATCTTGAAAATCAACCCCTTGTTGATATGTTTTGAAAATATATTGTTTTTTTTGATAATGATAGTTCCAATAATCCGCATCAAAAAGTGGGTCAAGCGGTGGGTCAAGAATAAGGAGTTCAAAAATTCCTTCACTAATATAACTCGCCCAACCATTAAAAAAATATTTTTACAAAACCATTTTTCAGCCAAAAAGTGGGTCAAAAGATAGGTGAAAGAAGATGGATTTGATTAACTTTGAAATAAAAGTTATCAGATATGATCATCAAGCGAACGATTAAATTCTCTATCCAAAACCAGCGTAATGCTGGAAGCAGACTTCGTATGCGTGTTTCGTACAATGGTTGCAGGGTGGATTTTCAGACAGGAATCGTTTTGAACAAGGAGTATTGGGACGATGTGCAACAGCGTGTATTACCCTTAAACTCTAATGTTGCCATGGCTACTGACCGAAATGATCAACTTTTGCAGATGTTGACAGATATGATAGCAGTATTTCGAGAATACGAACTACGAAATGTGGTACCGACAGTACCTGAACTTCGTGAATCTTTCGCTAAGCAACGTTCCTCTCATACACAAACTGCACAGCAGAATAAGAATAAAGATAGAACTCTAATTGTTCAACAAGTGGATAAAAAAAGGAACGGGACGAAAGATAAGGGCTTATGGAAGTATTTTGATGAATTTGTCAAAGTCAATGGAAAACTGAATGACTGGACTTCTGCAACCCACGAAAAATTTGCTGCCCTTCGGAATCATCTATTTACTTTCGACAAAAAGCTCACCTTTGACAAGTTTGATGAAGATGGCATAGCCAACTTTATTGATTATCTTGGCAAAAAGGGTATGAAAAACAGCACCATCAACAAGCAACTCGGTTTCTTGCGGTGGTTCTTGCGTTGGTGCTACGAAAAAGGCTATCATACAAACCATACATTTGAATACTACAAGCCAAAGTTGAAAAATGCGACCAAACGTGTTGTGTTCTTGACAGCAGAAGAACTGAATACGCTTGAAACATTTCAAATACCTGACAAGTATGTAGCCCTCGGTCCGGTACGTGATGTATTTCTCTTCACTTGCTACACTGGCTTACGTTACTCGGATGCTTGCAACCTTACATGGGATGATATAGATGATGAAAGAAGATTTAAGCGATAAGCCATGACTACCACTCGGCAGTAGGCTTTGGCTGCTCTGCTGGTGCAAAAATTCTGTCAAGGTTTTGATGAGATAACAGCGTTTCGTCTAAGAAAGATATGAAGATGGTGGCAGAATTGGTTATTCCCATTATAACCTTCATATTCCCTGTTTGCCATTCTGCTTTTGGCAAGATTGCACCTGAATCGCATAAGTTGAACCAACAAATAGGGAATTGACGAAACAATTCTTTTTTGCGCAGAGGCTGTAATTTAGCTATGGGGTATTTTTTGGTTGGTGTGCCATACTTTTTGGATAAATAGGATTCTAAAGTCTCTGTTAGGCTAACCAGTTGGTTATGGAGTTCAATGTTATATACATCAAACATACATTGATTCTTGGGTAAATGCTGTTGTTCATATAAGCCAGCTGGCATATAACAGAGGATATCATTGATATCATAATATGGGGTCGTGATAGTAACAGAAACCAATTTGTTTTCAAGGAAATAGTCATGCCCTGTGAAGAAAAGTGGTAACGTACCCTTTGTGTAGTTTTCATTGTCAGAAGCTGTGATGTCGGCGGCTGGGGAGATAATATTATCAACATCGAAAGTAATACCATTGATGGAAATAAGATATTTCAATAGCAAGGAACTGGAGTCCGATACCTCTGTAGCCTCTTTCATTTTTTGTGTTTGATCCCAATACTCATCAAAGTTCATTCCCAAATGATAGTAACCAAGGATAGGCTCTTGTGGCTTATTGACAGTATTTTCTTGTGCAAAGGCTGTACACGAAAACAGGACTGATAGGATTAGCAGACAGTACCGATAAAACATAATTTATAACTTTTGATTAATGACTACAAATATAACGCTATGATATGGATTTTTATTATTATTTACCCCAATTCGGGATAAGCAGTACTTCTTTTTCCTCAAAAAAAGTTTCAATAAAAGCCTAAAAAGAGGATTGTTTTTTTTGTATATTTACTGTTGATAATCAATCATATAACAAAATAACAATCCTCATGAAACTTGTCAGCAAAGTTACGGA
>ERZ773051.1528-NODE-1528-length-12531-cov-13.776691_pt1 | contig 12531 bp, 8 predicted proteins | sample MGYA00580631_ERZ773051 | MGnify/ENA primary metagenome ERZ773051 (study PRJEB29015, sample SAMEA2738137) | human oral metagenome | biome: human oral; feature: human-associated habitat; material: saliva | place: China | collected 2204 ...
CCTGGAAAAATGGCTTGGCGACCAGACAACTACAAGTTGTTAAAATTAGCTAATCCGAATTGTCCACCACGACAGTTTAGTCCTCACTGGCGAGTGGGGACTTTTTTATTTTAATAGCATTTTATTCCGTTTCTGAAATTTAATATAAAAACAAAAAATCACCCAAAAGAGCGATAATTTATGTATGTCAAATTTGGCTGAGACGGCAGGATTCGAACCTATTTCCAGACTATGACACAGCATTGAAAGATAAATCAGGACAAAGCCCTGTTCGGCTGGTTGCTCGCACCCCGACCCGCCGAAGGTCACTGCTGAGATTTTAGTGATTTCCATTCAAATATTGCTCTTAATAAATAGCGTTGCCCTTATAGTAATACTTATGTTATTGCAATATAATAAAACCATGGGCAAACTCCACCTACACATCGCTAACGCCAACCAAACTTTCACCGATGCCGAAATTGCCATATTCAAAAATACAGCACAACAAGCCGAGACTTTTGTTTCGAGCGAGTTCGCGCAGTTTGATTACGAAGTTGATGTAATTATCACTACACCTTCGTTTATGCTGCCAACTATCGTCGAGGACGGAATCGCTGGCAAAACGCTTCATTCGCGCTTGATTATGATCTCTGTTGATAAAAGCCAGCACGAGGTTAGCGAGGATTTTATTTTCGAAACGATTTGCCACGAAATGTCGCATTCGCTGCGTTGGGAAAAACTGCCCGAATATGCCGAAACTATGTTTGATGGGATGATTTTGGAGGGCTTGGCGGTCGCGCTAGAAGAGAAAGCGATGATTAAACTCGGACGGCGAAACCAACAATTTTTCTTGAGAGAAATGCAGAAAACTTCTCAAGCTGAAATTGACAAGATAATTGCCGCGCTACAAGGCAATTTTGAAGACAAGATTTACGATTATACCAAAATATTTTTCACCGGCGATGATATTTTGCCGCGCTGGGCGGGGTATAAACTTGGGTATTACTTTGTAAAGCAATACCTACATCAAACTAGTCAGACTATCGCACAGGCGACTTTGGCAAGTTACAAGGATTTTATCCTATAAATTGAAGAGTCCCCGTCGCGATATGCGTAACAACGGGAACGAGACGTAGTTTTAAACTACGCTTTTTTGTGATCACTCATTAAAACCTATGGCGACGAAATAAAACGCATACAGGGAGTAGTAAAGATGAGACCCTATTGGAGACTAAGAGATATGGATAAAATGACAGCTGGCGGCGTGCAATACATCGAATATGACGATTCGGGCTCAGTCATTAAGAGGTATTCTTTTGAGGAGTATAAGAAGAAGCGCCGCCAAGAAATTAGAGAGTACAACATTGCGCGTGGCATTCCAGAAAATGAAGGAACAGACTTTTAAGAATCAGAATATTCTAGCGTAACCCACAAAAAATCCTGCCCATTCAGTGCCTGCATATACGGCACGTCGTTGATATCATCTCGCATTAGCTCACCCAGATACAATGCGGCGTCGTTGAGTAATGTGTATTTTTCTCCCTGAGATGCAGCAGTAGGGCTATCAACACCACATATCTCAGCAACTTGTTTCATAATCGCTTCACGATACAGTGCAAACGAATTACAATCGAATGCTGCCAGCAGGTATGCCCAGGTAGACGGAGCAAAACTTTTGTCTGACATAAACAATTGTGCAAGTTGACTAGCCGCTTGAATGCATTTCGCAGCCGTTTCAGGTTTTGCAATCCATAATTCGCTCAGGACCGAATGGGCATTTTTGCGTAATAGAAGAGCTTTTAGGTCTTCAATATCACGCCAGCTAGGAAAATTGCTAGTATTCGTATGGTGCGTTACAATATGCGCGATCTCTGCAATCGAGTCACCATTAACCGAGTCGTACGCCGCCAGCTCTTTATTAAGGCGCGGCAATATATCCCATTTGTATGATTCATCCCATAAGGCTTTGTCACCAGAAAATCGTCGCCGCAAGTACTCGTCTCTGTGTGATTCATAAAATGCCTGTAAAGCAAGTTTATTGATTTTCATCTTTTTCCTTTCTTTCGATAAATTCATCAAGTGCAGCAATTACTTTATCAACAATTTGCACCATAATCTTGGCGGGCAACACTGGGCCTTTGCGCGACAATTCGCTCGCATCAATATCAGTCACATTAGGGCAAACGCCGCCAATATGCTGCTTGAGAATATCACGCAGCAGTACGCGATCAGCCTGCTCGTCAAGATAGCAGTAGTTGATATCAGTCGCGCCATCAATTGATATTGAGCAAAATGAGCGAGTATAGCCAATTTTCTTAAACACTGGACTAAACTTACCCCATATCGCACCAGTACCCCAGTTAATCTGTGCATCATGTCGCTTCGCCCATTGCCAGAGTGCATACACAACCGACCGCTGCTCGGGAGAAACGAGCTCGCGGTTACTATCAACAGCCGCAAAGAAATCCGCCTCATTCCACTGGCGGCGACCAGATGAACCACTCGCAGCAACCGTCTTTTTCACTTCAGCTCCGTAGAGCCGAGGAATGACAATTTCAAGCTGATCGTGCGTGTAGTACTTAAAATCAACGGCATAAATATCAAACTTGCTGTTTTGATTGACATACATAATCACATCACGCAGACGCTCATCTATTTGATCAATCAGTACCACAAATTTCAAATTGCCCTCGGCCAAATTATCCCGCATGGCACACATTTGTTCGCTCGCATCATCAAAGCCAAAAAACTGCTCATAATGCTCACGGAATGGATGACCGAAATGATCTTTCGTGTGCGTATCAACCTGTTGCAAAAAAGCATCAAAACTTGTCGCATGACGCCACAGCGCCGCACCGTAATCGAGCATTTGCGCTACAACGCGGCGCTTATCAGCATTGCGAAACAGCTTCGTCTCAATAATATAAACATTGCCTACATGGTCGAATCCAAGAGCATCAATCGGTCCGTGTTCCGTGCTAAATTCACGAGCTGCGATATACAGACGCGCATCTTCATTAATATCGTAAATCGGTATAATGTCGGGATTGTCATAGAGATAGGATTGCAGTGAATCCTCTTTGCCAAACGACGACTCGTCAATCCGCTGGGAATGCTGCTGATTTTGAGATATGATAATTGATGACATACGCTTTACTAGGTATTCCTTTCCGTTGCATAAGCTTTAGGCGAGCCCGCTCAGTAATGACACCTTCATCGGTGCTAACAAAAAAGGACAGTCATTGCGGCTTATTGTTCGTAATGTGTAGACTCTGTAATCATACCATAAAAATGGTTATTTTATTAGTCATTATTCGCTAGACTTTACAGGGGAAATTGGGCAATGTGTTATTGTTATGAATGAGAATAGTTATATTGAAAAATATTGCCTATACGCGCGCAAATCGAGCGAATCCGATGAGCGACAGGCGATGAGCATAGACTCCCATATAAAAGAAATGAAAGACCTCGCTCTACGGGAGGGCTTGACTGCCCAGAAAGAGCAATAACTGAACGCGACCTTATCGTTCAGCCTGGCGATTTTCTGGAAGAGAACTGCAACCATATCAAAGTGAGCGATGAGCTAGCGCGGACCATCTCCCATCATATGAACATCGTTGAGTATACACTGAGAGCACATGGCGTTAATTACGACAAAGCAAAGCCCCTCGCGGAATATGGTTGCTATGTGCTGACGACAGGTAGCTATAGATAGCAGGCTGAGCTTGTGAAGGGTATTGATGGGGTATCTAAGTTGAGGAATCGGCAATTATCACTTTAGACACATGTATGTGCTGGAGTCTACCAGCTGTAGCATAGGTGTTATAATTCTATATGATGAACAGCGGTGATCTGACGAAAAGTAAGAAACAGGCGAGCCCCCTATCCACAAGCGGTGAAGGATATGTTTTTGAACATTCCGTGCAAGCATTTTTTATAGTTCAAATGATAACAGGAGGACTAGTGCCGAGAATGGGCAACTGCGAAGTGACTCGAGTTGTTCTTCAGGCGGATCGATACAGGAGAAATACGGATGATTGCGAAGTGACCCTGAGAGACAAGACGACTGAAGCAGAAAAAACGCTGTTAGTTCAGATAAAACAAAGTTTTAAACTTAGCCGCTCAAACGATGATTTTACCAAAACCATACAAGACGCCTGGAAAGATTTTAATAGCCAAAACTTCAACAAGAGATATGATAGAATAATGCTCGTTAGCGGCAGTCTTGACAGGTATGGGGTCGGATTAAAGAATATACTAACTCATATTCAGAGCTCTTATCGGTTGGCTGATAAGTTCTGGAGTGACTACGATAGAGACCTTTTAGGCAGGAGCAAACAGGAGCTTGAAGGGCTAAATCGCCTGCATGAAAAATTACAACTGGCAAATGATAACACCCCTTTAACCAGAGATAAGGAATTCAATTTCTTTAAAATTTTCTTCATAGTAAGATCCGACATGCACGAGAGTCTGCTTGATTATGGAGATATTAATATTATTCTAATTCATAGCATATTGGCACAGAAAACATGGAAGGATGGCGCAACCCCTCAGATAATATGGGAGCGACTTTGTAATTATGTAGCAACTCGCAATAAAAACCAAATAGAGCTGGTAAAAGATAGCCTCCCTCCGAAATTACTAGAGATATTTGAAGAAGAAAAAATTATCCAGCAATCTGACGCAATGGAATTAACTGACGAGAATCAGACATCTAAGGAGTCAGAACCGCCAGAAAACAACCTCGTAATTAATACCGAATATAAGAAAGAGTTTGCGCTGCTATGTTTAATTGGCAAATTCGATTCTGCAAATCCAAACGACATAAAGGCCGTATCTAGGCTCCTAAGATGTGATGATAATTCCTTGCCAGATATCGTCCAGTCAATTCATTCTAGCGACAATCAGACACTGGAGCTTAAGGGTACGACATGGAAAGTAATCGATATAAAATCAACGCTCAGGCAACTCAGCAATTATATTTACGACAACAACATTAGTGCTTTTGCGGATATATATTTGGAAATCCTGAGTGAGATCAACCCGGCGCTAGATCTGGCCGTTGATGAAAGATATATGGCCAACATTTATGGCAAGACACGCGACTATTCAGACGCAATTAGAAATGGCGTAGCCAACGGCATGGCTATGCTTGCAAATAACCAAATCATGTTCAGTAACTGCTCTGCTAATAGCATAGGTAACGCAGTAAGCTATACGATAGATAAGCTACTTTCTAATGCTCAAAGTCCAAAACTATGGATGAGTATTGCTGATAATGCTTCATTGATTGCCCAAGCGTCTCCGGCTCAGTTTTTATCAAAACTAGAAAATACCCTTGCAATAAAAGACAATAACCCAATTAAAGCAGTCATCAAGGAAAGCTCGGGCGATTCATTCTTCCAGCCCGACTATATGACTGGTCTGCGCTGGGCATTAGCTGATTTATCCTGGGACAAAAGATACTTCTCGCAAGCTAGCTTGGCACTAGCCAAGGTTTCAGCCTTCGAAATGCACCAATCCAAGGGCGAGGGGCGGGATTACTCACTAGACATTATCCTACACACTGTCCTGCCATGGAGACCCAAAACACTTGCCCCCATAGCAGTTCAGCATAGCGTGGTTGAAAAGATAATTAACGAGCATAGAGATATTGGACGAAAGCTACTTAAAGGATTACTACCCAATGTAACCCAAACGACAATGGAACGAGAGGCCCCGGAATGGATGGCTATAGGCAACAATATTCAACCCGTTACGCAACAAAAGCTATGGGAGGAAAGTTCGTATTATTCCAGCCTTTATGCAAGCACTGCCAAATCACCACAAGAGGTTGTTGACGTAATCAAGAATATTAACCATCTTACAAACGACGCCTTTTCGAACTTTATTGATCGGCTAAGTAAACGCCTGCGAAAATCGACTGACAAATATAAACAAACGATATGGGAGATATTGCTCAAAAAAATAAATGACCTAGATAGGCACGATAAGGACGAGCACGAGAGAGCAAAGACCCTAAAAGATATTGCTAATAGTATAGAACCGACAAATACTCTACAGAAGTCGATTTATCTGTTCAGTAATTACGACCATGAATTAATAAGCTATAGTGATTGGAAGAAAGGGGAGGAAGATCTAAAAAAGAGGCGACAGCAAGTACTTCTTAGTATCCTAAATTCACGGAACGCCAATCATCAGATCAAAAAGCTTATCAATCAGGCTAAACTTCCACGTACCATCGGTCTAGCCCTGGGGTCTATAGATTATCCATCCCTAGAAGATATGCTACTACCCAAGCTTCTCAAGGGGAACGAATCCGAGAAAGAGTTTATAAACAGCTTCATCTATGCAAGATATTTTCACTACAAAGGCGACATGAGCTGGACTACTAAGCTAGGCCTCGCCAACTGGGATAATGAGCACAAAATTCTATTTCTTCTGGCTTTGCCATTTATTCAAAGCACTTGGGATTTGCTAGATTCACAACAGGATGGGAATGTTACTAAAGGATACTGGAAGAGGGTCGATAATTTTCGATATACGATCGATGACAATTATTCTGAAGCTGCAATCAAAAACCTCCTGAAGGCAAAACGCCCTCTGGCTGCAATCGGATATATCGACTCATTAATTATGAGCAGTAATAATTCTGCTAAGCAGCAACCTAGCCCGGAACTATGCCTAAGGGCACTAATGGCATCCTTAAAAACCACTGAGAATATTTCAGATATAAATAGACTACCGTACGAAATAGGTAGCGTGTTCAAATATTTATATGGCAGTGTCGACCACACCAAAACAGACCTATGGGAGGCCGAATGGGCCTATCTGCAATTCTTTGGAGAGAATGGAATAGGGCAGCCACAGGCACTGACATATCGAATTGCAAATGATGCGGAATTTTTCTGCGAACTAATTAAAACTGCTTACAGGTCAGACCTCCCTGGCACCAAGAAGCAAAAGCTTGGCGACGCCATTCAGTACAGGCTATTGAAGATCTTGTCGTTTAATGATTTTGCGATTATGCCAGGCATGGATATCCATGGCGCATTCCATAAAGATAACTTCACAGCCTGGATTAAGAAAGTTGAAGACGCCTGCGCGGCCAGCGGACACTTAGACATCGCCCAATCTGTCATAGGTGGTTACCTTATAAACTCCCCTAAGGATAAGTCTGGTTTATGGATTCATAAAGCTGTAGCAGAGACTCTAGACCGAAACAATTCAGTATCCATGAGATCTGGATACAATACAGGTATTCGCAATGCTCGCGGTGTTCATGAGGTGGACGAAACAGGTAAGTCCGAGGCCTCTCTGAGAGACAAATGGCAAAAACGTGCAGACGAGATCGAATCCCTGGGCTTCCTGAAGTTTGCAGTATCGCTGCGCGAGCTCGCGGATACTTACGAGCAAGAAAGAAAGAGCGTAGTCGAGCGAGGGCGATTTAGAGACTAATAATATCTTTTGCTCTGGACCTAAAATGCAACTGTACCGAATATGTAGAGATATATACCCACCCAAAAAGGAACCTGCTGGTCTAGGAACCAAATCACAAAACAAGCCGTCCAGCCATTCCGGACTGGACAATAATTCCTATTTAACCAAGCTTTATAACAGAGGTAATTGTTCATGGTAGCTAAAGGTCACGGAACCTTGTCGCTCACTCTGTTATACAGCTTGGCTGGGACGGCAGGATTCGAACCTGCGAATGCTGGGACCAAAACCCAGTGCCTTACCACTTGGCGACGTCCCACTATTGCCAGGACAATGACGATTATAGCACGTCAGACAGAAAAAATCCACACATCCTGATATAATATAACCTAATGAGAAAACAAATTTTTGAGACTTTAAGATTGGAAAAAATCGTTGGTGGCGGACAAGCCATCGGGACACTTGACGACGGCCGCAAAGCGTTCGTCTGGGGAGGGCTGCCGAAAGAGCCTGTAACGATTCGCGTGACAAAGAAAAAATCACACTTCGTCGAAGGAATAGTGACGGAAATTATCGAGAAAAGTCCAGAGCGAATTACGCCGAAGGATGAAAATAGCTATTTAAGCACCAGTCCTTGGCAAATTATGCCGATGTCAAGCGAGCAATCACACAAAGCGTTACTAATCGAAGAGGCTTTCCGACTTCACAATGTTACGTTTCCAGGTAAAATTGACGTTTTTACCGACGGAGTAGAATTTAATTATCGCAATAAAGTCGAGTTCAGTTGGTTCGGCGACAAAATAGACGACGAAAAAGAAACTTTGGACTTGGCATTTTTCAAGCGTGGCGGCAAAGGAAAAGTTGTCGTCGACGGAACCAGCTTGGCGCACCCGAGCATAAATAAATTGGCAATTGAAATCCGCGACCTCTTAAGAACAAAGTCAGTCACTGCCCGTCAATTAAAAACACTCTTGATTCGCACAGACCAAAAAGGAAGCGCTGTCTGGCAATTGTACGTAAAAGATAAGATAGAAAATCTGATTTCCGAAGACGAAGCTAAATTATTATCGGCCAAAGGTGGCGAAATAATCTATTCCGACCCCAAAAGTCCAGCCAGCAGAATCACCAAACGCTTGAACAAATTCGGGGACACAACACTGAGCGACACGATTTTAGGCGTCGCCTTCAACTACGCTTGCGAAGGATTTTTCCAAGTCAACATTCCCGTTTACGAAAAAGCCTTAAGCGACATGAAAGCATGGATTAATTGCAATGAAAAATTACCAACTCTCGACCTTTATTCTGGAGTTGGCACAATTGGTTTGACAATTGGAGGCGATGACGTGACGCTGGTGGAAATTAACGAACATGCCGTCGCGGAAATGCAGAGGAACATCGCCAAGCTGAATCGACCGAGTGCCAAGGCAATTTTGGCGCCGAGCGAAAAATCTCTGGAATATATAACGGGCGAGCAAATTGTCATTGTTGATCCGCCGCGCGCTGGACTTCACGCGGACGTTACTAATCGACTGCTGGAAACTGAGCCGCCTAGGATTATTTATCTGAGTTGCAATCCAGTCACGCAAGCGCGAGACGTCAGCCTGCTTCAGGAAAAATATGAAATCGTGCATCATCAAGGCTACAATTTCTTCCCGAGGACACCTCACATTGAGCACTTGGTTATCCTTGATAAGAAGTAAATCGGCTAGCGCGTTAACGCTTAACGCGGAACATCAGTAAATTTGACACAGACTCGTGCCGCTGATATAATATTACCACTAATATAAAGAAGGAGTTTTATATATCATGACAAAAATACCCAAATCACCAGAGCAAGGAGTGTCGCAGAAATCGCCAGACAGACAAAAAGCAACTGGCTGGGAAAGCTTAGCAGACTACGACAATGGAGATTCCGGCTACACTCATCACAGTCCATTTGGAGAAGTTCCAGCAATTAACGGAAACGATCTTCTCGACAGCGGAGTGTTCTTCGGCGATGCAATAGCGCTGACGCAAAATACATTCCAACCAAGCTCAGAAACTCCAGAGGAAAAGCAAGTATTATTAAATCTTGGCGATGTCTATGTGCTCGTAGGTAAAGATTCTGATCCAAAGAAACTAGAAGCAGCCTGGGCGCGAGCTATGCGCGGACACTATGATCAACAGATAACTTTCACTGAAGACATTACTGATACGGTTGAAAGTTATCCGCTAGTAACAACCACCCTAGACAACATACCAAAAGAAATCCTTGAAGCTGAAGCAGCGGAAGACGAGGCAAAGCGCCGCGCCGGAGATGAAGAAATTCAGCAAGCAGACGCTATTATTAACAGGGAAAAAGACTACCGAAGATTGAAAGGTGAAGTATGGGATGTAGAGCTTACTTTTGGTGAAGGAGACGAAAAATATACAACCAACGTCTACGGTGACAAACAAAAGCAACCAGAGGAGATTCCGTTTGACTCGGCATCCGAAGCTAAGATTTCAATGCAACGCACTTATGCCATACTGTGGGCAAAACTTATGCAGAAGCGCCTTAATGAAGGTGAAAGCAAAAAAGTAGCTGACGTAGCAGAAGAATCTCTTAATGAGATGGGTATCGCTCTTTCTGAAAAACATGAAAATCTATTTGTTACAGATATCTGTTATGAGCTAGGCCGTGCCGTATACAATTGGGAGCATTGCGCCGAGCTAAAGGATTGGTATAATAAAAGACTTAGCGAACTGTTGGATATAAAGCCGCTTCCAAAAGAAGCTAGATAAACCAGGACTGTCAAGAATGATCCGGCAGGCATACGATATTTGCCTGCCGGCGTTTTTATGGCAGTTATACTTTTTTCTGGCGTTCATTAGCAGTTAATTTTTTGCCAGCGCGGCGGGCCAGCCACCACTGAACTAGGGCGGCGATGACAACCACGGCGATGCCCGGCCAGAGCAGGGTAATATTCGGTACGGTGAAGTCAAAGAAGTTGCGCAGGAACCCAAAACCAAAGCTTCCAGCCGCCACAATAATCACCGACAGAAGATAAAGCAAGCGAGCACGCTTGGCGGATTTATCGATGGTTACGTCCAGCATAATTCCCACCAAGAACACCAAATATACGCCAAACAAAGTCGCGGTAAGTACGGTCATCGTTGCGACTTCTGCAGCGTGACCAGGGAACATAACAGAGGTAATCCAATAGGTGAACGCGACAGTCGCGCCAGTAATTAAAGCAATCGGCGTAACAGCCAGCAAAGTATCATGCCAAAATCGCTTCGGATTTATTCGATGCTTCGGCGTGGGAGGAAATAGCGTCCACATGAGAGTCGGCATAGTCACCAGAAAAATATTCATAAACGTAATGTGGCGCGGCGAATACGGATAATTCATATTAATGAGAATCGTTGCAAGAAGAAGCGTTACGCCGTAAATAATTTTATGGAAGAATAGAACAGCGATCACCTCTATTGCTTGCATGATTTGATTGCCCAATTTCATTCCCATCGGCAGGGAAGTAAACGAATTGTTGAGCAATATAATGTCGGAAACTCGACGAGAAGCCGGCGCACCAGCATACATCGCTACCCCAAGGTCAGCCTTTTTCAGCGCCAAAGCGTCATTCACGCCGTCGCCAACCATACCAGTAAATTTTCCCGATTGCTGGAATCGATTGATCAAGCGCTCTTTTTGGTCTGGCAAAACTCTGGCAAAAATCGTGTACGTGTCGGCCGCTTTATTAAATTCATCTTCGCTAAGCGCCGCCAAATCTTCGCCTAAAATCGCTTTTTCTGGATGTTTAATTCCAGCTTCTTTGGCGATATATTGAACTGTGCGCGGATTATCACCAGAGATTACACGAATAGTTACACCTTGGCTCTGCAAAAAATCCACCGTTTCAACAACGCCATGACGCAGGGAGTTGCGCAGAACAACCGCGCCAATTGCCATTCCAGAACCGTTTTTCAAATCTTTCAATTTGGTTTTATCGTCCGAAAATTCAGCCAACATCAACACGCGCAAACCATTGTCCGCCCAATCATTCAACTTCTTCTGGGTTTCCTTATCTACTGGCGCCAACTTCGACACGAACTCTGGCGCGCCCATCATCAAAGTCCGAATTTCACCGTCAATATCAGCCCTCACGCCCGCCATTTTACGTGCCGACGAAAACGCCATCACTTCCAAAACTTTCGTATTTTTTGGCGATGTAGCTTCCGCCAAAATTGCACGACCAGTGATATTTCCGCCGCTGGTTTCATGAGCAATTAACGCCGCAAAACTGGCAATATCAGAGTCTGAATAGTCATTTTCATCACCAAAAGCCGCGACCTGCTCCAGCGTCACTTCATCGCTGGTCAAGGTGCCTGTTTTATCTACGGCCAGCAAATTCAAAAGCGCCATGGCTTCAATTGCTGACAATTTCTGCGGCAAGACTTTCGCCTGGGCTAATCGCAGTGAGCCGAATGCCAAAAGCAGAGAGCTTGCCAACAATAAACCTTCCGGCACAACCGTAACCGCCGCCGAAGTAATGGTTTTTAAGATGACGACGACGTTGTCACCAGAGAAATAATAGACAATAGCAATAAGTAACGACAGGACAATCGCGCCGTAAGTCAAGAAGTAAATTGCGCGCCAAATCGCCAATTGCAGGGGCGTGAGTTCTGGTTTGTAACGCTTCAGAACTTGGCTAATCGCGCCAGCTTTCGTGTCGTCACCAATCGCAATTACTCGCGCCGTGCCTTCACCAGCCAGAACCGTCGTCGCCGCCAACACGACATTGCCGTCCTTTTTCTCAATCGACGCAGACTCGCCGGTCAGCATACTTTCATTCAGCTCCAAGCCTTTTGACTCGATAACTTTCGCGTCCGCCGGCAGTTCATCGCCAGCCTGAATAAGGATTTCATCGCCAATTTTAAGCTCATCATAACCGACCTCGACAACATTTCCGTCTTTTAACAATCGAGCTTTCGGCGCGCTCATCAACTCCAATTGCCGCAAAACTCGCTTAGCTCTTAGTTCCTGAATAATGCCAATTGTTGAGTTCACGACGATCACCACAGAAATAAACCACGCGTCACGATATTCGCGAACATAAACCAGCGCGCCAGCCAACAGAAAAATCACCACGA
>ERZ773051.1529-NODE-1529-length-12529-cov-96.272407_pt1 | contig 12529 bp, 9 predicted proteins | sample MGYA00580631_ERZ773051 | MGnify/ENA primary metagenome ERZ773051 (study PRJEB29015, sample SAMEA2738137) | human oral metagenome | biome: human oral; feature: human-associated habitat; material: saliva | place: China | collected 2204 ...
ACGCCAAGGCGATCTGCGCGACCTGCCCGGTAATCGAGCAGTGCCGGTCCTACGCTCTGGCCGCCCAGGAGCCCTACGGCATCTGGGGTGGAATGACCGAGGAAGAACGACGCGAAGAGATCCGCTCCTCCGGACGCGGACGTCGCGTCTCCTGACGCGCAACAACACTGCCGGTGCGGCATCGCCACCGCGATGCCGCACCATTTTAGTGCCCAGACATCGCCCACCACGCCGATCGACGTTCCCCAGGGAGGACGCATGACCACCAAGGATTCCACGGCCTCGTCCGCGGACAAGGAGACGAAGACGCCCGCCGAGGGCTCTCCTTCCTCCATCTACAAGACGCTCTTCTTCGTGACCGCGCCGATCACCGCGATCCTCGCGGGCGCGTGCGTGTGGATGGGCGTCCAGCTCGCCCCCACGTCCCCCGCGAGCCAGGCGAGCCCGGCGGCCTCCCCGGCCGCACAGATGCCCTCGGCCGAGGAGAGTGCCGAACCCAGCCAGACCAATCCGAACAACCTGTCGATCATGAACTCGTTCATGCGCCACGACGCTGGCGATCAGCAGGCCAAGGGCGACATCAACGCGCCCGTCACGATGGTCGTCTTCTCCGACTTCGCGTGCCCCTACTGCACGAAGTTCGCCCAGCAGGTCGACCCCGAGCTTGAGGATCTGGTCGCGGACGGAACCCTGCGCATCGAGTGGTATGACCTGGCGCAGATCACCGAGTCCTCTCCCCTGGCCGCCCAGGCCGGCATCGCGGCGGCCGAACAGGGCAAGTTCTGGGAGTTCCACGACGTCGTCTACGCGGCAGCCGACCCGAGCGGACACCCCCAGTATTCCGAGCAGGCCCTCGTCGACTTCGCGGCCACGGCAGGCGTGCCCGACCTGGACAAGTTCCGCGCGACCATGCTCGACGCGCACACCGTCGCCAAGGTGGCCTCCGCCAAGGAGCAGGCGCACCAGGCCGGCATCACCGGCACGCCCACGCTCTTTATCAACAAGGCCTACATCCCCGGCTTCCGCGACGCCTCCTACGTGCGTAACACCGTGCTGGCGCAGGCGGCTGAAGCCGCCTCCTGACCAGAGCGGCAGCGCCCCTCGGCGGGCGCGACACGGGGGCGGCCCGGAAGGAATCCTTCCGGGCCGCCCCTTGTTGCGTGCGTCAGCGTTCGATCAGCGCTCCACGACCGCCAGGACGTCGCGCGAGGACAGGATCTGGAACTCCTGGCCCTCGTACTTGACCTCGGTGCCGCCGTAGCGCGAGTAGATGACGACGTCGCCGACCTTGACGTCGACGGGGATACGGTTACCGTTGTCGTCCACGCGGCCGGGGCCCACGGCGATAACTTCGCCTTCCTGCGGCTTCTCCTTGGCGGTGTCCGGAATGACCAGGCCGGAGGCGGTGGTCTGCTCGGCCTCAACCTGGCGGATGACGATGCGGTCCTCGAGGGGCTTGATGGAGATCGACATTGTCGCTCCCTTTCTTCTTTGTCACGAAGGTGCTCGTCCTTTCCCTGCCGTCGCGGGGGTCAGGTGCAGGACCGGTCGCGGGTGTTCCCGCGCTTCCTCCACGAGTGTAGGCGCGGTCCTGGCACTCGAGCAAGCCGAGTGCCAGGCGCGTTCACCCTGGGCGAGATGCCGCCCGCGCCGCGACCACAGACCCCACACGACCTCGTCCCGCAAGAGATGGGACAATGAGCGGGTGAGCGCCCTGACCCCCATTCTGTCCTCCCCCGGCTGGGAGCTGTTGGAGTCCCTGCAAGCGAAGCAGGCCACCACCCCCATCCCGCTGCCCGAGCTCGGATCCGCCCTGCGCGCCTCCGGCCTCGACGCGGAGCTCGTGGTCGCAGTCCTCACCCAGCTGGCCCTGCGCCAGGCGGCGCGCGCCAAGTTCGGTCCCTTCGCTTACCACATGGTGTTCACCCGCGACGGCCTCGAGCAGGCAACACGCCTCGTTGTTGCAGCCCGCCACGCCCAGCGCTTCAAGGACTGCGGCGCGACGCGTGTCGCGGACCTTGGCTGCGGCATCGGATCGGACGCCATGGCGATCGCCGGCCTCGGCATGAACGTGCTAGCGGTCGACATCGACCCCGACACCGCCGGTGCCGTGGCCGCAAACCTGCGGGCCTTCGAGGGGTCCGAGGTGCGCCTGTGCGACGTCACGGACCTCGACATGGACGAGCTGGCCGCCGAGGGTGTCGACGCAGTCTTCGCAGACCCGGCCCGCCGTACGGGCGCCTCGCGCGGGTCGGTGCGTATCACGGACCCCGAGCAGTGGTCCCCTCCCCTGTCGCTCGCCCTCGGCTGGGCCTCGACGATCGACCGCGTCGGCATCAAGGTGGCGCCGGGCATCGCGTATGAGCACATCCCCTCCTCCTGGCACGCGCAGTGGGTGAGCGTGGGCGGCGACCTCGTCGAAGCCTCGCTCTGGTCCCCCGCGCTGTCCCCCGAGGGGCGCGGGCGCTCCTGCCTCCTCTTGGACGAGGCCGGGGCCACCCATTCGCTCTCCACACCCGAGGGGTACGCGCCCAACGCCCCCGCGCCTCGCGTGGAGGTCCGCCCCCTGGGCACGATGGTCGCCGAGCCCGACAGCGCGGTCATCCGCTCGGGCCTCCTGGGACGCCTCGCGGACGAGGTCGGCGCGGGCATCGTGTCCGACAAGATCGCCTACCTCACCGGGGACGACCTGCCCGATTCCCCCTTCTACGACCGTTTCGAAGTCCTCGCGGTGACCAACCTGCGGGCAAAGGCAATATCCGCCGAGCTGCGCACGCGCGGCGCGGGCAGCGTCGAAATCAAGAAGCGCGGAGCGGACATCAACCCCGACGACCTGCGCAAATCGTTGAAACTGGGCGGAGGCGACGAGCAGCTGACCGTCATCGCGACGCGCGTGGACGGGCGCCACCGCGCGATCATCTGCCGACGGTTGGCTAAAAACCTGTAAGAAAGCTCTCCGCCGACACCACGCGTCGCCCTGCCACAATGGAGGAAGCCAGCGAAAGGATCGACATGTCTTTGCCCTTCGGTTCCTCCCAGCGTTCCACGATCGGTGTCGAGTGGGAACTCCAGCTCGTTGACCGCGACTCCCACGACCTGCGCCAGAGCGCGGACGCGATCATCGACCGCGCCACGACCGACGGCAAGCTCTACCCGGGCATCCACCGCGAGATGCTGCTCAACACGATCGAGGTCGTGTCCAAGCCGCGCGCGACCGTCGCCGAGTGCATGGCCGACCTGACAGACTGCGTCGACTACCTGAGGCCCCTGGCCTCGGACCTGCGCATCGACCTGGCCACCGCCGGCACACACCCCTTCGCGCGACCGGGCCGCCAGCGCGTCACCAATTCGGAGCGCTACGCACAGCTGGTGGAGCGCACCGCCTACTGGGGGCACCAGATGCTCCTGTACGGCGTCCACGTGCACGTCGGCGTCGAGGATCGCGCGAAGATCCTCCCGATCCAGGCAGCTCTCACCGCTCACCTGGGCCACCTGCAGGCCATCTCTGCCTCCTCCCCCTTCTGGGCGGGCGAGGACACCGGCTATGCGTCCAACCGCGCGATGGTCTTCCAGCAGCTGCCCACCGCTGGGATCCCACGTCAGTTCTCGGCGTGGGAGGATCTCGAGGCCTACACGGACGACATGATCCGCACGGGCGTCATCGAGGGCTTCGACGAGGTCCGCTGGGACATCCGCCCCTCGCCCGCCTTCGGCACGATCGAGAACCGCGTGTACGACGCTGCGACGAACGCGACCGAGGTCGCCACCTTCGCGGCCTTCACCCACGTCCTCGTCGAGCATTTCTCGCGCCTGTACGACGCGGGCGAGCCTCTGCCGTCCCTGCCGGATTGGTTCGTCGCCGAGAACAAGTGGCGTTCGGCGCGCTACGGCATGGACGCGACCCTGATCGTCTCGCGTGACGGCACGACCGAGAGCGCGCGCGACGGCATCGCGCGACTGAAGGAAGAACTGGCCCCCGTGGCCGCCGACCTGGACTGCGCGCGCGAGTTCGCAGGCTTGGAGACAATCCTGACGATCGGAGCCTCGTACGAGCGTCAGCGTGCCGTCGCGGCGGCCGCGCGTCCTGGCCAGGGCCTCGACGCGGTCGTGGACCTCATGCGTGCCGAGATGAGCGCGGGGCGCCCCCTGGCTCTCGCCGAGTTCGCAACCCTGAACGTCTGACTCCGTCACGCCAACGCCCCACGCTCTCACGCGGGCGTGGGCACTGTTGCCACCGCCACACACTCCCAGACAGTATTCAGGCGACTCTCAGAACGTCGCCGTATGCTGTGGGAAGATCGAAAACTGAAGCTGAGAGGACACTCACCCATGGCGCAGGAAGACACACAGTCACCTGAATCCGAACACGTTCCGTCTGCGCTCGCCAAGGTCCTCTCCCCGATCGAGGCTACCCTGCAGACTCTCTGGCTGCTGCTGTCCTCGCTGGTCCACCTCACGCTCCGCTGGCTGTCGCGATGCCCGGCCACCGCGATCCTCACCGTCGTGCTGACGATCATGTCGGCGACCTACTGGGTCTGGCGCGATCAATTCACAGCCCTCGAGGCAACCCCGTCCAGCCCTCACTGGTGGTCGGTTCTCTCATCCGTCGGCGCGGTTCCCGGCAATTTCGTCGCCACGGCCGTGCTCGGCATTGTCGTGATGATCATTGCCGGCGGCGCTGCGGAGCGGCACCTGGGCACGCGCGCATGGGTAGCCGCTGCGGCCGCGGGACAGATCGTCGGCGTCGCCGCCACATGGCTGACGCTCCCCCTGCTCACCAAGGTGTTCTCCATGTGGGGACAGACGATTGATGAGGGGAGCCTGTGGGGCACAAGCCTCATCCTCGTCGCCCTCGTGGGCGCCGCAGCGCAGTCGCTGGCCTCTCACTGGCGCTGGCGCGCGCATTTCCTCCTCATCGGAATCCTCATCCTGTCGGCGGCGATCCTCGGATCGGCGATCTCGTATGCGCGCGTGTGGGCCCTCCTCGCGGGCATCGTGGCCGCGCGCCTTGCGGGCGTGCGCGGTGAGCACAGCGGGTCCGGAGACGACATCATGATCGGACGCCAGCTCGCATCCGTTGCCGCCCTGTGCTGGGCGTGTGCGGCGGCGCTGACCGTTATTTCTTCGTCCCCCGAGGGACCGCTCGCTCAGATGCGGTGGTCGCTGGGACCCGCGTGGTGGCTCGAGGGGCGCACCGGTGTCATCACGACTCTGCTGTGCCTGGCCCCCATCACGCTCCAGCTGATCTTCGCCTACGGACTGCGCAAGGGCAGGCGCGCCGCCTACTTCGGCACTCTGATCCTCCAGCTGGTCCTCGGTCTGTCGACGGTCGCGACGACGAGTGTCGCTCTCGCCCAGGGCACCGACGAGAACGGGATGGCCAGGCCCGAGCTCGTCACCACGGCCTCGTTCCTTCTCGTTCCTGTTATCCTCAACGCCGCCCTGTGCGTCATCACGTGGTGGGTGCGTCGTTCCTTCACGATTCACGCGGAGCCCTCCACGACCTCGACCCTGCTGCGGCGCTGGCTGCTCCTCATGGTCGGCTGTGCGGGCGCGGTTCTTGTCCTCGGGTTCCTCACGAGCGACTCGTTCGTCCCCCTCGATGCCCTCGATGCCCTCGATGCCGACGACCTGACCGTCACCTACTACGCAACCCCCCTGCAGATCCTCCACGATTACACCCTCGCGCTGCTCCCCACGGCGACGGCCTCGATCTTCGAACCGTCCCTGGTCCCGATGACGCTCTTTGCGGAGGCACCCGTCCTGTGGGTTCCCCTCGTCGCCTGGATCGGCACCCTCGCCATCATCCTGAAAGCACTGCTCGCTCGGCCTCGTATCCCACTGTCCTCGCCGCTCGAGAGCCTCACGCCGCTCCTGCGCGCCCACGGCGCGGGCACCCTCGGGTGGATGCAGACCTGGGACGGCAACCAGGTGTGGGTGTCTCCTTCCGGCGAGGCCGGGGTTGCCTATCGCGGGTCGGGAGGCGTCGCACTGACGGTCACAGACCTGGCGTACGAGCCGGGCAAGGCCTCCGAGGCGATCGCGCAGTTCTCGTCCTTCGCGTCCGCCTCGGGCCTGACCCCCGCGCTCTACTCGGTCCACGAGGAGCTCGCGCAGGCCGCGCGCGAGGAGGGCTGGACCATCATGCAAGTCGCCGAGGAGTCCCTGCTGGACCTGCCCGGCCTCGCTTTCAAGGGCAAGGCCTACCAGGACGTGCGCACCGCCATGAACCACGCATCCCGCGAGGGCGTCGAGGCCGTGTGGACCACCTGGGAGGAGTGCCCGGCGGGTTGGCGCGATCAGATCACCGTCATCTCCGATACGTGGAGCGATGATAAGGCCCTGCCCGAGATGAGCTTTACGCTCGGCGGCGTGCCCGAACTCGCGGTCCCCGAGACGCGCATCCTGGTCGCCATCGACGAGGAGTCGACGATCCACGCCGTCACCTCGTGGCTGCCCATCTACCGCGACGGAACAGTCGTCGGTCTGACCCTGGACGTCATGCGTCGGCGCACGACCGGGTGGCGTCCAGCGATCGAGTTCCTCATCGGCAAGGCTGCCCTGGCCGCGCAGGAAGAGGGGTTGGAGATCCTGTCCCTATCGGGCGCTCCCCTCTCGCGCTCCGCCGATGACACCTCGGCCTTCGGTGCCCTCACCGACGCGCTAGCCGCCATCATGGAGCCTCTCTACGGCTTCAGCTCGCTGCATGCGTTCAAGCGTAAGTTCAAGCCTCGCACGCAGTCCCTATACCTGGCGGTGCCGGACCCGGCCTCCCTCGCGACGGTCGGACTGGCTATCTCGCACGCCTACGTGCCCCGCGTGTCTCCCGCGCAGACCCTCACGCTCGTTGCCTCCGTCGCCGGGGGCCTCGCCAAACTCGCCGCGAAGGGCGTCGGTGACCTGCGATCGACCCGAGCAGCCGCCCGGGAGCGCACGTCCGATGAGGACACGCTCGCTGCCGCGGCCTCGTCTGATAGGAGCGGAAAGGAACTTCAATGAGCGCCCTGGGAAGCATCCCCCTCACCTCGCTCAAGACCCTCGCGGTAGTCGCCGTCCTGGCGATTGCGTCCCTGTTGGCTGGGGCGTCTGCGCTTGCTCGTTCGGCCCCGTCGCGCTGCCCGGGACGCACGAGGCGGTGGCTGGGCCGCACGGTCATCCTCCTCGTGCCCACGATCCTGATCGCGTCCGCGGGTGCCCTCGTCTTCAATCGCTCGCTCGGGCTCGTGAAAACCAGTGGGAACTTGGCAGAACTCGTGTTCTCAACCGTCGTCGGGACGGCCGCCCAGTCCGGCGGCGAGGCCGATGTCAACGCGCAGTCGGCCGCCGCATCCGAACTCGACGCGACCTTCACGACGACCGAGGACGGCATGCTCGAGACCACCTGGACCGGCCCATCGAGCGGGATCACCCTACCCGTCTTCGTCATCACTCCGCGCGACTACTCCCCCACCGACGGCAAGACCTACGCGGTCATCGAGCTTCTCCACGGCTACCCGGGCGAGGCCGACGGCACGATGCAGGGCGCGCAGGTTCAGGAAGCGCTCAACAACGCCATCGACGCGGGGATCATCCCGCCGACAATCATCGTCGGCCCCTCCCTCAGCGTCGACGAGGAGGCCCACGACTGCGCCGACATCGAGGGGCGCCCCGCCGTCTACACGTGGGTGTCCCACGACGTCCCCGAGATGATTCGACACAACTTCCCCAACACGTCGTCCAACCGCGACGCCTGGATGATCGGGGGTTTCTCCTCCGGTGCCTACTGCGCGATCTGGACGGCCCTGCGCACGCCCGAGACCTACGGCGCCGCCGCCTCTCTGTCCGGTTATGACACGCAGATCGAGGGACAGATGACCAACCAGGGCGAGCAGTACCTGACCGACAACACGCTGTCGGTCATGCTGGCGAACCGCACGCCTGACGGGATGCGCATCTACGCAATGGCCGCCGGGGACGACGCCGTTGGCGGCGCGTACACCGCTCTCAAGATGGCGGCAGCCGTCAAGGAACCCGACAGCGTCACCACGGACGTTCCCCCGACGGGCGGGCACGCGGGCCCGCTGTGGCGCGAACACATTCCGACGATGCTGGCGTGGTGGGGGTCCTCCAACCGTGTCTCGACGGCCGTCGGTGCCCCTTCGACGGCGGCGACCGCACAGTCCTCCGAAGCCAGCGCGTCCATCGTGCCGGCGACGACCGTGACCCACGAGGTGCGGCCGACCGCCCCGAACGGGTACCTGACGCTTGGCCTCCTGATTGCCTGCGTACTCGTCTCGCTCATTCTCACGTGGCATGTCGCGCCGCGCTGGCAGCTGCGCCGCCACGACGAGGACGAGGACGATCAGGCCGACCACCCACACCGGGCACGTCACCGCGTGCAGCACTCGGGTCTCGGCGCCGCTGTGCCGCGTCGCGCGCTCGGCTCACTCGGATACCTGGCGCGTCTGACGTCCCTCGGAGCAGCCACGGCAAGCGCCGCGCTCCTCGTCGGCATCGCCGCCAACATGGTGGGCGGCTTCTACACATCGTGGAGCTCGATCGCGCAGAGCTTCATGGACGGCCTGCGCTAGGGCCCGCGGGCCGCTCTCAGGCCCGCGGCGCCAGGTACGTCGTCGTCAGCTCCATGCCCGAATCCGGGGAGAAGTCCCAGTCCGACGGCGGCAGGTCGGCCGCAACCAGCTCGGAGCCGATCGCCGCGATCTGAGCGCCGTTGTCCGTGCAGAAGCGCAGAGGGGGCATGCGAACCTGCACGCCGGCCGCCTCGGCTCGCTGGGTCAGCAGAGCACGCAGTCGGGAGTTCGCAGAGAATCCACCGCCCACGACAATCGTGTCGCATCCGGTGTCCAGCGCGGCCCGCACGGCCTTCGCGGTGAGGGAATCGTTGACGGCCTCGGAGAACGCAGCGCACACGTTTTCCTTGCTGACAAGCTCTCCGCGCGCGGTCACGCCCTCGATGTATCGGGCGACGGCGGTCTTCAGACCCGAGAAGGAGAAGTCATACTTGTGGCGCTCCTTGTCCTTACCGGCAGCCAGGCCGCGCGGGAAACGGATCGCCTCGCGCTCCCCCTGCTGAGACAGACGGTCCACGTGTGGGCCGCCCGGGTAGGGCAGGCCGAGGAGGCGCCCGACCTTGTCGAAGGCTTCGCCCGCGGCGTCGTCCAGGGTGCCGCCCAGCTCGACGACGTCCGTCGCGATATTGCGGATTTCGAGGATGTTGGAGTGGCCACCGGAGACGACGAGCCCGATAAAGTGCTCGGGCAGCGGCCCGTCAGCGAGCTTATCGACGGCCAGGTGGCCGATCACGTGGTTGACGCCGTACAGGGGCTTACCCAACGACGAGGCCAGCGCCTTGGCCGCGCAGATACCGACGGTCAGCGAACCAACGAGACCAGGTCCGGCCGCAACCGCAATCGCGTCCACGTCCGCCAGTGTCACTCCGGCCTCGTCGAGAGCAGCATCCAAGGTGGGCAGGAAGGACTCCAGGTGCGCACGCGACGCGATCTCAGGGATGATGCCGCCGTAGCGGGCGTACTCATCCATCGACGTGGCCGTGCGGTCGACCAGCAGCTGCGTACCGCGCACGAGGCCGACGCCGGTCTCGTCGCAGGTTGACTCAATACCAAGGACCAGGGGTTCACTCACGCCCCCAGTTTAATCCGCGCATGCGGGCAGCGCCGTACGCGGGTGGCACACAGGTCCGTCGCGTGTGGAAACTGCGTCAGTCTAATGGGGAGAACGCGCGTTCGCAATGAACATCGAGACGCCCGCAACCGCGAAGACCAGCAGGCTCCAGGGGAACAGCGAATCGGCGATCGGCTTGATCTGGGGGGAGCCAAAGACCATACCCAGCAAAAGGAGGATCGACAGAATCGCGAAGACGATCATCGCCGCGATGCCGACTGTCGCGCTGACCCAGTAGCGACGCGTATGCGTGTTCGGACCGGTTTCATCAAATTGCATGGCGTGCTCCTCTCTGAGCCGATGATGCTTCCATGATACGCCGCACGCCGGGCGATTATGCGCATTTCGCACGCGACTACAGCGGCCGCCGCGTCTGTCCCACACAAACGCGGGAGGGCCCGGCGCGTGCGCGCCGGGCCCTCCCGCGAGGCCACTCCAGCCGAATCAGACGCCCTTGAAGGCAGCCTTGCCGAGCTGGCGGTTCAGGTTTGCGATCACGTCAAGCGGGATCTGCTTGGGGCAGACCTCAGCACACTCGCCGATGTTCGAGCAGGAGCCGAAGCCCTCCTCGTCCATCTGGTTGAGCATGCCCACAACACGCTTGTAGTTCTCGGGCTTGCCCTGCGGGAGCAGGCCGAGGTGCGTGACCTTCGCCGAGGTGAAGAGCATCGCGGAGGCGTTCGGGCAGGCAGCCACGCACGCGCCACAGCCGATGCACGCGGCGGCCTCGAACGCGCGATCCGCGTCCTGCTTCGGGACCGGGGTAGCGTGCGCGTCGGGGGCTGCACCCGTGTTTACGGAGATGTAGCCGCCGGCCTGGATGATGCGATCCAGGGCACTACGGTTGACCACGAGGTCCTTGATGATCGGGAAGCCCGATGCACGCCACGGCTCGATCGTGATGACGTCGCCATCGTTGAAGGAACGCATGTGCAGCTGGCAGGTCGTGGTGACCTCCGGGCCGTGAGCGATACCGTTGATGACGATGCCACACTGACCGCAGATGCCCTCGCGGCAGTCGGAGTCGAAGGCGACGGGTTCCTCGCCGCGTGCGAAGAGCTCTTCGTTCAGGACGTCGAGCATCTCCAGGAACGAGGACTCTTCCGAGATTCCCTTCACCTGGTATTCATGAATTGCGCCCTTGTCTTCGGGACCGTTTTGGCGCCAGATCCTCAGTGTCAGGTTCACTTGTAGCTCCGCTGCTTCAGCTCGATGTCGTTGTAAATCAGGTCTTCCTTGTGGAGGATCGGGGGCTCGCCTTCGCCAGCGTATTCCCAAGCCGCCACGTACAGGAACTTGTCGTCGTGACGCAGGGCCTCACCCTCGGGAGTCTGGGACTCCGCGCGGAAGTGGCCACCGCACGACTCTTCGCGGTGCAGCGCATCGATGCACATGAGCTCGCCCAGCTCCATGAAGTCGGCCACGCGGCCGGCCTTCTCGAGGGACTGGTTGAGTTCGCCGATCGACTTGCCGGGAACGCGAACGTTCTTCCAGTAGTCGGCGCGCAGCTCGCGGATCATACCGATGGCCTTCTTCAGGCCTTCCTCGGTACGCTCCATGCCGCAGTACTCCCACATGATCTTGCCCAGCTCCTTGTGGAACGAGTCCACGGAGCGGGTGCCGTTGATCGACATAAGGGTGTCGATGCGGCCCTGAGCCGACTCGAGAGCTTCCTTCACCGAAGGCGAGTTCTCGTCCAGCTTGGGCAGGTGGAAGCAGTGCGCCAGGTAGTCGTTGATCGTGTTGGGCAGGACGAAGTAGCCGTCCGACAGGCCCTGCATGAGCGCCGAGGCACCCAGGCGGTTCGCGCCGTGGTCGGAGAAGTTCGCCTCGCCGGCCACGTACAGACCGGGCAGGTTCGACTCGAGGTCGTAGTCAACCCACAGGCCACCCATGGTGTAGTGGACGGCCGGGTAGATGCGCATCGGCACCTCGTAGGGGTTGTCGCCCGTGATGCGCTCGTACATGTCGAAGAGGTTGCCGTACTTGGCGGACACGGCGGCCAGGCCCATACGGTTGATCGCGTCGGAGAAGTCGAGGTAGACGCCGCGGGCGACACCGTCGATCTTCGGGCCGACGCCACGGCCCTCGTCACACATGTTCTTGGCCTGACGCGACGCAATGTCGCGGGGCACGAGGTTACCGAAGGAGGGGTAGATTCGCTCCAGGTAGTAGTCGCGATCCTCTTCGGGGATGTCGCGCGGGTCCTTCTCGCAGTCCTCGGCGCGCTTGGGAACCCAGATGCGGCCGTCGTTACGCAGCGACTCCGACATGAGGGTCAGCTTCGACTGCTGGTCGCCGTGCTGGGGAATGCACGTGGGGTGGATCTGCGTGAAGCAGGGGTTGCCGAAGTAGGCGCCCTTGCGGTACGCACGCCAGATGGCGGTCGCGTTGCAGCCCATCGCGTTGGTGGACAGGAAGAACACGTTGCCGTAGCCGCCGGTGGCCAGGACGACAGCGTCAGCGATGAAGGTCTCGAGCTTGCCGGTGGACATGTCGCGGGCGATGATGCCGCGAGCCTTGCCCTCGTCGACGATGAGCTCGACCATCTCGTGACGCGAGTGCTCGGTGACGGTGCCGGCCGCGACCTGGCGCTCGAGCGCCTGGTAGGCGCCGATCAGCAGCTGCTGACCCGTCTGGCCACGCGCGTAGAACGTACGGGACACCTGCACGCCGCCGAAGGAGCGGTTGTCGAGGAGGCCGCCGTACTCGCGGGCGAAGGGGACGCCCTGCGCGACGCACTGGTCGATAATGTTGGCGCTGACCTCGGCGAGACGGTAAACGTTGTCCTCACGGGCGCGGTAGTCGCCGCCCTTGACCGTGTCGTAGAAGAGACGGTAGACGGAGT
>ERZ773051.1531-NODE-1531-length-12518-cov-15.412180_pt1 | contig 12518 bp, 17 predicted proteins | sample MGYA00580631_ERZ773051 | MGnify/ENA primary metagenome ERZ773051 (study PRJEB29015, sample SAMEA2738137) | human oral metagenome | biome: human oral; feature: human-associated habitat; material: saliva | place: China | collected 2204 ...
TTTTTTAGGTTTAGGCGCTTCCTCTGTTTTATCTTCGGCCTTAGCATGCTTTTCAACTAGCTTAATCGCCTTAATAATGCTCTTAGAAGTCGATATGTTCGTTTCGATAAAATCAAGTGCTCTTTGATACTCAATCGTATTCGCTGGGTCTAACTCTATCGCTTTTTGTAACACCTCTATTTGAGGTGTTACTGTGTCGATAACGTGCTTAAAACTGCTAGTATTTGCCATTGTTAACTCTCCTTATTTGTTCATTAAAGCGTTTAACTCTTCGATGATTTCAGGTGTTAAGTTTTCACTAGAAGGATTCCCTTGTACACCGTGATTTCTAAAGATTGTGAGTGCTGCTTTAATACCATCTTGACCCACTGCTTTTAACCAGTTTTTAAAATCAACCCAATAGGCTTGATAGTCGATTTCTTCGGTAGGTTCTTCAACGGATAATTCAGTAGGTTCAACTTCAACAACGTTGCCATCAAAGTCGGTTACCGGCACAGGTGGTTCCTCGATTTCAATAGAAATGTTTTCAACAATTTCTTTATCGACTTTAGCACCAGGAACAGGCTTTTCTTCCTTTGGTTCATCTTTTACTGGTTTTGGTTCTTTTTTAGGTTCATCCACTACTGGTTCAGCTTTAACTGGTTCAACCGCTATAGAACCATTCATGAGTTCGTTATACTCGCTAATTTTTTTAGCGAGGTCTTTTGCATTTTTAAATTCAATCGTAAATTGGTTCATGATGTTTACTCCTTTTCTAAATAGGCTTTAATAGCTTTCATTGTGTCGATGATTTCATATAGACATGGTCTAACTTCAACCATTGGTGATACTTGCGTTTGTTCTGTTAGATAATCGATACGATATGTCAAATAAAATAAGGTCATAGAACCCCATGGAGTAGGGAACATATCATATTTTTTATGACATTTTTTTATGTGTTCGAGGTCAATTTTTTGACCTCGATATTCTAAGTTGGCAATGTCCATTATTTACCTTTCAATTCGGATACTTCTTTAGTTAACGCTTCAACAAGTTTTTCAAGTTGGTTAATACGAGCGTTTTCACCTTTTGCTTCTGCTAGGTAGTCGCTACCTTTACCAACTTTAAAGGCTACGTTTGCAGTAAATTGCTTTTCAGCACCTAAACTCATACCTAAGCCAAACATAGTTCTTTCATTAGGGCGGTAGAAAGCACCTAATGCAATAGCGTTAGAGCTCCGATAATGTCCATAACTTACAGCGTAGGACGCTTTATCGTTTTTATTAAAATCAAGAGGGTGAAGTCCAGCGAGTGCAGCAGAACTAGCACCTAGATTATTAAGTCGTTTATCTGTTTGATTAATACGATTATTAAGTTCGTTTTTAACTGCTGTTGCGGAAGCACCTACTTTATCTTTCAAGTCCGCAATATCTTTGGTATTCACGTTTACTTGTTTTTGAGTATTAGCTACATCACTTTTAATCGTTTTAGTGTCTTTTTCGAGCTGTGTTACACGACCTTCATGATTAGTAGCGTAATGATTTAAGGCTTTAATATCCGCTGTATTTGTATTAACTTGTTTACCTAAATCAGTAATAGCCTTTGTGTTGTTAGAAATGCTTGTTGCGTTATCTTGTACAATGTCGCCAAGCATTTGAACGCCAACGGCTAGGTCTTTTAAATTGTTTTGTGTTTTAATAATTGCTGTTTTATTGTTGTTAATCGCCTTTGCGTTCGTTTCGATTTCGTCAATCGCAGCGAACAACTGGGAGCCGTTCACAGCGTCGAGGCTATCTACTTCAATACGGCCGGCACTCACGTTTTGGAGCTGTCTATTGTAGTGTTTAACACCACCAGCACCAGCACGTTCACGAGAACCAAAGGATACAACGCTTGCCGGTTGCTCGCCAGCAAAGATATGGCGAGTACCATTAATAGTGATGCCGTCAACACCAACGGCACTATCTGTAACGCTGTTAGTACCAAGAGCGACGCTGTTTGAGTTATCTGCTAAAGTGTTATTCCCTAATGCGACTGCATCAGTCGCAAGGCTTTTGGCATGAGTGCCAATCGCCATTGTGCCTTGTCCACTTGTTTCAGAATTAGCACCAATGATAGTCTGTTCCATATCACCAGCCATTTTGTTGTTGTAGCCAATCACAGTTGATTGATTTCCTTTAATGTCATTGTTATTAGCACCTACAACAACTGTATTTTCACCTGTTACGTTGTTTGTGCGACCGATTGCAACGCTAGATACACCGCTAACATATGCACCATTACCGATTGCCACAGTATCGTATGCGGAAGTTCTAGCTTGCGAGCCAATCGCATATGTATATTCAACCAACGCTTCTGCGTGGCTACCATATGCTAGGGAATTACGGCCAGTCGCTTTGCTATTATTACCACCAACAAAAGAGTTAGTACCGCTTGCTACGTTATTTTCACCGAATGCAATCGCATTATTGGCGTCAATCGTATTTTGATAGCCAAATACTGCACTGCTATGAGATGATGCGGTGATTGTGTTATCTGTACCGCCTAATGTGTTATTATTTGCACTCGCTACGTTTACAGCTAATGCAGAAATACCTAATACTAATACTGCTTTATTCATGTTTTTCATTGTTTTTTCTCCTGTTTCTGTTACAATACAGGTAGAGTATTTTGCGATGTACTCTACCAAGTCCGCTATGGTTTCCTACGCCATTTCTTAGCGGACTTTTCTTTTTTCATAAAATCTAATTTCCCTTGCCCAGTAGTTGCTTAAAATCAGCAATACAAAGCCAAGAATAATCTGAAGAGTTGCAGTATAGAAATCAATTTTGTTAATTTCTATACTGCCGATTGTTCCGACTATCGTCAGAAATGCGATAACTCTTAACAGCCATATCATTTTCATCATTGTGTATCCTTTCCTTTTTCCATTCTTCAAACTCGGCTAGATTTCTAGGGTCTTTATAGAAATCATAGACAGCATCTATAAGCCAGTTAATCATGATAATTCCTTTTATTTACATGGGTTATAGCAAAAGCCATACACCCTATCGTGGGAACCGACTTTACCATAGTGTCTGCGGAGTACATCGGAAGTGTTTTCTTCTTCTAAACGTTGTCCTTCTGCACAATGGCATTCCCAACCATACGGCGTTATCTCATCGAAGATACCTTCGATATATTCGTAATGATCATTACGAATTTTTTCACCAGCACAAGCAATGGCTTCTAAAAAATCGTTGTTTATGAATTTATTCATAATACATTCTCCTTTCAATTCGATATATCATATTTATTTGGCAAAAAAAAGTTCATCAATGGTCATATCTGTTTTTAACTCTTCTTGAATTGCTTTACACTCATTTAGGGTTAGTGGATATTTTCCATTTAATTTATCAACAACTGTTGCATATCTAGTGCCCAACTTTTTAGATAACACCTTTTTGTTCCACCCCCTACGAGCAAGTTGTGCATTCAAATTAGGATACATTTACTCACCACCTTTCTATATTTCGTTTTGGCAATTCGTTATTTCGTATTACCTTATGTACACATTGTAATTCGTAATATCGAATTTGTCTAATAAAATCTCGTTTAAATACGTTTAAGTTTGATTAAAATTTGTAATATCGTTTTTACATATTGAAATATCGTATTTTTTATAGTATTATTAATATAGTTAGATATAGGAGTGTGCGTTATGACGAGAGAAGAATATTTAAAGCAATTAATCATAGAGGATTCTGTAACATTAAAAGACTTCGCTAAAAAGATTGATATGCCTTATACAACTTTATATTCTATTTTAAAAAATGTAGGCGGTGCTTCTATTGATAAGGTGATGCAAATATGTAAAGGCTTAGGAATAAAAGCCGATGACCTCGCAAAAATAGGCGAAAAAAATGCACATGAAGGCTATTATACAAATCCAGAAACAGCGGAGTACGCTGAAATGTTACGTACTCGCCCTGGTGCTAGGTTGTTGTTTTCGGCTGCAAAAGACATATCTAAAGAAGATATGCAAAAAGCAGTCGAATATATAGAGTTTTTAAAATCTAAAAATAAATAATGGTACTTACGCATTGACAAGTACCATAAATGGGGAGTGTGTTGTATTGGTTGTAAATATAATCTATTGTGATTTACCTAGCGTAAAGGCTATATCAGAGGAAACGGAAGATATAGATACTCACAATATATATGTGAATAAGAACCTATCGCATGATAAAATGAAAGCAGAAATACGGCATGAGTTATCGCATATCATCAATGATGATTTCTACCTGGATAGCCATGTTAATTTAGTAGAAGAAATGGTAAGGCGGTATGATCTAAAAGATGAAACGCTAACCGATATTAACTTCTACCATCATTTCAAGTAAGGGAGATATGAGAATGAAAAAGCTAGTTGTATTGTTATTGTTAGTTTTATGTATTCCGCTTGCTGTGTTCGCTGATGGCAATCGCAATATAGTTGGTATTGTTAAGAATATGGAATATAATGTTGGAATTGATTTAAACAGTATCAATGTTGTAAGGTATCAACCACCCTATTACATCATCAACGTTGATGAGTATCACCAAAATTTCAAAGACGGACTATTAGGTGCTAGACATGCACAATATTTCTTTGATTATGACAAAAGAGAAATGAAAACAAAGACATTAAGCCAATATACAAGTGATGGTTCATCTGAATTTGTCGAAGATGAATATTACAACACTGACTTACAGCCAGTGCGTGAGGGTACAATGGCATATCTAGTCGGTAATTACGTATTCTATAAAGCGTATGGCATGTACTTTTCAAAGGAATTACAAGACCAATACGGAAATCGTGATGCATTAAAGAAATAAAAAAAGAGCCACCTACACAGGTGGCTTTTATACTAGAGAGGATTAACCATGGAATTATCAAAGGGAGTAATATACGCTAGATATTCATCAGACAAACAACGTGATGAATCAATAGAAGGACAAATAAGAGAGTGCAAGGCATATGCAGAGCGTGAAGGTATCATTATTACTCACATTTACACGGACAGGGCATTATCGGCACGCACAGACCACCGCCCAGAGTTTAGGCAAATGATTGATGATGCAAAGAAACATAACTTTGAATATGTTATCGTGTACCAATTGGACCGCTTTAGCCGTAGCCGTGAGGATAGTGCTGTATATAAGTCCATTCTAAAACGTAATGGTGTTAAGGTGATAAGTGCAAAGGAAAATATAAGTAGCGACCCAGCTGGTATTATCCTAGAATCCGTATTAGAGGGTATGGCGGAATATTACAGTGCAGAATTGGCTCAAAAGGTTAGACGTGGCATGACTGATAACGCATTAAAAGGCAAGATGAATGGCACACCTACACCTCTAGGATATGACAAAACAAAGGATAATTCACTCATTATAAATAAACGTGAGGCAAAAACAGTAGAACGTATATTTGATATGTACCTAAAAGGCCACTCTATCCCCTCTATATGCTCGTTTCTAAACTCCAAAGGGTGTTTATCCAAGAAAGGTGGAAAGTTCTCATATGCGGTGGTTAGACGCATTTTAAGCAATGAGAAATACATCGGCATCATGAAATGGAATGACATTGTGATAGAAAATGCTATCCCACCTATTATCACAAAGGAAATATTTGATAAAGTGCAATCAGACAATAGCCGTAGAATTAAATTAAAGGCCTCTAGGAGCGAGTTTTATAATTTGTGCGGTAAATTATACTGCGGAAAGTGTAACGCTCATTATGTAGGCTCTACGGCAACTTCTAGGAGCGGTGAAAAGCATTACTATTATGTGTGCAACAATAGACGGAAACATCATTCATGCGATGCACCAAATCTAAAACGTGAATTAGTATAGGATATTGTTATAAACAAAACCCTTGAGATACTCAATCAACCTAATACCATCGAGCAACTGGCGGAATTAGCGGTTAAAGCTAACAAAGATATGATTAGTACAAGCGAATTAGAATTACAAGCCGTCAATGATCGCATAAAACAATTGCAATCGGAATTAGATAATTATATGAAAGCAATCGCCAAAGGGTTTATATCTGACACGTTACAAAATCAAATCGAGAAAACTGAGGCGGAATTACAAGACCAAATGACACGCCGTGCGAACCACGAAATGGCAAGTAATCAAATCCAATTAACTGCGGAACATATAGAGTTCTTTTTGACAAAAATGGCAAAAGAAAACACTACCACCAAACAAGGTAGGGCAAGCATTATCGACACTTTCATAAAGCAAGCTACCATATTTGATGATAGGGTTGAAATTGTATTTAATTATAGCAATGACCTGCCCCAATTTAAGGAACAGGCCATTGAATGTTCGCACTCGTGCGATATGGTGGACCACCAGGGGTTCGAACCCTGGACACCCTGATTAAGAGTCAGGTGCTCTGCCAGCTGAGCTAGTGGTCCATGACATGAATTATTATATGCTTATTTTATAGGAATGTAAAGAATATTTATTACATTCCCATAAAATATATCAATTTGATTTATACCATATCTATATGCATAGGATATTAGAATTCTAGCATCCAATTCTTTATCGTTTCACAAGCCTCTGTAGGAATGATATCCGTGGTACCTACACATACATCGCCATGATAAATTTGAATGACGCTATGGGTAGACTTACTTCTTTCACAATAATGTCTGTTACATCAGTCTTAGGCACGCTAAATTGTAATCCATAACGGCCTATATATGTAAATATAAGTTTTTGTGTATCGTATTCCATGTGGACTTGTAACATTTTACCACCAGGCCAACAGGATTGAACAAACTCTTTATTTCTCGGTTTTAGAAAATCAAAGAATCCCATACTACCCTCCGATGCGCCACATAGGGCGTTCTGGTTGATCCATAGTAACACCATCATGACGTTCTTGTTTACGTTGTAAAGCCCATTCAATATGACTGGCGAGTTCAGTTTCACTTAAGCCTCTTCGTACAAGAGATACTAAATCGGCCTCATCATCACGTAAAAGACATAGACGCATTTGACCATCTGAGGTAAGGCGAACGCGATTGCATGTATCACAATAACTATGAGACATGGAGAAGATAAAACCAATCTCCTTACCACTCGGTAAATTATAATACGTAGCAGGTCCAAAGCCGTATACATCGTGATTTTCGGTAAGGATACCACCGCTGACACGTTCTAATTGAGCCTTCCATTCATCAAAAGTCGGCCCATGAAACGCATCGCCTTGAAATGGCATATACTCGATAAAACGCCAAATCACTGGCCAAGTTTCTACGTAATGTAACAAATCGTGAACTTCATCATCAGTCCAATGTCGGGATAACACAGTATTAATTTTAACAGAAGTAAAGCCTGCATCAATAGCACTTTGAATACCATTTAGAACGGAGTCGAGTTGGTTAGCTTTGCCCACACATAGAGTAAAGGCATCGCTATCGAGGGAATCAAGGCTAATATTTACGCGATTTAAGCCAAGTTCTTTTAAATTAGCAGCTCTAGGTGCCAAGAAACTACCATTAGTAGTCATGGATATATCTTCAAACCATCCGGTCTGTTTGATACGTGCTAATAACTCTTCAATATGAGGATATAATAACGGCTCACCACCAGTAAGGCGTACAGCTTTCACCCCTACTTGATGAAATGCCCCTAAAATAGTCATCCATTCATCCACAGATAGTAGTTGATGTTGGCTTTGTGGTGTAATCTCTGCTGGTCGGCAATAAGGGCAGCAAAAATTGCACGCGTCCGTCAATGACAGACGTACATATTCAATTGTTCGGCCCCATGCATCCTTCATAGTACACCTCATTTACAACATTATTTAATAATCGATACTTCATCACCTACGTTAATTGTACCATTTTTTAGAACTTTACCAAAAATTCCTTGCGTAGGCATGATACAAGATCCGACTTGTTTCATGATTTCGCAGCCGTGATGACATTCTTTGCCAATTTGTGTTACCTCTAGTAACACATCAGACCCTAATTGTAGCTTAGTCCCTACCGGTAAATCATACAATACAATGCCTTCAACAGTGATATTTTCAGCAAAATCGCCAGGTTTCACATCGGCCCCTTTTTCACGCATATGCTCAATGCTCTTAATGCCGAGCAAACTAATTTGGCGATGCCAATTGCCTGCGTGTGCATCGCCTTCCATGCCGTGATCTACGATGAGATTGGCAGATACAATATTATGTTTCTTTTGCCCTTTTTTCTCGCTAATCGAGATGGCAATAATCTTACCTTCAGCCATAAACTCCTTCCCTTCTTATGGGAACAAATTATCTAAATTTATCAGTTTATTATACCATAGTATATAGGTGTAACCCCTGTGAATTTAGTCACTATTTCAAGATTATTACTTTCAAAAAAAGAACCCTACCCATTACGAGTAGAGTTCTTAGTAATAATAATGGTGAAAGTCGATTAACGACGACCCATTTCTTTAAATTCATCGCCCTTATTCACGCCATTGAGCAATAGGTTAAGGAGGATGGCCATGATACTACCAAAGGTAATACCAGATTTCAAAATAATTTGAGCCCATGCAGGGAAATGTGCATAGAATGTTGGTGCCGCAATAGGAATCATGGATACGCCAATACTAATAGCAACGAGCATCAAGTTTTGATTGCCATCAAAATTAACTTTACCAAGCGAACGGATACCGCTAGCAATAATCATACCAAACATAGCAATACCAGCACCGCCGAGCACTGAATTTGGAATGCTTGCTACAACAGCCGCCAATTTAGGGAATAAACCTAATAAAATCAAGATTACCCCAGATGCAGCTACTACAAAGCGGCTTTTAACGCGTGTTACAGCGATAAGACCAACATTTTGAGCAAATGCTGTATATGGGAAGCTGTTAAGAATACCGCCAATAACAGTGGAAAGACCATCGGCACGGATAATGGATGCCAATTCCTTGCGACCGATTTTTTTATCTACAATCTCACCAATAGCAATACTATCACCAGTTGTTTCAACCATAACAACGAGCATAACGACTACCATGGAAAGTACAGATGCCCAATCAAATGTTGGCATACCAAAGTAGAATGGTTCGATCATAGCCACCCAGTGAGCTTTGCCAACCTCAGCAAAATTAGCTACACCCATGGCAAAGGCAATAGCCGTACCACCAATAAGACCAATTAAAACGGAAAGATTACCAAGAAAACCTTTGGCAAATTTATAAGTAAAAATAACGATTAAGAATGTAAGGAACCCGAGTCCTATGTTGGTAAGACTACCAAACTGCGGATTACCTACACCGCCCCCCATCCAGTTGACGGCAACTGGCATGAGGTTAATACCAATGATTGTAATAATGGTACCTGTTACAACCGGTGGGAACAAACGAATCAAACGACTAAAAAATGGTGCCACTAAGAATGTAAAAATACCGGCTATGATGATGGCACCGTAAATAGCGGTCATACCATGCTGCGCCCCGATCATGGCCATCGGACCAACAGAGGCAAAGGTTACACCTTGAATCATCGGTATACGACCACCAATATTGCCAAACCCTATTGTTTGGATAAGTGTGGCAATACCGCAAGTAAACAAGTCCGCTGTAATAAGTCGGATTAAATCCTCTACAGGCAAATGCATAGCTTGCGCAATAATGATTGGTACCGCTACAGCACCGGCATACATTGCTAATACGTGTTGTAAACCGTAGGCAAACAGCTTAGGTATTGGCAACATAGAGTCAACAGTATTGTTTTGTTCTGACATAATGGTCTCCTGTTTTCTAAACTACAAACATTACACTTATATTTTACGTTATTATTCGGATTTTAACAATAGAAAAAAGAGAAGCCTTAGAAATTTTATTTTCTAAGGCTTTCTATTTTTATATTTTCCGAACATTACCAGTATAAAAGTATGTTATCGTCCATTTATTTGTACAAGGCTAAAATGGATGCTTCCTTTTCATCTAGTTCAGATTCAATTTGATTCATTTGCGCTTTCAAATCAGCTACATAGCGTTCATCCTTAATGCCAGATATATTGATACGCACATTTAAAAAGGCTGCCTTTACCGCAGCTCTTGCATTAATAGCTGCAATAATACCATCGGTAATGAGATTTTGATTGCCCTTCGTAGCCGCAACATAGGCAAGATCAAATATTTCATAACTAATCATGCCTATTTCTAAAGGTACATTAGCCGCATCCTTATAAGCCTGTTGAATCGCAGCAGTACGCGTTAATTTTTCTTCCTCCGTATTTTTTGGCAATGCCAAGGCATCCATAAACAAATTAAATACATTAGCATCTGCTTGTGCTAGTGAAAGCGCTTTCTCTCGAATAAACTCTGCTTTTTGTTGTAAAAGATGCATCTCCTCTTGCACATCTTCGTACCCTTTTTTATCAAAGGTTAAATTCGCTACCATTTCAGCTAATGCTGCACCTGTGGCAGCCGTCAATGCTGCAATAGCACCGCCACCTGGAGTTGGCTCCTTTGAAGCGGTTGCCGCTACAAAATCTTTTACAGAACTCGTCAATAAATCCATATATACTCCTCAATAACAAAGGGGGCCATCGCCCCCTCTGTATACTATGTCAATACAAATACTATGTCGATTACAATACTATATTATTAGAATAATCCTTTAATAGTGCCGTCCGCATCAATATCCATGTTAAGTGCAGCAGGACGTTTAGGTAAACCTGGCATAACCATAACATCACCTGTGCGGCATACGAGGAATCCTGCACCATTAGCAACGCGAATATCCGTTACATTGATTGTAAAACCTGTTGGTGCCCCTAATAGAGCTGGGTTATCGGACAAGGAATATTGCGTTTTTGCCATACAAACAGGTAGATTATCAAGGCCCCAGTCTTTTAATTGAGCGATTTGTTTTTTCGCCTTTGCCCCAAATGTAACGCCATCACCACCGTAAATAGTGCGAACGATTTTACCAATTTTATCTTCAATACTATCTGTTAATTCATATACGAATTTAGGTGTTGGTTCGCTGCCTTCCACGAGTTCCACAACGCGTTTAGCCATATCGATACCGCCTTCGCCACCTTTTTCCCAACATTCATTGAGCTCTACAGGCACGCCATAGTCATTGCACAAACGAGTTAACTCCGCAATTTCTGCATCCGTATCGGTAACGAATTTATTGATGGCAACCATAACAGGTACACCGAAGAAGCGCATATTTTCAATAGCTTTACGCAAATTGCTGAAGCCCTTTGTTACAGCCTCTACGTTTTCTGTATTTAATTCTTGTTTTGACACGCCACCATGCATTTTAAGAGCGCGCAATGTAGCGACGATGACAACAGCATTTGGGAAGATATTGCCATAACGGCATTTAATGTCGAGGAACTTTTCTGCCCCTAGATCAGCGCCGAATCCAGCTTCTGTCACCACGATATCACCAAGTTTCATGCCGAGTTTTGTAGCCACCACGGAGTTACAACCATGTGCAATATTGGCAAATGGACCGCCATGAACGATGGCAGGCGTATGTTCCAATGTTTGTACAAGATTTGGTTTAATAGCATCTTTCATAAGAAGTGCCATCGCACCTTCACATCCGAGTTGATGTACATACACCGGTTCACCTTTAAGATTTGGGCCGATGACGATGCGACCAAAACGCGCTTTTAAATCTTCTAAATCCTTAGCTAAACATAAAATAGCCATGATTTCAGAGGCAACGGTAATCATAAAATGATCTTCCCGAGGGAAACCACATACCTTGCCCCCCAGTGCGACAGTTACATTGCGCAATGCACGATCATTCATATCGAGAACACGTGTCCAAGAAATTTGACGCAAATCGATTTGGAGCTCATTACCTTGGTGGATGTGATTATCAATCATAGCGGACAACAAATTATTTGCCGCTGTAATGGCGTGCATATCACCGGTAAAATGAAGATTAATATCATCCATTGGTACAACTTGTGCATAGCCACCACCAGCAGCGCCGCCCTTGATACCGAACACAGGTCCCAATGATGGCTCGCGAAGTGCGGCGATAGCCTTCTTACCAATTTTATTTAATGCTTGCACCAAACCAATGGAGGTCGTAGATTTACCTTCCCCTGCTGGCGTTGGTGTAATAGCCGTAACGAGAACTAATTTCCCGTCTTTTTTATTTTCTAAACGCTTAATGGCATCAAAGGAAATTTTTGCCTTATAATGACCATATTGCTCTATATCATCAGGTGTAAGACCACATTTATCAGCAATAACCTGAATTTTTTCCATCTTATTTTGTTGAGCTATTTCAATATCGGTAAGCATAATTCCTCCTCATATCCACCTGTTTTGTCTACTGTGAATGTATATTTGTACACTTGTTACTTTTCTATTATATGTGAAAGTATGGATTATGTCTAATCATTTCTTACTTATATGTATATTGCTTTTTCTAATCAATAGGCTAAGGAACACATAGTCTAAGGAGTTCAACAAATCATAACCACCCGTAAAACGGGTGGTTTGCTCACGGGCTATAAGCCCGT
>ERZ773051.1536-NODE-1536-length-12503-cov-9.961761_pt1 | contig 12503 bp, 8 predicted proteins | sample MGYA00580631_ERZ773051 | MGnify/ENA primary metagenome ERZ773051 (study PRJEB29015, sample SAMEA2738137) | human oral metagenome | biome: human oral; feature: human-associated habitat; material: saliva | place: China | collected 2204 ...
CGCAACGCGCGGCGATGCCCGCCCCGGCGCGCGCGAGCCACATGACGAGGCCCAGGGGAAGGCGCGGGGCCAACGCGAACGCGAGCTGCAGGGGAGAGAAGGTCACTGAGCGGCCTCGTCAATCGTGCGTGCCGTGTACCAGATCCGCTGGCACACCGTCACGAACGAGGCCGCGGCGACCCAGGTGAGACCGGCGGCGAACACCCACTGTGGGGCGCCCAGGCTCATCACCATGGCGGAGCCATTTCCAATGATCAGCCGATCCGTTCGCTCCGCGATGCCGAGCTTGGCCACGACGCCCACCGACTCCGCGCGCGCGCGCGCATAGGGGACGGTCGCGGCGCCAATGATGGAACAGATGCCCGCGATGACCGTCCACGTGCGCACGGGCGAGTCTCCCATCTGGAACACCGCGTAGGCGGTCAGCGAGCCGAAGACCGCGCCGTCGGCCAGCCGGTCGAGCGTGGAGTCGAGGAATGCACCGAATCGGGTGCCTCCGGTCGTCATGCGCGCAAGCGTCCCGTCCACGGAGTCCCCGAACATCACGATCGCCAGGGCGATTCCGCCCTGCCAGATCCACCCGCGCGGAATACACACGACCGCGATCGCGATCGAAGCAACCGTCCCGGCGACGGTCACCATGTTCGGGGTGACGCCGAGGCGGGCGAGGACCCTGGCGAGGGGGGTGAAGAGAGCCTTCGTGATCGAGCGGCCGTGATTTCCCAGCATCACTCCCCCTTGGGCCACGCGGACGCGAGCCGCACGCGCGCGTCCTCAAGCAGCTCCGGCACAGCTTTCGTCCGCGCGATGATCGGCAGGAAGTTCGCGTCTCCCGCCCACCGAGGAACAACGTGCTGGTGCAGATGCGCGGCGATTCCGGCGCCGGCGACCTCGCCCTGGTTCATGCCCAGGTTGAAACCCGCCGGAGCAGCGACCTGTCGACACACGCGCATGGCGGTGGCCGTGAGCTCGCCCAGCTCCATGCGCTCCGCTTCGGTGAGCTCCGTGTAGTCGGAGACGTGCCGGTAGGGGCACACGAGCATGTGGCCGGAGTTGTACGGGAAGAGATTCATGAGAACGAAGCAGGAGCTACCCCGGTAGACGACCAGTCCCTCGGCATCTTCCTTGCTGGGGGCCAGGCAGAATGGGCACTCCCGATCCGAGGCGTCGGTCGGCTTGCCTTCGCCGTGGATGTATGCCATCCGATACGGCGTCCAGAAGCGACCAAAGCCGTCCGGGACACCCGCAAGCGCGCGGGCGTCCTCGGTCGGAAGGGCGATACCGTCCGCGCCACTCTCGTCCAGGCCTGCATCGCTAGTCATGGGACTCACGCCTGGTCGAGTCCGGCGATGCGATCGCAGTTGTTTCGTTCCTCAACGTGAGCAACGATCAAGTCCACGGCACGTTCCACGGGGACTCCGTTATGTTGGGAGCCGTCGCGCAGGCGGAAGGACACTGCCCCGGCCTCGACATCGTCACCGCCGACGATGAGGGTGAAGGGGATCTTGTCCTTCGAGGCGTTGCGAATCTTCTTGCCGAAGCGGTCGTCGGACAGGTCGGTTTCGACTCGCACTCCTCGCTCACGCAGCTTTGCCGCAACGTCAGCCACGTAGCCGTCGAATGCCTCGGCGACCGGGATGAGTCGTACCTGGACGGGGGAAAGCCAGGCCGGGAATGCTCCCGCGTAGTGCTCGGTGAGCACTCCGATGAAGCGCTCAACGGACCCGAGCTTGGCGGAGTGGATCATGACGGGACGCTGACGCGTCCCATCGGCGGCGGTGTACTCCAGGTCGAAGCGCTCGGGCTGGTTGAAGTCGTACTGGATGGTGGACATCTGCCAGGTGCGGCCGATGGCGTCCTTGACCTGCACCGAGACCTTGGGACCGTAGAAGGCCGCACCACCGGGGTCCGGGACGACCTCGAGCCCGGAGGCGTCGCAGGCGTCCTGAAGGGCCTGCGTGGCGGCGGCCCAGTCGGCGTCGGAGCCAATGAACTTGTCCTTCTTGGCGCCGTCCTCGTCGCGGGTGGACAGCTCGAGGTAGAAGTCGGTCAGTCCGAAGGCCTTGAGGATGGACAGGAAGAAGTCGATCTGGGCGCGGATCTCCTCACCGGCCTGTTCCGGGGTGCAGTAGGTGTGGGAGTCGTCCTGGGTGAAGCCGCGCATGCGGGTGAGCCCGTGGACGACACCGGACTTCTCGTAGCGGTAGTCGTGGCCCATCTCGAAGAAGCGCAGCGGCAGCTCGCGGTAGGAGCGCCCCCGGGAGCGGAAGATGAGGTTGTGCATCGGGCAGTTCATGGCCTTGAGGTAGTACTCCTGGCCTGCCTTCGTGACGTTGCCCTCCTCGTCGCGTTCCTCGTCGACGAGCATGGGCGGGAACATCGTGTCCGCGTAGTAGGGCAGGTGGCCCGACGTGTGGAACAGGCCGCCCTTAGAGATTTCGGGGGTGTGCACGAAGTCGAAGCCGGCCTGCTTATGACGGTCGGTCACGTAGGACTCGATCTCGTGGCGCAGGATGCCGCCCTTGGGGTGGAAGACGACCAGGCCGGGGCCGATCTCCTCGGGGAAGGAGTACAGGTCCAGCTCGGCTCCGAGGCGGCGGTGGTCGCGGCGCTCGGCTTCCTTGATGCGCTCCTGGTAGGCGACGAGGTCCTCCTTGGAGGCCCAGGCCGTGCCGTAGATGCGCTGGAGCTGGTCGTTCGACTGGTCGCCCTTCCAGTAGGCGGCCGAGGCCTTGGTGAGCGCGAAGCCGTTGCCGATCAGCTTGGTGGAGGGCAGGTGGGGGCCGCGGCACAGGTCCTTCCAGGCGACGGAACCGTCGCGGCGGACGTTGTCGTACATGGTCAGGGTCGCGCCGCCGACCTCGACGGACGCGCCCTCCGCGCCCTTGCCCTTCGTGGTCACCAGCTCAAGCTTGTACGGCTGGGCGGCCAGCTCGCGGGTGGCCTCCTCCTCGGAGATTTCGCGGCGCACGAAGCGCTGGCCTTCCTTGATGATGCGCTTCATGCGCTTTTCGAGGTCGCGCAGCAGCTCGGGGGTGACCGCGTCGATGTTGCCGAAGTCGTAGTAGAAGCCGTCTGTGATGAACGGGCCGATGCCGAGGTTGACGTCGGGGAAGACGTCCTGAACGGCCTGGGCGAGCACGTGGGTTGCGCTGTGACGCAGGATGTTCAGGCCGTCCTCGCTGGCCAGTGTGATGGCCTCGACGCTCGTGCCCTCCTCGAAGGGGGTCGCGAGGTCGCGCGGCGTGCCGTCAACCTTGATGGCGACGACGTCGCGGGACTTCTCGAACCACGTCGTGCCCGTGGTCCCCGCCGGTACGGTCTGGTTTTCTCCGTCGATGACGAGCGAGATGTCGGGCACGGTGTCTCCTTGTTTGATTCCTTCGAGAGCGTATGTTGCTAGTGGGATTCTATCCCTGGTGAGGGCGCCCTTCAGGAGCGGGCGCGCCAGTCCTTCACCGCTTTGGCGGCGGTCAGAGCACGGTAGGTGGCCTTCTTGACGGGCATGTCCCAGCCGCCGGGCACGTCCGTGTAGTGCGAGGCGAAGGCGCTCTTGTACTTGCCGACGCTGTACAGATCGGGGCAGCGCGGCGAGTGCGCACCCATCAGGTCGAATTCACGCACGCCGTCGCGCGCCAGGAATTCGGCGGCCAGGAAGTCAAGGACCGGAGGCTGACGCAGGCGTCGGCCGGCCTCGGTGGAGGCGCCGTACTCGGCCTGGGCGCGGATGCCCTCGACCAGGCAGAAGTCCCAGCACAGGATGTTGCCGTCGGCGTCGCGCATCGAGAAGATGCGCGCATGCTTGGGGCCGAGCGTGGTGAGCAGACTCATGTAGTAGTCCTTGGGGTGAGGACGGAACCCGTCGCGCTCGGCGGTCTCCTCCATGACGGCGTAGTACTCGTCGATGACCTCGGCCGCGTTGGCCGTGTCCTCGTGGAAGGTGACGCCCTCGGCCTTGCCCTTCTTCAAGCCGGAGCGGATCGAGCGCTTACCAGACTTGGTCATGGTCGCCAGGATCGCGTCCTCGGTCTTGCCGGAGGTGTCGATGACGACGGTGCGGTCGTAAGAGATGGTCTGCAGCGGCATCACCAGGTCGGGGTGCTGGTAGATGGCGTGCAGGCGCACGAAGGCGACAGACTTGTCGCGCTTGTGGATTTCTGCGAGCAGGTCGGCGCGCAGCGCGGCCTCGCGCTCGGGGGTGGCCTCCTTGACCCACGCGGGTCCCCACTTGGCCCACAGGTAGTGCACGCCGCGCACCGCGTACTTGTAGAGGGTGATGAAGGCGACCTTGGTGTCGTCCTCGCACCACGCGTAGCGTCCCCACACGCCATGACCCTGCGACTTCTCGAAGGTCTCCCACACGCAGGTCTGTTCGATGGGAAGGGAGCGGTCCTGGAAGCCGGAGACAGCGGCGGTCTTGTCTTCTTGGGAGATGGGCACAAGTGAGGTGGTCGTCATGGTGTCCTCGGTTTGTCGAAAGTTTCGGTGGTCAGTCTAGCAGGGGCCCTGCCCCCATCGACGAGGCCGTGGCCCGGCGACGGGGGCCGTGCGAGCGGGCGGTTCGTCTCAGTACGAGGTCTCGGTCGGCTCGGGGTAATAACGCGCGAACTTACGGCGGTGATTCTGCTTCTGGAGCCACACGATGAGGTTGCGGCGCAGGTCTTTTTCGGTGGGGTTCAGGAGCAGGTCAAAGCGACGTCCCTCGCGGATGATGCGCTTGACGCGGCCGCGCAGGTCGGAGTCGGTGATGTAGCGCAGGAGCAGCGAGTCGGGAACCAGCGTGTAGAGGATCTCGTCGGTGGCCTGGGTCTGCTCGCAGGCCTGGCCGTCGATGAGGTCGGCCACCATGGGGATCATGGGGTTGGCGCCCGCGGCGGCCATGTACCAGTTGTTGCGGCCGATACGCGGGTTGACCTCGAAGAACAGGGCGCGCCCATCGCGCGGATCGATTTTGACGTCGAAGTTCGCGAATCCCCGATAGCCGTTCTCGGTCAGCAGCGCGCATGCGTCCGCCCACAGCTGCGGGAAGTCCTCGGTGATCATGGCGACGGGGTTGCCGATCATGGTCGGCGCGTGGTCCTCCAGGAGCACGCGGGCAGAACCGATGAGGGTGACCTCGCCGCGCGAGTCGACGTACGCGGTGATGGAACGCATCGCCGTATTGTCGCCGGGAACGAGCTCCTGAACCAGGAAGGTGTCGCGGAAGCCCGCCTTCTTGAGGGTCTCCCACAGCTTGGCCAGCTCGGCGGGCGTGTCGATAAACCAGATCTTGCGCTTGCCCTCGAACTCGAGAACGTCGTAGGGCTCACCGTTGGCCGCCTTGGCCACCACGGGGAACGTGAAGGGAATCTCCGGGGCAACCCAGGCCTCGTTCGTCGCGTCGGAGAAGTCGACGACGACCGTGCCGGGGGTGTCAATGCCGGCGCGCTCACAGGCGCGGGCAAACTCGGCCTTATCCGTCAGGCGGTTCATGACCTCCAGGTTCGGGAAGGGCAGCGCGTAGTGTCGCGACAGCTTGTCCATGTTGCGTGCCACGAACGCGGAGAAAATATCGTGGTTCGCCATGAGGATGAGCTTCTTGTCGGGATGCTCCCCCGCGATCGTCATGAGCGTGTCGAGCAGCTGCGCATCCGTCGCGTGGGCGCTCACATGACGAACATCGAAAAAGTGTGACCGTGTAATCGATTCGGTCGGCTGGGACCCCACGCAGATGCAGCGACATCCAAAAGCTTCATTGAAACAGCGGCCGATTCCGTAGACGCCGAAGTCTCCTCCGATGATCACGGGGAGGATGTCCTGGCGAGGAGAAAGCGGACGAGGCCGGGTCAGGTAGTCGATCGTCATGCCCCAAGCCTAGCGCCTGGTAGGATACAGAACGATCCCTGAGACTTGACTCACCTACAGGAAGTCCACCATGAGCGCCCAATTCCCGCCCCACAATGGCCAGCCCTATCAGCGTCCGCCGATGGGTGGATACAACCCGCGCGGATACCAGCAGGGCGGCTACCTGCAGGGCCAGCAACAGGGCGGATACCAGCAGAACCCGCAACAGGGTGGATACCAGCAGAACCCGCAACAGGGTGGATACCAGCAGAACCCGCAACAGGGCGGATACCAGCAGGGCGGATACCAGCAGGGCCAGCAGCAGGGTCAGCAGCAGAACCCGCAACAGGGCGGATACCAGCAGAACCCGCAGCAGGGCTCGCAACAGGGTCAGCAGCAGGCTGGCTACCAGCAGGATCAGCAACAGGGCCAGCAGCAGGGCGGATACCAGCAGAACCCGCAGCAGGGCGGATACCAGCAGAACCCGCAACAGGGCCACCCGCGTGGCGGCTATCAGCAGGCCAGGCCACAGCAGGTCCGTGTGGCTCCCAGGCCTGCTCAGAGCGTGAGCAGCTCCACCGCGGCGGACTCCAGCTCCGACAGCACACGTACCATCATCATCTGCGCGATCATTGCCGTCGTCTTCATCATCACGTTGATCGCCGGTATCTCCCTCAGGGACTATTTCTTCGAGGAAGTCGTCACGACCAGCAACGCACAGCTCCCGGCATCGTCCGAGTTCGTGCTGAGCACGCAAGCACAGCTACTCCCGGACGCTTCGGCCTGATCCCCTCCTCGAGGACCGCGATGATTCTGCGCCCCGATCTCCTGCCCGCCGCTCGTGTCGACGCCGACCCGTGGTGGATGAACGCAGTCCTCTACCAGGTGTATCCGCGTTCCTTCCAGGATACGAACGGCGACGGGATCGGAGATCTGGCGGGAATTCACCAGCGCCTCGATTACCTGGCCGACCTGGGTGTCGATATCGTGTGGATCTCCCCCATCTATCGCTCGCCGCAGGCTGACAACGGGTACGACATTTCCGACTATCGCGACATTGACCCGTTGTTCGGCGATCTCGCAGCCTTCGACGCGCTGGTCGAGCGCGCCCACGAGCTGGGCATGCGCGTCGTCATGGATTTGGTGGTCAACCACACCTCGATCGAGCACCCCTGGTTCGTCGAGTCGGCCTCGGGCCCCGACTCTGAGCGTCGCGACTGGTACTACTGGCGTGATCCGCGTCCCGGCTTCGAACCCGGAACACCAGGGGCGGAGCCCACAAACTGGGAGTCATTCTTCGGTGGCCCTGCCTGGGAGTACGACCCCGCCTCGGGCCAGTACTACCTCCACCTGTTTGCTCGGCAGCAGCCGGACCTGAACTGGGAAAACCCCACGGTCCGTGACGCGGTCTACGACATGATGAACTGGTGGCTCTCTCGCGGCGTCGACGGCTTCCGCGTGGACGCGATCGACGTCATCTCCAAACGCCCCGGCCTGCCCGATGGCGGACCTGCGCGCGCCCCCTTCGGCGTGGGACACGAGTGCTTCGCGGACGGCCCACGCCTGCATGAATTCCTCCAGGAGATGCATCAGCGCACCTTCGCCCATCACCCCGGCTCGTTCACGGTCGGCGAGGCCTCCAATGCCTCCCCCGAATCCGCGCTCCTGTTCTGCGCGCCCGAGCGTCGCGAATTCAACATGCTCATTCAGTTCGAGCACGTCAACCTCGGGCAGGAGAACGGCAAGTTCTCACCTCGCCCCCTGGCAGACGGCGAGCTCGCCGAGGTCCTCACGCGCTGGCAGGAGACCCTCGGCGATCGGGGGTGGAACGCTCTCTACCTGGAGAATCATGATCAGCCCCGCGCGGTGGCGCGCTTTGGTGAGCCCACCACCTCCTGGTTCGAGTCGGCAACTGCCCTTGCGACCGCGTATTTCCTCCAGCGCGGCACACCTTTCATCTACCAGGGCCAGGAAATCGGGATGCTCGGCGGCGATTTCACCGATGAGTCCGATTTCCGCGACGTCGAATCCCTCAACTACCTGCGCGCGCACCCTGGCCAAGGCGTGCCCGCGGGCCTGGCGGCGATCTCCCGAGATAACGGACGCACCCCCATGCAGTGGGATTGCTCCCCCGCCGCTGGCTTTACGACGGGACGCCCCTGGATCGACGTGCCCGCCTCGGCCTCGTCCATTAACGTCGAGGCCCAGCGTGAGGATCCCTGCTCCGTGTACGCGTACTACCGCGCGCTCATTGAGGCGCGCCACCGCGTCCCCGCCCTGACCTTCGGAGCCTTCGAGCGCATCGACGCGGGCGACGCAGCCCTTTTTGTCTACACGCGGGCCTACCACGACTCCACCGTCCTCGTCGCCGTCAACCTATCCGGGCGTGAGATTCATCCCTCGGCCTCACTCCTCGACGAGGCCTACTCCCCCTCGCGCTGGAACCTGTACCTGAGCAACGGGTGCGCCAACACCGCGGCCGATGCGCGCGATCCCGCCCCGGCCTCGTCAATGAGGCCGTGGGAAGCGCGCGTCTACCTGGCCGCACGCTAGGGCTCCCTCGGGCCTCTCCGCCCGCTAGGGCCCTCTCGGGTCTTCCGCCCGCGAGCACGCGCAACATGCGAGCTCGCTTCCTTGCACGCGAAGCGTCTTTTGGCGCTGCTTCCCCCGCGCGCGGTGTTCTCCGCGTGATCTGGGCCGCGTACAGCACCCGGTCGTGCCGCTTCCCCCGCGCGCGGGGCTCTCCGAGACACCTTCCCGGCGCGTGAGGCGCCTCCCGAGAGACCTTCCCGCGCCGATCCGCATGCGTACCCGCGCGCCAAGAGTCGACACCACAGACGCATGTGGGTGGGAGGAACAGTGCTCCTCCCACCCACATCAGGCGCTAGCGCGCCGTTCGATCAGTCAGCGGTTGCGACGCTTGGCAGCAACCAGGGACAGGCCAGCGAAGGCGACGATCCCAGCCAGGACTCCCACTCCCGTGGCGTCCGTACCGGTCACGGCCAGATGAGGCGTCGGCGACGGAGACGGGGTCGGAGTAGGCGTCGGCGTCTCGGACGGGGTCGGGGTGGGCGTCGGAGTCGGAGTCGGAGTCGGAGCCAGCGTGTTCGTCAGGGTCAGCGAGTAGACATACTCGTCGCTCAGCGTGAAGGACGCCTCGCGATTGTCGGCGGCCAGCATGACTCCGTCAGCCGTCTCAAAGACGCGGCTCTCAGCGTCGTTCCACGTGATCTCGGCAGCCGTGGGCAGATCACCCTCGGAGACGGTCACCTCGGTGCCCAGGGGCAGAGGCGTGGGGTACGTGTAGGTTTCGCCAGCCTTGATGGTCACCTCGAAGGTCTTGTCGACCGTCGGGTCGGCGGCGTTCGCCAGGGTGATCTTGAGCGTGTAGTCGAGGTCCTTCGCTTCGTCGGGCAGCTCGCCCTCCACCTTCTTGGTCACCGAGAAGGTCTGGTGAGCGTTGGCGTCAGCGCTTGCGCCGTACCACAGCACCTTCGTGATCGGGTCGACCGTTTCGCCCGGGACGTTGTACGTGACGGTGTTGGAGAACTCGCCGACGATGTCGCTGGCGCGCTTGGCCCCCTCGACGCGGGCGGGCAGCATAATGATGGCCGACTGGTGGGCAGGGATCTCGCCGAGCTTCACGGTCACCTTGGTGGGCGTGCACTCGATCTGAGCGGCGTTGCCGAACGCACCGTTCGAGGTGTCCTTGTCGCGGCGCAGCCCCTCGGAGGTCGTGGGGTCCGTGACGATGAAGGTGTGGGTCTTCGTGTAGTCCTTGACCGTGTCGCAGTCGAAGCTCCAGCGCGAACCGGCGGGGGCCTCGTCGACGATGGAGGCACCGGTCACGGCCGTGTCACCGGCGGGCAGGACCACTCGCCACATGATGGCCTTGTTCTCGTCACCATCTTCCGTGTCTGTCAGGTTGAGCCAGCCGTCCTTCTGGTAGCGCGCCTCGCCGGGGGTGCGGCGAGTCATCTCGAGGTTGCGAGTAACCTTGCCACCGATCTCGACGACGTAGGTTTCGCCGCCAGGGCCGGTGTAGTGAGCCAGGCCGTTCGTGGTGACCGTTCCGTACCACTGCGCGGCGGTCTCCACCTTGTTATTAAAGACAACGGTGACGGTACCGTCAGCGGCCCAGGTACCGCAGCCGACCGTGATGTTGTCGTGCGAGATGACGTTGAAGGTGCGAGAGACGTTCGGGCGCAGAACGGACTCGCCGGTCGCCTTGTTGATCGCGTTCGCGTCGTAGGTGAAGTAGTCACCAGCCTTGACACGCCCCTCGGTCTTCCAGGGCAACTTGACGCCGAGGTCCCACCAGTCGCCCACCGCATGAACTTCATGTCCCGAGTGGTCAACCAACTGAACGTTCTCCCAATCCAACGTGACCTTGTCGCTCACGTCAGCAAGCGGTGCCGGGCACGTCGGGCTGTCCGCATAGGCAGGGACTTGCACGGAGACGAACTGTGTGACGCCAAAGAAACTTAATACCAATGCAAATATGGCAAGAAGTGCACCAAAGTGACGGCGCTTTAACGCAACCATAAGAAACTCCTGTCAACGGGATATGCGACAACGTCGCTTCACACGTAGACAGTGTAGGTCATTACCCTGTAATTAGGTCAAGAAATGATGCGAACTGCTCCCCACAAGCACCTAAAACCCCCTTCGTCAAAGCCATTCATCCGCAATTTGCCTGGCTTTACTCACTCTGTGTCAAATTTGAAAACTCGGGCGTGTCGCGACAACGAACGGAGCGCGCAGACAAGCATGAATAACCAGCGATCAAACACACGCTCAGACCCGCATTTACCGCGTTGGAGATATTCAGACACTCTTCGATTACCTATCGAAAGTAATGCATAGCACCTCGCACTAACCACACTGTCAAACATGACACCCCTCACCCCACGCCACTCATGCCCCACGGCCCCCTCGTACCCCATTATTGTGAGGGCAGATCAATGGCAAAACCCCCCTCGCGACCACCGCATCGATGCCCTGGGGGACCGACAGAAGAGTGCGTATGAGTTCCCTCACGCGCTGTCGCGTGTGCTCACCAATCCCGCACTCGCTTGCAACACAACAACGCTCTGCCCGCGAGGTCGTCAGCTCTGCATGCGTGTATGACGAGCCAGGCGCGTCGGCAGCTTGGCCGCGGCAGCAGTGAGGCGGGACCCTGCGGGGTCCCGCCTTTTTGCACCCTGCATCGATTCGCCCCTGTCCCAGCCACCGCTAGGACTTAGATCACCCGAATTGCGAACCTACGCTCAAAACGTCGTCCGCTTCGCCCCAAACACCCCTTTTTCGGCGCATGCGGCCGAGGCGGACTGCACGTTGAGCACAACACCGACAATCCACCGCACAACCCCGCCGCGCAACGGGGGGTTTTGCGACCATAGAACCCCCGTGACGGCGTGTCGCCGGCGTGTCGCACCCCTATGGTCGCAATTCCCCCCAGACAACAAGAACAAACGCGGCAACAGCGCGCGAACTAGCTGGCAGCCACCCCACGCACCAACGACGCCAACCAGGCCGACCACACTGACGAAGCCGACCACGCTGACAAAGCCCGACGGCACGCCCCCAGCATCACAAAACCGCGCCCACAACGTAGTCCACTTCGCCCCAAACACCACTTTTTCGGCGCATGCGGCCGAGGTGGACTGCACGTTGAACACAACACCGACCATCCACCGCACAACCCCGCCGCGCAACGGGGGGTTTTACTACCATAGAACCCCCGTGACGGCGTGTCGCCGGCGTGTCGCACCCCTATGGTAGTAATTCCCCCCAGACAACAAGACCAAACGCGGCAACAGCGCGCGAGCTGCCTACCACCCCACGCACCAAAGACAGCGATCACGCCTGCAACCGGCGCAGCGGGCGCCACAGCGCCCGGATTATGGTGACCATGAGCCACATACCCTGGCGCGACCACCAGACATGACCCGAATGCACGGCGTCCAGGACACATGCCTTGGCAACATCTTTTGTTTATTTTTACGTTGCTCATCACCACCTTCAATACCGACTTTAGCGCACCATTAAGCCGAAACGTCCCGGGACAGTACACACGTTTTACGTTTTAAGCCGTTAGTTCCAGGTGCGACGGATAGATGCATCAGGCCAAGGAGGCGTCATCGAAGACAGGCATCGCATCACCGGCCATACAGGTGGATACCTGGGCCCCTTTACTGCGCAGGTTAACCCCACAGGTGGCAGTCCAGGCAGGCCGCCCACAGTGCCATCAATAGGGTCCAGCTGCGCATGAACGGGTTACTGCTACCAGTAAAGGGGCTCACATGCACATCCGCGAACCCACAAGGAGACCCCCAGCTCCACGTACACATCCGCGAGCCCACAAGGAGACCCCCAGCTCCACGTACACATCCACGAGCCCTCAAGGGGATCGCCAGACTCGCGCGCACATGCGCAAGACCACAAGGAAATCCACAGACTCGCGCGCACATGCGCAAGACCACAAGGAGATCCCCAGCCCCACGTACACATCCGCGATCCCACGCGCACATCCGCGAACCCACGCGCGTATCCCAGGCCAAGCGCGCAGGACTGCCGTGCGCGTAGCGCCCTTACTGGGTTATAGGACAAAACGTGTTGGTCGGGGGTTAGTCCCAGGTGTTGTGGTAGGGGGTGGTGTGGTGGAGTTCGTTCCAGCA
>ERZ773051.1538-NODE-1538-length-12486-cov-24.451130_pt1 | contig 12486 bp, 10 predicted proteins | sample MGYA00580631_ERZ773051 | MGnify/ENA primary metagenome ERZ773051 (study PRJEB29015, sample SAMEA2738137) | human oral metagenome | biome: human oral; feature: human-associated habitat; material: saliva | place: China | collected 2204 ...
CAGCCTGACGCCACACGGTCTCAGACTGGGGCTCGACACCTTCCTTACCGTCGAAGACAGCCACGGCGCCGTCGAGCACACGCAAAGAGCGCTCAACCTCAACCGTGAAGTCCACGTGTCCGGGGGTGTCAATGATGTTGATCTGGTTCTTCTTCCAGAAACAGGTGGTAGCAGCGGAGGTAATGGTAATACCGCGCTCCTGCTCCTGCTCCATCCAGTCCATCGTTGAGGCGCCATCGTGAGTCTCACCGATCTTGTAGTTAATACCGGTGTAGAACAGGATGCGCTCAGTAACGGTGGTCTTGCCGGCATCGATGTGAGCCATGATGCCGATGTTGCGGACCTTCTTAAGGTCGGTCAACACTTCGAGTGCCACAGGTGGTGTCCTTCGGTTGTGTTTAAAAAGTAACTACCGCAGCGGCAACCAACACCAGCTTCACCAGGCTGGCCACCGCCGTCGGTATAGCTGTACTACCAGCGGTAGTGAGCGAAGGCCTTGTTGGACTCGGCCATCTTGTGGACGTCTTCGCGACGCTTAACAGCGGCGCCTAGACCGTTGGAGGCGTCCAGAATCTCGTTCATGAGACGCTCGGTCATGGTGTTTTCGCGACGCTGGCGGGAGTAGTCAACCAACCAGCGCAGAGCCAGGGTGGTGGCGCGGCCGGGGCGAACCTCAACCGGAACCTGGTAGGTAGCACCACCGACACGACGGGAGCGAACCTCAAGGGTAGGACGAATGTTGTCCAGGGCGCGCTTGAGAACGCTTACCGGGTCCTGATCGGTCTTGGAGCGAACACCCTCAAGAGCACCGTAAACGATGCGCTCGGCGGTGGACTTCTTGCCGTCCAGGAGTACGCGGTTAACCAGCTGGGTTACAACCGGGGAGCCGTATACGGGGTCAACAACGATGGGGCGCTTAGGTGCGGGACCCTTACGAGGCATTACTTCTTCTCCTTCTTGGCACCGTACTTGGAACGAGCCTGGGCACGGCCCTTAACACCCTGGGTGTCGAGGGCGCCACGGACGATGTGGTAACGCACACCGGGAAGGTCCTTAACACGACCACCGCGCACTAGCACGATGGAGTGCTCCTGCAGGTTGTGGCCAACACCGGGGATGTAAGCGGTGACCTCAATACCAGAGGACAGACGCACACGGGCGACCTTACGCAGAGCGGAGTTCGGCTTCTTCGGGGTAGTGGTGTACACACGGGTGCATACACCGCGTCGCTGCGGGCTGGCCTTCAGCGCGGGGGTCTTGGAAGACGAGCGCTTCGAGCTGCGGCCCTTGCGGACGAGCTGCTGAATAGTAGGCACTACTGATTCTCCATCTTAAGTGCTTGAATCTGACAAATTTTGCTATCCGCGCTGGTAATTGTTACGTCTTGACGACGCCGGACGCTGATCCCTCAGCCACTTGCTAGATGAAAACTAACTAGGCTTTGCGGCGCACGTTGCCACGAAGCTCTAGGCCGGCCCGCAGCAGTCAGCTTTAACGCTGAGCTTTAATCACTGCGTCCGGAACCGCGTGGCGCGGTCCGTCGGTTCCCGCCGTGGCAGACCCACGTGGCCAACAAATCCTGCTTTGCCCACAAGATTAAAACTGCTAGCTGGGAACGGAAGCGTCCGCCCATGCGGACACCGTCCATAAGTTTACGGCCCCCATCCGGTTTTGACCAGAACGCTGGGGGCATAAAGCACTGTGGCGGTGGACTCAACCACCGCCACAGTTTTATTGTGCCGCGTTAATTTGGCTTCGCTTAAACCTCGCGCAGCTTAAGTCTTGTGCCGCTTAAATTTCGCGCCGGCCAATGTCTGCCCGGCCCGCCAGCAAACCCTCAACCCAGTTGCGGGCGCTGCGGAAGGCGTCGTCGGAAGTACCCACAGCTGGGACGTTAGCGACGCCGTCGATGCGCGGATACGAACCCATAAAACGCACCCACGGCGAGTGGCGATGCAAACCCACCAAAGCCGCCTGCACACGCTCTTCAGATACGTGCCCCACGATGTCAATGGAGAACTCATAGTTACCCAGGCCATCGCCGCTGGGGCGCGACTCAATACGCGACAGGTCCACTCCGCGCACAGCGAACTGCTCCAGCATGGTTAGCAGCGCACCGGACTCGTTAACCGGCAAGGCCACCTGAATGGTGGTTTTGTCGGCCCCGGTGGGCGCCGGCAGTGATCCGGGGCGTGAAACCAGCACAAAGCGGGTCACCGCGCCGGGGTTGTCGGCCACATCCTGATACAGCGCCTGCAAGCCGTAGCTGCTCACCGACACCGCGTTGCACAGGGCCGCATCAAAACCAGCCTCGCCCTGGCTGAGCAGCTGGGCGGCGGCAGCGGTGGAGGTGGCGGGCACATGCACAGCGCCAGGGAAGGTGGACTCCACCCAGCCTCGACACTGGGCCCAGGCGTGGGGGTGGGTGCCGATGCGACGCACCTGTTCAGGGGTAGTACCCGGACGCACGGCCAGCTGGAACACCACGCTGACGTGCATCTCCCCCACAATCACCAGTGGCTGGCCGTGGGCTAGCGCGTCCAGGGTGGCGTTGACGCCGCCCTCAATGGAGTTCTCAATGGGCACCACGGCTCGATCTGCCTGCCCGTTGCGCACTGCCGCGAGCGCCTGGGGGGCGCTGGTCATGGGCAGTAGCACCGAGTCGGGGCTGGCTACCTGGCGTACGGCCTGTTCGGTGAAGGTACCGAAGGGCCCTAGGAAGGCGATCCGCAGTGGGGCAGCCGAGGCTTGCGGGCCGCCGGCCTGCGAGCGGGCGTCACCGCCAGCCTGCGACGAGGCAGCGGTGCTCGTGACGCCGGCCTGCGAGTGGCCGGTCTGCGAGGTTCCTGCGTCAGCGTTGGTTTGTGCTGGCACGCTCACACTCAGACGCGCTTTACCAGCGGGAAGGTGATGGTTTCACGAATGCCCTGGCCGGTTAGGGCCATGAGCAGACGGTCAATACCCATACCCATACCACCGCAGGGCGGGAAGCCCTGTTCCATGGCTACCAGGAAGTCTTCGTCTAGCACCATGGCTTCGGGGTCGCCGTTGGCGGCGGCTAGGGCCTGGGCTTCGAAACGCTGACGCTGCACTACCGGGTCTGCCAGCTCAGAGTAGGCGGTGCCCGCCTCGAAACCGCGAATGTACAGGTCCCACTTTTCGGTTAGGCCCGGACGGGAGCGGTGGTAGCGGGTTAGCGGTGAGGTGTCCTCGGGGAAGTCGTAGACGAAGGTGGGGCGCCATAGCTTGTTGCCCACTAGTTCTTCGAAGATGTCTTCAACGATCTTGCCGTTAACGGCGTAGTCGTCAACTTCCAGGCCCACCTTTTCGGCCAGCTTGATTAGCTCTTCGCGGGGGGTGTTTACGGTGATTTCTTCACCTAGGGCTTCAGAGACGGAGCCGTATAGGTCGATCTTGTCCCACTCGCCCGACAGGTCGTATTCGGTGCCGTCGGCCAGGGTGACGATCTCCTCGCCTTCGCTGAAACCGAAGGCGTCGCGGGCGGCTTGCTGCACTAGGTTGCGGGTTAGCTCAGCCATGCCGTTGTAGTCGGAGTAGGCTTCGTAGGCTTCCAGCGAGGTGAATTCGGGGCTGTGGGAGGAGTCCACGCCCTCGTTGCGGAAGTTGCGGTTCATTTCGAACACGCGGTCTACGCCACCAACTACGGCGCGCTTTAGGTAGATCTCGGTGGCGATACGCAGGTAGAGATCCATGTCGAAGGCGTTCATGTGGGTTACGAACGGACGCGCCGCTGCCCCACCGTGAATTACCTGCAGGATCGGGGTTTCTAGCTCAATGTAGTCGCGCTTGTAGAAGTTTTCGCGGATTGAGCGGTTGACGGCGGCGCGGATACGCACCATGTCACGGGCGGCAGGGCGAATGATTAGGTCTAGTTCACGACGACGTACGCGCTGCTCTTCGGACAGGGTTACGGTTTGGCCTTCTTCGTTGGTCCAGGTCTTGGGTAGGGGACGCAGGGCCTTGGAGGCGATGCGCCAGGCCGGGACGAGCACGTCGTCGTCGGTAGCCTGAGCTACCTCTACACCTTCACGTAGCTGCGGGGCGGCAAATACGCTCAGCTCACCGCGACGGGAGGAACCTACCTGGCCGTGTACGAATAGGTGGTCACCTAGGTCGACGTCGGCCTTGAAAGCTGCCAGTGAGGAGTGGCCCTGGCTGGGCATGGCCTTAGCTGACAGCATGGCCTGTAGGGTTACCCCGGCACCGTCCTGGAGGGTGACGAAGCACAGACGCCCGGTGTTGCGCAGGAAGATTACGCGTCCGGCCACGCCCACAGTGGCTTGTGGGTCGTTTTCGTCAGCCATCTGGCCGGCTTCGAGTGCCCCGAAGCGCTCACGCACGGCGGCGATGGTAGTGGTTACTGGGACAGACACCGGGTAGGGGTCCCAGCCTTCTTCGCGCAGGCGCTCGCGCTTGGCGGCGCGTACGGAGAATTGTTCGTGTACGGGGGTTTCGGCTGCGCTCTTGGTTTCGCTTGCGCTGTTAGTTTCGCTCACGAGCGCTAGTTTAGCCGCCCGCCCCGGCCGCCTCTAACCCTGAGAGCGATAGTCGGCGAAGCTCACGCCGCTAGATTGCAAACCGGAGAAGTTGTCGGGAACCTGGCCGGGTTCGTTGCCGGTTTCAATGATCTTGTTGGCTTCATCCACGAACACCACATGGGGGGTGTACATGCTGGCGGTGACGTCATCCATCTGCCCGTAGGCGATCAGAATCACGACGTCGCCGGGGTTTACTAGGTGGGCTGCGGCGCCGTTGATTTTGATGCCGCCGGCCCCGCGTTCACCGGGGATCACGTAGGTGGACAGGCGGTTGCCGTTGGTGCAGTCGCAAATATCTACCCGTTCACCGGGCAAAATATCGGCTGCTTCCAGCAGCGCCGCATCAACAGTGATAGAGCCAACATAGTTAAGGTCAGCTTGGGTGACGGTAGCCCGGTGGATTTTACCGGTCATCATGGTGCGAGTCTTCATGGTCAAGTAAGCCTAGCGCAAAGTAATCAAAGTGTTATCAATTAATCGCGTAGAGCCTACCTTAGCGGCTAGCGCTAGCAGGGCCGGCTCCCCGGCTACAGGCTGGTATTTTTGCGGGTCTAGCCCCAGGCCAGCGCCGGCTAGATCCACGAAGGAGTCCGCGCCCACCAGGGCCACGTAATCAACTTCAACCCCTTCAGCATTGGCCAGATAGGCCAGGGCAGCCTGTCGCACCGCTGCGCCGTCGCCCCCGTTTTCAGCTGCGGCAATACCGGCCTTTAGAGCCTGAGATAGGGCCAGGGCCTGCTGGCGCTGAGTGGGGGTGAGATAAGCATTACGTGAGCTCATGGCCAGGCCGTCGCTTTCACGGCGGATATCAACTGGCTCAATGCTTAGCGGCACCGCCAGGTCACGTACCATGGCGCGCACAATAGCTAGCTGCTGGGCATCTTTGCGGCCAAATAGTGCCCAGGTGGGGCGGGTTAGGTGCATCAGGTTGAGGACCACCTGGCATACCCCGCCAAAGTGGGTGGGGCGGGTGGCGCCTTCAAGCACGGTGGCGATGGGGCCGGGGTTGATAGTTACCTGGGGCGTGCCCGAGGGGTAAATCACTTCCGGGGTGGGGGCGAAAACCACTAGCTGGCTTAGCTGCAGCTCATTTTCGGCTACTGTGCGTAGTTTTTCGACGTCACCTTCTAGGTCACGCGGGTAGGCGTCCAGGTCCTCGCCGGGTGCGAACTGTAGGGGGTTGACGAAAATGGTCACCACTACGGTGCCGCCGGCCCCTACCAGCTCACCGGCGCGGCGCAGCAGGTCCAGGTGGCCTTCATGCAAGGCGCCCATGGTCATTACCACGGCGCGGTTGGGCTCATTTGCGGCAATAGCGGCGGCTAGTTCTTCACGGGTATGGGCCAGGCTTAGCAACATGGCTACCAAATTAGTCCGGGTCGATCACCTGGTATAGCTGCTGGGCCACTTCAGGGGTGATTTGGCTATTAATCTCACAGCGTTGGGTGGTTGCCCGGGCCAGGGCACGGTAGCTGGCAGGGATATCCCGGTCGCGCCCGTCAGGCTCTTTGGCCTGCTCCAGGCTGTCTAAAGCGTTTAGGTGGCTACTTACAGTGCCGACGTCGCCGCGTGAGATAGGCCCGGTTAGGGCGCCTTCTCCTTCGTTTAAGGCCCGCTCCAGGGCAGCATTTAGTAATGGGCGCAGCACGCTGGCGGCATCTTCAATACCAATGGTGTTCAGGGTACGCATAGCCTGGGTGACCAGGGTGACTAGGTGGTTGGCACTGTGGGCCAGGGCGGCGTGGTAGACGGGCCGGTCACTGTCAATCACGCTGAAGGGTTCGCCGCCTAATTCCACCGCGAGCGCCTGCACGATTGGTAGGAATGCGGGGGCGGCGGCCACCGCCATAGGGCAGCCAATTAGTCGCGGCAGGTCTAGGGATGTGCCCGAGAAGGTCATTACCGGGTGCAGGGCGGCGGTGATGGCCCCGGCTTGGGCGGCAGGGGCCAGTACTTCTAGACCGTAACTGCCTGAGGTGTGTAGCACGATTTGTCCCATGCGCCAGCCTTGGCGGGAGGCGACGCCGCTGACCAGGCCTGCTAGGGCGTCGTCGGGAACTGCCAAAATAACTAGCTCTGCGCTGGCTACAATGTCGTCCACGCTGGCCAGGGGCACGCCGGGCACCATCACTTGGGCGCGTTCGCGTGAGGCGGCGGAGACGGCGTGGATACCCACGATTTCGTGGCCTACCGCGCGTAGGGCGCTGGCTAGGGGCGAGCCCACTTTGCCGGCGCTGATAATTCCTATGCCAAGCCGTGAGGCACGCTGTTGATTCACGCTGGCAATTATATGGGCCCGCCACACAAAAACCCCGGGCCGCAGTTCACCATTGAGGCACCCTCCGGGGCGTTACTTTCTCACACCGAGTATCCGGGGATACACCGAATACAGTGACTATGCCGGGTTAGCCTCGCATACCCTCAACCGGGGACATGCGAGCCGAACGAGCCGCCGGCAGAGCCGAAGCGAGCATCGCGGCGAGCACACCCACAATGAGGATGACCACGTACCAGACGTACGGCAGGTCAAGCACGAGCGGGGCGCTGGCACTCACGGCAGCCATCACGATCTTCGCAGAAACCGCACCGATGACCGTACCGGCAATCATGCCGAGCACCACTGCTGCGAGCGTAATCAGGATCGCCTCAATGGAGATCATGCGGCGCAGCTGCTTGCGGGACAGGCCCAGCGAGCGGAGCATCGCGTTCTCACGGCGGCGTTCGTTGACCGACAGGGTCATCGTGTTTGCCACACCGATGATGGAGATGATCACTGCGAGCAGGAGCATCACCAGGGTGAAGGTCAGCATAACGGTCAGCAGCTGGTCGTAGGTCTGACGTTCCTGCAAACCACCGGTAAAGGAGCTGTCCGGGCTGATTCGGTTCAGGTCAGCCTGCAGGGTCACATTCTCGCTGCTGGTCAGCGGGGTTGCCGCACGCACCAGAACGACGGTGCTATTACCGCGTGCCTGGCTGGTGACGGTCAGATGTGCTGCCTTGGTCTGAGCTTCCTCAGCGGCGGGGTTGGCAACTGCCTGCGGGTTCTTGGCGTCCTGCAGCTTAGCGGCGGTGGCAGGGTTGACGATCAGCAGGTTCTGCTTGGTTTCGGACTTGACGGGCTTGAGTTCCAGTTCGCCGAGCGGGCCGCGCGCTTTCAGTCGGCTGGACTCATTCAGTCCGAGAGAGTTCCAGAGTGCCTGAGGTACGAGCACAGTGTCGTCGGCAAGGTTCGAGTTTTCGTCCGGCAGGATAGCCTTCAGGTCGGAGGAGCTTAGCGCCACCAGGTCAGCGTTCTGGTTGACGCTCTGACCCTCGTACTCGACGGTGTAGTCAACCACGCCGGCGGCGTAACCAACAGCGGCCGCTTGAACGTTCTTAATGCCCTTGGCCTTGGAGGCAATCTCTTCCGCCTTGGTCACGGTGGAGGCAGCCTCAGACTGGTCATAGGAGCTGTACTTCGCCTGCGCAGAAATCGGGTACTGCTGATCCAGCGCCTTGACGAACGATGCGCTCAGAACCGTGTAGCCGGTCAGCACAATCGACACGACCAGGGTACCGACGAGCACGGTACGGCCGGTGGAGACGGTGCGCTTGGGCGAACGCAGCGCGTTGGCGAGCGCAAGCTTACCGGTCTGAGTGCGGGTGACCATGCCGAGGGCACGTACCAGCGGGGGCAGCACCAGCGGGGTGATGAGGAAGACCGCAATACCGAGCAGCAGTGCTGCGAACATGCCGAGGAAGATTGCGGAGTTACCGTCGCGGTCCGTGCTGGTTGCCTTATCAAGAGCAGTCACAACAGCGACCACGCCACCGATGGCGAAGAGCACGCCGAAGATCGGGCCGATCTTACCGGGCTTGCTGACTTCGCGGTTGGTGTGCTCGCTCATCGCGCTAATCGGTGAGATGCGCAGGGCGCTTCGTGCCGGGGAGAGCGACGCCAGCACCGTGACGATGGTGCAGATCAGGGTACTGATAATCACCGGGGTGATGGAGTACGAGATCATGATGGTCGAAACCATGCTTCCCACCAGCATGCCGACTGGGAAGGTCAGCAACGCACCGATGAGGGAGAACACCACGCCCACGGTAATGGATTCGACGAGTAGCATCCGCACGAGGGAGCCGCCGCGGGCACCGAGGGTGCGCAGCAGGGCGAGCTCGCGGATGCGCTGGCCGACCAGCACCGCAAAGGTGTTGGAGATAACGAAGGACGAAACCAGCAGAGCCAGGGCCGCGAAGGCACCCAGGACCACGCTAATGGAGGTGAAGACCGTGGAGATACTCTTCTGGTAGTCTTCCAGCAGCTGCTGACCAGTCATGACGCGAGGGTCGTTCTTGGTGTCGCCGCTGCTGAGGGACTCCTGCAAGCTCTTGAGTTTGGCGTCGGTTACGCCGTCCTTGAACTTGAGGTAGATGAGGTTCGCGCCACCCCTGCTCCGGTAGCCTGCCGCCGAGCTACTGTTTTCTGTCTCGGCTGCTTTCAGGGTGGCTTCACCGAGGCTGGTGCCACCAATGAAGACAGCCTGGTTGGTGGTGGAGCCTTCAAAGCCGGGGTCGAAGAGACCGACGACGGTGTATTCGGCGGTCTTGTCAGTACCGGGTGCACTGACGGATTCTACAACGTCGGTGCTGGTGACCTTGCTGTTCAGCGAGAGGTTGTGCTTCTTCGCGAAGTAGGTAGAGACCATGATTTCGTGGTCGCTACCGGGGATTTTGCCCTGCACCTTGTACGGGAAGAGGCTCGAGTCGGCGGGTAGCTGGTTGTACTGCACCTGGGCTGCCTGGTCGCCGGTGCCGATCGTACCCGCAACGGCGTACTGCACCCAGTAGCCGGAGAGCAGGTCGCTCTGTTCTACTTTCTGAATCTGCTCACGGGTCAGGTAGATGGCGCTGCTGTCTTGACCGTCGCTGGTTGTAGCGGCGGAGGCGACGACCGCCTCGGCACGGGAGAGCACGTCACTGACGGAGGAGTTGACGGTCGCCTGCAGCGAGTTCGTTAGCATCATGATGGCGGCGATGAAGAAGGAGGAAATCGCGATGCCTATGCCCGTGAGGACGTATTTTCCTTTGGAGGCGCGCAGGTTGGAGCGCGCCACCGTGTTCAGTGTGGTTGCCACGGCTTATCGACCTTCCAGCTGTGCCATTGCGCCGAGGACGGCGTCGTAGGTGGGTTCGATCATTTCGCCGGCGACCATGCCGTCCTTGATGAAGACCACGCGGTCTGCGTAGGAGGCGGCGTTTGCGTCGTGGGTGACCATGAGGATGGTCTGTGCGTGGTCGGTTACGGCGGCACGCAGCAGGCGCAGCACCTCGGCGCCGGAGTTGGAGTCGAGGTTACCGGTCGGTTCGTCGGCGAAGATCACTTCGGGGCGTGCAAGCAGGGCGCGCACGATGGCGACGCGCTGCTGCTGACCGCCGGAGAGCTGTTCGGGGCGGTGGTCGAGGCGGGTTTCCAGGCCGAGGGTCTTGACCAGGTAGTCACGCCACTGCGCATCGGGCTTCTTACCGGCGAGGCCCAGGGGCAGGTCAATGTTCTGGCCCGCGGTGAGGGTGGGTACCAGGTTGAACGCCTGGAAGATGAAGCCGATTTGTTCGCGGCGGAACTCGGTGAGGGCGTTGTCCTTCAGGCCGAAGAGTTCGGTACCGCTAATACGGATGGAAGTTGCCGGGTTCGGGTCGGGGGTGTCCAGGGTTGCGATGGTCTGCATCAGCGTGGACTTACCCGAGCCGGAGGGGCCCATAATGGCGGTGAACTTGCCCTGCTCAAAGTCGACGGAGACGTTGTTGAGGGCGTGGACGGTGGCTTCACCGACGCCGTAGGTTTTGGAGAGGTTTCGTGCGGAGACGGCGGGCTGCGCCGTCTGTGCGTGAGGAGTTGTCGTAGTCATGGTTCAATTATTTCACGCAATGTGGCGCTGACTACGGTGTTTTTATCGTCCTCGAGATTGATTTTGGTAGGTGTTCACCGGGCCTTTGCCTACGGGCGCAGGGTTTCCCGGTGCTTCCGCGGTATGAGCTGAACGCAAGGCTACCGGAACGGGGTACCGACCTCATCCTTAAGTATGAGCGGCGACCAAACCAGCGTCCCGTCTCTACCCTGCGCTCGTACCTCTCCATACGCGCGTACACGAACAGCCCCCGGCTCCTCCCCACTGGGGTAAGGATGCCGAGGGCTTTTTCACGCTATCCGTTACGGCGCTATCTCACGCGCCAGCCGCTATTACTCAAGCAACCGTTACGCCTTGGGTGCCTCGTAGCGCGGGAACACCGGTGCGGGTGCGGGCAGCTCGGTGCCGGGCACGAGCGCGGTGCCGAGGGCCGCGAACTGGCGAGACTCACCCTCGGGCACGCCGAGCAGGGTCAGCAGCTTGGCGGTCGAGTCGGGCATGACGGGCTGCAGCAGCAGAGCAACCTGGCGCACGACCTCGAGGGTCACGTACAGCACGGTGTTCATGCGCTCAAGCTCGCCGTTCTTGCGCAGGGTCCAGGGCTCCTGCTCAGCGAAGTAGGCGTTGGTGTCTGCGAGCACGGTCCAGATGCGCTCGAGGGCGCGGTGGAAGGCCTGCTCGTCGAAGTCGGCGCGAACCGGCTCGTAGAGGGCAGCCGCCTCGTCGAGGATCTTGCGGTCGGCCTCGGTGAATTCGCCGTGCTCGGGCACAGCGCCGCCGCAGTTCTTGGCGACCATGGACAGCGAACGCTGGGCGAGGTTGCCGAGGTTGTTGGCCAGGTCGGAGTTGATGCGGTTAATGATGGACTCTTCGGAGTAGGAGCCGTCCTGACCGAAGGAAACCTCGCGCATGAGGAAGAAGCGCACAGCGTCCAGGCCGAAGGCGTCGACGAGGTTTGCGGGGTCGACGACGTTACCGACGGACTTGGACATCTTCTCGCCGTTAACGAGCAGGAAGCCGTGGCCGAACACGCGCTTGGGCAGCTCCAGGCCTGCGGACCACAGGAACGCGGGCCAGTAGATGGAGTGGAAGCGGGTGATGTCCTTACCGATGAGGTGCAGGTCGGCGGGCCAGTACTTGGTGAACAGCTCGTTCTCGGTGTCGGGGTAGCCGAGGCCGGTGAGGTAATTGGTCAGCGCATCCACCCACACGTACATGACGTGCTTGTCGTTGCCAGGCACGGGCACACCCCAGTCGAAGGTGGTGCGCGAGATGGACAGGTCGTTGAGGCCGCCCTTGACGAAGGAGATCAGCTCGTTGCGGCGGGATTCGGGGAAGACGTAGCCCTCGTTGGCGTAGAGCTCAAGGAGCTTGTCACCGTACTTGGAGAGGCGGAAGAAGTAGGACTCTTCCTCGGTCCACTCGACCTCGGTGCCGGTGGCGATGGCGTAGCGCTGGCCGTCGCGGACCTCGGTTTCGTCTTCTGCGTAGTAGGCTTCGTCGCGGACGGAGTACCAGCCGGCGTACTTGCCGAGGTAGATGTCACCGTTCTCTTCCATGCGCTTCCAGATGGCCTGGGATGCGACGTAGTGGTCGGGGTCGGTGGTGCGGATGAAGCGGTCGTAGCTGATGTTCAGGGCGTCGTTCATTGCTTTGAAGCGTGCGGAGTTCTCGTCGGCGAGTTCCTTGGCGGTCTTGCCGAGCTTCTCGGCGGTGGTCTGCATCTTCTGGCCGTGCTCGTCGGTGCCGGTCATGAAGCGCACGTCGAAGCCGTCGAGGCGCTTGAAGCGGGCCAGCACGTCGGCGGCGATGGTTTCGTAGGCGTGGCCGATGTGCGGGTTGCCATTGGGGTAGGAGATGGCGGTGGTGATGTAGAACGGAGTTGCAGTCATAACTTTCAGTTTACCGCAGTATTAGGCGAGGCTCTCACCGGGGTTGTACTCTGATACGCGGTATAACGCTCAGCCGCCATGCAACAGGCTGCCACGCCGCATGTTTCCTCCGCGCCTACGCAGGGGCACCCGTCACCCGGACGCTCC
>ERZ773051.1539-NODE-1539-length-12480-cov-3.716056_pt1 | contig 12480 bp, 15 predicted proteins | sample MGYA00580631_ERZ773051 | MGnify/ENA primary metagenome ERZ773051 (study PRJEB29015, sample SAMEA2738137) | human oral metagenome | biome: human oral; feature: human-associated habitat; material: saliva | place: China | collected 2204 ...
GGGCCTAAAGGCCCGGCCCCTAACCACTGAACCATGTAGCCGCCTAGGACCTCCTTCGTCGGTCCTAGCGCGAACGGATAGAAATGAACAGTACAGATTGCTCAGTTTTTGACATCCCGGCAGGTGTGGTCTAATGTTGCATACACAAGCCGATTAGGAAGGAAATTGAAATGGCTACCATGACTTACACCGGAGAGTTCAAGAAGTACCAGTTCGAGGCTGTTAGGAATGAGATTGCTGAGGTTCTTGGGGATTCTGTGAAAGATGTCTCTGTCGATCAGATCACGTACAGCTTTATCAAGGATGTTGAAGATGATCTCGGGTACGGTTGGTTCCTTGGATACAATCACTTCGAATACCCTTCTGGAATCCCTTTTGAAGATATCTCAGAACAGCTGGACTACCAGTTCAAGGAGACAAATATCGGAGCCGTTATCTGCAAGTACTTGCAGGACTGAACACGCCAATAACCCACAACAAAATGGAAATTAAATGGCTAACCATACATACACCGGAGTGTTCCGTAAGTACAGCATCGAGTCTGTTACTGAGGAGATCAATGAGGTTCTGAATTGGGAGGTAGATGAAGCTACTGTTGACCGTATTGTAACTTCAATCTTTATTGATGTTGAAGCCACACTTGGTCCTGGGTGGCTGTTCATAGATACTCATTTCGAGTATCCTAATGAGTTCAATCTCGATGAAGCTTTGGATGAGCTGGAGTACGGATTCTCAAAAGTTGATGTCCAGTCAATCATTACCAGGTTCACCCTTGGCTATTAGTAAGACTATGACTCACTAGGTCTGTGACAGATTGTTCCGAACTATCTGGAGGCTCATAACACACCCTACCAACTGAATTCAAGGCTATGCTATAATTTAATCATGACCCCCCTCACTGCTACAGTCCCCCCTACCTTGAAGGTACGTCCCCCCTCGTGGGGCTGTAGCAACAGTACCCCCCCGGTAAGACACCTACCCCCATCAGTCTTACCCGGGGGGTACCTCTATGCCTAGGCGGGCACCCACACGCTGCCACTGCGGTGATTGGGCTGTAGAAGGTAAGACTCAATGTCAACGTCACATACCCACCCGTCCATCAGGTTGGGTCACTCATCCAACAGCATGGAAGAGACTATCTCCAAAGCTTAAACGCAGATGGCAACGTCTGAGGGACAGATTCATCAGAGAAAATCCTTTCTGCGCCCACTGCGGGGGGGTGGCAGAGGAGGTTGATCACATTTATGGAATAAATGACATTCTTTCAGCAGACACATTGCTTGATGAGGAAAGACTTCAATCATTATGTAAGCGATGCCACCGGGTCAAGACGGAAGGGGCGAGAAAATCACGAGAGCCCTCTAGGAGGGCGGTACGTGGCAATCTCGTGTGAGATACGGGTCATTCGAACGTTCTATGGATTATCTGTTTGGTGATATGAGAAAGGGCATGTTATCGTGAAAAATTTGGTTCGAGGCATCTCAATGCCCAAAAGAGTGGCTGAAAATGACGACTTGGCAGAGGTTTGGACGGAAATTGTCGAAGCAATTCCGGAGGAAGACCTCGTGGACGTGCGTGAGGGAGACAAACTCTTCCTCGAAGCTATGGCTAGGCACTACCTTATGAGCGTCATTGCCAGTGATGAAGTGTTCCTGGCCGGGACCACAACCATTCGTGACGACCACAATGGACGAGATGCCAAGTCTCCGGCTGAGGTCATCATGCGAGCTCAGTCCGCGGCGTTCTTGTCGTACCTCAAAGAGGCTGGCTGGACCCCCAAGGCACGCAAGGCCAGGTCTAAAGTAGAGTCTGACGACAACCCCTTCCTGTCATGATATGTTTAAAGAAGTCAAAGAGTATTTGAGTTCAAAAGGTCTTGACCTTACTGTCAACACTCCGCCGTTCTTGTCGCCTCAACCATCTGAGGTCGTGCACGGTATGGAGGTACGGTTCAACTCCGAACGTGTGGACCACGCGCTTAGAGTCATTGGGGCGCTCCGTCACACCAAGGGTCGATGGGCAGGTAAGCCACTCGTTCTGAACTCTACGCAGATTTCATACATCATTGCGCCTTTGTTCGGGTATGAGGTATATGACCCTGATCTTGAAATGTGGGTGAGGCTCTATCGTGATGCCTTCATTGAGATGCCTCGTAAAAACGCTAAGTCCACACTTGCCAGTGCTATCGCTATGCTTCTGGCCTTCGGTGAGGGTGAGCCAGGTGCTGAGGTCATGCTGGGAGCAGCATCACGAGATCAGGCAGGTGCCTGTTTCAAGCCCCTCAAGGCGCTCGTGGACAACTCTCCTGCTCTTGCTAAGGCAGGTATCAGGTCTCTGGTATCGAGCATCAAACAGGACCGTACAGGCTCCGTTATCAGTGTGGCCTCTTCTCGGGGTGATCTGGCACATGGGGCTAACCTGCATGGGTCTATCTGTGACGAGCTTCATGTGCACAAGGACCTGTCGCTGCTAGAGGCTATGGAGACAGGAACGGGCGCCCGAGCTCAGCCCCTTACTATGGTCATCACCACGGCTGACGATGGCAGCGTAGGTACACCCTACGACCAGCGTCGTCATATTGTTGATGACATCTGTGTTGGGAACATCGAAGCCCCTAGGTCGTACTGTGCTGTGTGGTGTGCCACACGTGAGGATGACCCATGGTCTGAGGACACTTGGCGTAAAGCTAACCCGCTGTACCCAGTAAGCCCATCTAAGGCATTTCTCCAGTCTCTCGCAGACAAGGCGAAAAACGATCCTGTTGCTAAGGCTTCATTCCTTAGGCTTCATCTTGGTATCAGGTCTAAACTTGTTGAGAACTTCATCCCTCTTGATTCGTGGGACGCTGACTCACGAGAAGATATGGGCTATCTTGAGGGCCAGGCTTGCTATGGAGGACTTGACCTTGCGGCAGTGTCCGACCTCACGGCTCTCGTGTGGGTGTTTCCTCACGATAATGGCGACTACAGTCTAGTTCATAGATTCTTTGTTCCTGAGGACGCCATGCCTCGACTGAATTCCAGCACTTGGGGCAACGCAGATATCTGGGCAGAGTCTGGACAGCTGACTGTAACCCCGGGTAACGTTACTGACTACGACTTCGTTAAGTCTAAAATAGCTAAGGATGCTGAGCTCTATAATGTCCAAGCCATAGGTGTGGACCCCTGGAACGCCACTCAAGTAAATAATGACTTGCTGGCTGATGGGTATCGTGTTGAGCTTGTGCGGCAGGGATTCTTGTCTATGTCTGGACCTATGAAAGAGATTCAGAGGCTGTCTAAGTCTGAGACTTCCCACCTTTATCACCCGAAGTCATCACTTATGAGATGGCAGGTGGACAATGTTAGGCCAGTCATGGATGCTGCTGGTAATGTAAAGCCGGGTAAGTCCTCAAGCAAAAACAAGATCGATGGCTTTGCTGCTCTTGTTAATGCCATGTATGTGGCGATTAATCGTCGCTCCAAAGTGTCAGCATATGACACGCAAGGAGTGGAATCTATTTAGTAGCCTGCTATACTTTACTTGGAGGTGTGTATGGGTTTCTGGGATAAGTTGCTTGGAAAGCCTAAGTGGCGCGTGTTTGAGCCCCGGGTGTATAATATTACTCCCGGGGATGTAGTCGACCTTTCAGGTGTCTCGGCGGCTAAGCTCTATAGGACTCAGCCTCATCTCCGCACTGTCGTGGATTTCCTAGGGCGCAATGTTGCGCACCTGGGACTCCATCTGTACACCAAGCAGTCTGACGGTGGGCGAGAGCGTGATAACAAGTCACAGCTCGGGCAGTGGCTGAGTGGACACAAGGCCAATCCTGACATGACTGTCTACCAGCTGGTGTACGCCCTCGTGGTCGATAAGGCACTTTATGACCGTGCTTACTGGTGGCCTGTACCTAATGACGAAGGTGGGTGGGATATTTTCCGCCTCCCCCCGTCATGGGTGACTGAGTCCGCTAACAGCATGGGTGTGGACTCAGTCACTGTAGGTATTTCAGAGAAACGTACCATTGAAATTCCTCGTAATGAGGTCGTGATCTTCAGCGGGTATCACCCGACTAGCCTTACTGACTGTTCACCGACTATTAATGCGCTTAAGGATGTCTTGGCGGAGCAGATTCAGTCACAGCTGTACCGTAAGCAGCTGTGGCAGCGGGGAGGCCGTGTTAGTGCTGTTCTCCAGCGCCCTGTTGACGCCCCTAGGTGGTCTGATGCACAGCGTGAGGCTTTCCGTGAGGACTGGTACGCCAAGTACACTGGCAATGGGTCACGGTCTGGTGGCACTCCCATCCTCGAAGATGGGATGACCCTTAATAGGGTTGACTTTAGTGCTACGGACCAGCAATACATCGAGGGTGTTAAGCTTGCCTACGCCACTGTGGCCTCAGCATTCCATGTCAACCCTACGATGGTAGGGATTCTGGATAACGCGAATTACTCGAATGTTCGTGAATTCCGGAAGATGCTCTATGGCGATACCCTTGGACCGCTGCTTGCTGAGATTGAATCGGCTCTTAATGCTTATCTTCCAGCCATTATTCCGGCTGCTGCTAACTCATACATTGAGTTTAATGTCGCTGAGAAGCTTCAAGCGGACTTTGAAACTCAGGCACAATGGTTCCAGAGTGCCGTTGGTGCCCCGTATATGACACGTAATGAGGCTCGGGCTAGGCTCAATCTCCCTGCTGTCGATGGTGGGGATGACGTCGTGACCCCGCTCAACGTGCTCACTGGCGGTCAGGCGAGCCCTCAGGATGCCACTAGTGATACTAATAAGGGGTCTAAGAGGGTTCAATTCAAGGCTAAGAAGGCCCTTGTTGGTCGTGAAGTCTGGGAGCAGAGGTATCGGGGAGTCTTTAGGACGCATGCTCGGCAGGTATTTAAGGGTAGCAAGGCTGCTGGAGCTGACTTGGATGACTTCCGCGACGCTCTTCTTGATCTAGATCTTGATCTGACGGCTGAGGCCGGACAGCGTGTGGCAGATGCTATCGACGCTACATATGACTCACAGAGGACATATAATTACCTTAAAAAGCGGGCTACTAGAGTTGCTGAGGGATACCATAAGACCATGGTAGATGCCCTGTCAGACATGGAGGACTGGGATGAGCACGAGGGTTCAGACGATTCGGAAGAGTCTGATGCAGTGTCACCTAAGGATCACCTGTTCGGTGCGGCTATTCGTGGTATGGCGTCTAGTTCAGTTACATGGGCTTCTTCGTGGGCTACGGAGGAGGCTGGAAGACAGACCGGTGCGGCATATAAAACGTGGCAGGTGAATTCCAATAACCCTCGTGCAGAGCATATAATGTTAGACGGGGAGACTGTGCCTATCGGAGAAGAGTTCTCTAATGGCATGAGATTCCCTGGAGATTCGGCTGACGCTGAAGATGTTGCTCATTGCCAGTGCTCTACATATATTAGTTGGGAGTAATAATGGAATATAAGTCCTTCGAGATTAAGCTTCGAAAGGATGACTCCGATGATGCCGAGAGCACTGGTGAGTCAACAGGAGAATTCACTGGATATGCCAGTGTCTTCGGGAATATCGACAGCTACGGAGACATCGTTGAGCCCGGGGCGTTTACCAGTGAGATGGAAAAGCTCAATGCAGGCAAAATCCCCGTCTTCTATGGCCATGACCTAGTAGACCCGAGAAACAACATCGGGCGTGTGGTCTCTGCCGAAGAGGATGAGACTGGGCTCCTGGTGACCTGTCAGCTTGATACCGACGGTCCTAGCAATGGCCCTATCGTGTATAAGCTAATGCAGGAGGACCGTCTCAGCACTATGAGCTTCGGGTTCTCCATCGATGACTACGACTATGATACAGATACTGACATTCGGCATATTAAGAAAGTCACTCTGTATGAGGTTAGTGTTGTCCCGATCCCGGCCAACACCGAAGCTGTTGTCGTTGACGTTCGTAATAGGAACACACAAGTTAATAAAGAGTCCTACTCCGTCTACAACAAAGTCTTGGAGGCTTTGAATGTCGATTAATGATATTAAGGCTGAGCTCGCCTCTGTTGAGGCGGAGCTGGCTGAGATTAAAGCTGCTGGTGCCGAGTCTATCTCTGATCCCGCTGCCGTTAAAGCAAAGCTCGATCGCTTTGACGAGCTCAAGTCCCAGATTAAAACCCATACTGAGTCCAAGGCTCGCCTTGAGGCTCTCCGTACACGTGAGGATGTCCCTATGGATGATTACCAGGCGAAGAGCCTTGGAGACCACTTCATGCATGAAGTGAGTGGCAAGCTGGCTGCAATCAAGGGCCTGAGTGGCGCTTCTGTCGCTGCTCCCGAGTTTAAAGCTAACACTGACAGCCACCTTGCTGGCTCTACCCTCCAGCCTTTCTCTACTCAGGTTGATAAGACGGATTACGCTTTCCGTCCTCTGACGGGTGTTGCTGACCTGTTCTCTCAGGGTACTCTGAGTGGTTCTGCGATCACTTGGGGTGTTCTGGGTGAGACTGAGGGTTCTGCCGGACCAACTGCCGAGGGCGCTCTCAAGAACCAGATTCACGTTCAGGGTCCGACTGTTAAGACTGAGGCCCTGAAGAAGATCACCGCCTGGTTCCAGATCTCTGAGGAAATGCTGGAGGATTACGAGTTTGTGGCCTCCATGATCAATTCTCAGGGCCTTTGGGAGTTGTCTAAGGCTGAGGAAAACCAGCTGCTGAACGGCACTGGCGCTAACGGGCAGCTTCAGGGCGTGATGGGTGCCCCCGGTATTGCTTACAGCACCGCTAAGGTTAATGAGCATGCTCAGGGCCTGTATGCAGCTGTTCTGTCGGTCAAGCAGGTTTCCGGATTCGACGCCGATGCCATCGTCATTAACCCTGAAGATTACTTGGCCCTGCGTGTCGCTAAGGACACTACCGGCCAGTTCTTCGGTGGCGGCTACTTCTACGGACCGTTCGGGCAGACAGGCGTGTCCCTGTACCCGCCGCTGTGGGGTATCCCCACCATCGTCACTAACCTGATGAGTAAGGGCCATGCCTGCGTCGGTGCCTTCAAGGCTGGCGGTGTCATTTACCGCAAGGGTGGCGTCCGTGTTGAGGCCACCAATAGCCATGCCGATAACTTCGTCAAGGATATGGTTACTATCCGTCTTGAGGAGCGCATCCTCAATACGGTTGTCCGCCCGAAGTGCTTCAACCACGTGACTCTGGCTGATAAGTGACATGGACTCCTTGATCACCAAGGATCAGTTGAAGGCCGCATCATCCTACTTGCAGGGTGATGCGGCCCAGCTAGATGTCCTTATAGCTATTGTCGGAGGGCTGATCAGGGAGTATTGCGGTTGGCATATTGCAGGTGTTGAGACCACAGAGCACCGTCTTGACCACGACGGTGGGGATCATATCGAGCTGCCAACTATGAAACTCCGAGAAAAGCCCGAAATCACCATAAACGGTGAGAGGATTACTGACTTCCAGTGGTCAGAATTCGGCATGATTCAGCTGACTAAGTGTTACGCTAAGGGCTATGGTGTTGTCCAGGTGCGGATGACTCATGGGTACGACTCCGCTCCTGAGATCATCCGCGCCGTGGCTCTTAGTACGCTTGCAGCTGCTCTTAGTAACCCTCAAGGAGCTTCTCAGGTCAGTGTGGGCTCAGTGAGCATGACTACGGATACTGGATCAGGCTCGCTCAGGTTGACTAGCTATGCTAAAGGCCTCCTTGGTCAGTTCTGCCTCAGGAATCGCCCATGATACCTCTAAATATTCTAGGTAACATGACTGTGCATATCGGTCGTGGTGCTGGAAAAGAGGATAAAAGGGGTAATGTGGTGGACAGTGAGCCATCTGAGACGTTCACTGTCCACCCATGCTCTGTGCAACCCGGAGTATCTGAGGAAATGCATGGTTATTACCAAGGTACCGGTAAGGTTTCTTGGACCGTGTGGGCTCCAGAAAGTCCTCGTATTCAGGCTGGAGATCTCGTTATTCTAGGTGTTGACTATCCTCTAGGCGTCAACAATGTCTGGGCTAAGCATGGGACACCTGTATATCGTGTCGAAGGTGTGCCCCAGAGGTGGCACTATCCCCTTCTTGGGCTCAATCATCAGGTGTTCTTTTTGGAGGTTTACAGGTGAGTGGCAACGGTATCACCAAGCTCGAATTTAATTACCAAGGCTTCAATGAGATGCGTACTAGCCCAGAGGTAGAGGCAGCTCTTGAAAAGCTCGCTCAACGTGCTGTTGATGTTGCCGAAGGCGTAGCGGGAGAAGGCGCAGAGTTTGAGTACAGTAAATATGTAGGTCAGACTCGTGTCAGGTTCACCCTCCATGCATCCAATAGGGCAGCCAAGAAGGCTGAGGCTGAGGACAAGGCGCTTACTCAAGGCTTCGGGGCTATTCAAGGGGGATAAATGATCTATGCATTCCCAGATGTAGAGTCAGCTCTTATAACGTACCTCAAGTCTGAGGGTATTGAGACACGTGGTCAAGTTCTTAACATTGGGACTCCTCAGGTAACACTAAAACTTACCGGTGGGTACCGAAAGGACCCACGACGTGTGGTCGCTCAAGTGACGTTCTCATCTTGGGGTAAGACTCCTAATGGGTGGGTTGAGGCTTTTGAGCTAGGTTCTAAAGTACTCCAGCTTATCGAAAATTTACCCCTCAGGGTATACGTGGGGGATTATCCCGTACATCAGGTCAATATAGTTACTCCCCTATATGTTGATCCTGACCCTTTCAGTGAAACTGCCAGGTACTCGTGTACTTTGCAGATTACCTTAGCCGGTGTAAAATAATCTCAGGAGGTTATCGATGGCTATCAATACCGCGAATGTGCTCGCCGGCGTGCCGGACCAGGCAGTCACGGGAGCAATTCTTTCAAACGTCAAACTTGTTGCTGCTCCGACCGACTTCTTTGCGTCAGGTTGGGACACGGACTTCAAAGATTGTGGATACATCTCTGAAGATGGTCTTACTATGGGTGTCAGCCGGTCTACCAACGACATTAAAGACTGGTCTGCCACCGTCGTTAAGAAAATCCTTTCGGAGTTTCAGGGCACCCTGAAATGGTCGCACCTAGAGGTTAACGAAGAGTCCTTCAAGACGTTCTTTGGTGAGGAAAACGTTACTGTTTCTGCAGCCACTGCTACCCAGGGAACTCGTCTGAAGGCAAGCCTCAAGGCAGCTACTCTTCCGCACAAGTCATGGGCCTTCCGGATGAAGGATGGCAAGGCCAAGATTGGTATCTTCGTGCCAGACGGGCAGGTCACTGAGGCTGACGACATCACATTCTCTGCTACTGACGCTATCAAGCTGCCGGTGACGCTGTCCTGCTACCCGGACAAGACCGGCACTACCATTTACATTTACACCGACAATGGGGTGTTCAGTGCCTAAGACGTTCGTTATTGAGGATAAGACTGAAGCCTCACCGTTCAAGTTCAAGGTTCCGGGTGAGTCTAAGGTCCGGTCACTGCCATCTTTGCAGTGCCTCCCTGTCGGTATTAAGGTTAGGCTCAGTGAGGTTGTGGCCCCCATTCAGAGGGCTTCCGAGCTCGGTCGAGAGCCTAGTGCGGAAGTCAATATGGAGCTTGTGAAGTTCCAGATTGAGCTCATTGATAAGTATCAGCCTGGCCTGCCTGACCTTCTGACTGAGGATATGCTCGTCCAGCTGATGACCGCATGGGCTGAGCACTCGAATATCTCAGTGGGGGAATAGCCCGGCTGATTGCCTTCGTTGATCGCCATCAGTCAGCCGTAGAGGCGACGCTAATAGCATATGGCTTGCGTCTCCGTAATGTAGGTCGCCCTGAGTTTACTTGGGGCGACCTTCGTGCGATCGTCGAGAATTCTCTTCCAGGGAGTGTACTAGGTGTAGCTCAAGGCTATCCTTGGTCGCCTGAGATGTATATGACTGCGAATGTGTTTGATGCTTTGCAGATAGCCAATTGGCAGAGAACTGGTAGAGGCAATTCAGATAGGCCTAAACCTATTCCTAGGCCTAACACTGAGGATAAAGACACTCAGCATTATGGTAGTGATCCAATTCCTCTGTCCGACTTCAAAGATTGGTGGGATAATAACTAATGGCTGGTACTGAGCTCGCTACTGGTTACTATAATCTCGTTCCCTCAATGAAGGGTAATGAGGAAAAAATTACCGCCGGTCTTACGGAATCCGTTGGTAAGGCTTCAGAAAAGGCCGGTGCCCATGGTGGCAAAACCATGGGTACTCATATGGCTAACCATTTTAAAGCATTTGGCGCTGCTGCTATTGGTGCGTCTATTGGCGCTGTAGCCGGTCTGTATAAGATTGGTGAGACCTTTGATGAGGTCGCTGACACTATTCGTGTTGGTACTGGCGCTTCTGGTGAGGCTCTAGATGGTCTGGTACAGGTCGCCAAGAATGTTGGATCAACTACCCCGGCAGAGTTCAGTAAAATTGCACCAGTCGTCGCAGACCTTAACACCCGCCTTGGCCTGACAGGCGAAGACCTTGAGACTGTTGCTAAGCAGTATCTGGAGGCTGGGCGTATCCTCGGTCAGGATATCGATATTAAAGGCACCACTGCGGCATTCTCGGCCTTCGGTATCGAAGGCAAGAATGTTCAAGGTGCCATGGACAATCTGTTCAGGGCGTCTCAAGCCACGGGTGTTGGCATGAACGAACTAGCCAAAAGTGCTACTACAGTTGCTCCTCAGATGAAACAGCTGGGCTTCTCATTCGAGGAGACTGTGGCCCTTGCTGGAAAGCTGGATAAAGCAGGCCTAAATTCCACCGCAATTATGAGCGGTATGGGTAAAGGCCTGGTTAACCTTGCCAAAGCTGGTGAAGACCCTCAAAAGGCATTCAAACGTGTTGTTGGGGAGATTGGCAGTTTTGTCGAAAAAGGCAAAGAGGCTGATGCTCTTAAGCTTGCGGCTAAGGTGTTCGGTACTAAGGGTGCTACTCAATTCGTAGACGCCATCAAGTCCGGTACCCTTGCTACTGGCGATATGATGGAGTCTATTGGGGCTACCTCTGACACTATTCTGGGTGTTGGTGAGGAGACTCAAGACTTCGCTGAAAAGTGGCAAATTGTTCAGAATAAGGTAGCACTTGCTCTAGAACCTCTAGGGTCTGCGGTCTTTGCTTGGCTTGGGCAGACTCTTGGTGACCTGACTCCCCACCTTGAGGCTATGGCTAAATGGTTCTCCGAGAACACTTGGGCAGTCGGTGTCCTGGCGGGCATTGTGGGCTCATTCCTTGTTGCGGGATTCATTGCTTGGGCTGCATCCATCTGGGCAGCTAATGCGGCACTTCTTGCCAACCCAATCACATGGATTATTGTTGGTATTGGCCTTCTGGTTGCTGCCATCATTTTGCTTATCCAGAACTGGGAAGCAGTCGCTGAGTGGCTCACAACCGTGTGGGCTGCAACTTGCGAGTGGGTCAAAGAGGGTTGGGAAGTTCTAGCTAGATTCTTCGGTGACCTTTGGAATTATATTGCTGAGGCTTTTACTAACGGGTGGAATGCTGTTGCAGGTTCGGTATCCGATGGCATGGCAGCTGTAGGTCAGTGGTTTACGGACGGCTGGAATGCTGCTGTTGAGGGTGTTACTAACTTCATCAATAGTATTGTTCAGTTCTTCACTGACATGTGGAACTCTATTGCAACCGCTGTCACTGATGGCGTTAATGCCACGGTAACATTCTTCGTTGAGCTTCCTGGTAAAATTCTTGCAGCTCTAGCTCCTATTGGAGAGCTCTGGACTAAGTTTGCTGAGTGGTTTAAGGGCATGTTCGACCAGGCTGTCAGGTGGCTTGGGAGCATTGTCCAAGCTGCTATTGAATTCCCCGGAAAGGTCTTCAACGCTCTAGGTAACCTGGCTGCTGGCCTAGTCAACCTAGGCTTGGACGCTTTTGATGGCCTCTTCAGGGGGTCTAAGCAGAAGATCCTTGAAGTTGTTAGGTTCGTTGGTGAGTTCCCCGCGAGCATCATCAGAGCTCTCGGCAACATGGGTAACCTCCTGCTTGATTCCGGGCGTGCTCTGGTTGATGGCTTCTTGAACGGTATCAAGGGAGCATGGAACAAGCTTACTGGTTGGGTTAAGAGTGGCATGGAATTCCTTCGCGGATTGTGGCCCTTCTCCCCAGCTAAGTGGGGTCCGTTCTCTGGTAAGGGGTACGTTACCTACTCTGGTAAGGCTATTGTTAATGACTTCGCTGATTCTATTGTTGGTGAGATGCCCTACCTGTATAGCTCTGTGAGCGGTGCTATGGGTGGCGTTAATGACCTGTTTAACATGGGTACTGGCTCGGATAGTGGCAGCCCATCGGCTTATACTGGTCGTGGTAATGTTACGGTTCAGTCGTACAGTATGGATCCTCATTCCACAGCTGTTGAAGTGTCCCGTCGTCTGAAAGGGTTGATCTAATGCAAGTTCCAGTTACCTGGAATGGCCTCCAGATCAACTCTGGTGACTGGGTTACTAATGAGATTGGGTTCCTTGGGTCAGCTGCTGCCGTTGCTTCGACGGGGCA
>ERZ773051.1545-NODE-1545-length-12448-cov-29.026951_pt1 | contig 12448 bp, 12 predicted proteins | sample MGYA00580631_ERZ773051 | MGnify/ENA primary metagenome ERZ773051 (study PRJEB29015, sample SAMEA2738137) | human oral metagenome | biome: human oral; feature: human-associated habitat; material: saliva | place: China | collected 2204 ...
ATTTTTAGATGATTACCATAAAAAACACAACTACCCCCTATTTTACGAATCCTATCTTCAAAACATTATGGAATTCCTTGAAAGTCAGGATATAAAGAACGGAGCTGATGCCTTTGTAGATGATCATCAAAATCTTGTTTTTGTTTTATATGGACAAGGCTATCGAGCCGAGGGAAAAGAGGGAATACTTACAACCCAAGTAACTGTAAAAGCTTATGATGAAGACAAGAAACCGATTAACTTCGCAAATTTATTAGATTCCTTAATCGTCTCAGAATATCAAATGGAACCGAATCTTTGGGAGGTCTCCCATGATTGATCTCTATCTAAGTAAAAATAGCCAAAGAAATCAACTTCTTTTGGATTTCTTTCAAAACTACGGAATAGAGGTATCTTGTCATTCGATTTCTGAAATGACAAAGGACAAATTAATTGAGATGATGAGCTATTCTTCAGATTGTTTTGAGTTTTTATCTCCCAATTTATTACGATTTAAGAATCGTGACAATCTAAGATTAACGGATTTCATTGAAATGATATTAAAAAATCCTGAACTAACCATCAGACTTCCTCTTGCGGTTTCGAATAAAAGAGTTTATCCAAATCTAAATTTGGAGGAAGCTAGAGCTTTATTGCCAAGAGATACGAAACAATTGATTTACATGGCACAAACACATTATTTATCTAACTAAAGGAGAAGCAATATGGCTGAACGATTTTGGGAGAACTTGTCCATTATTTTGGCTGAAAGAAATATTAGCTGGATTGAGTTAACCAGAAAAATGTTTGCGGGAGAGTTTCACTATCCAAGTGAATTGAATCGTTTGTATCAAAAGATTCGTCACTACAAGATGGAACAACGAATGCCTCAAAGTCCATGGGTAGAAAGGATTGTGCAGGTATTAGATTTAGATTATGAAGATTTATTTCGGAGGTAACTATGAAAAGAATAATTCCAGTTTATATATTCCAACAAGTAAATGTCCTATTGGTATCTCTATACTTACTGAAATTTCTTTGTAGCGGTGAGTTAACTATACTACAGATTCTCTATGGTGCGTCGCTCATTTCTTTTTTATGGATGTATGGTCAACGTAAACAAGCTCATAAGGTCAATATGAAATCTAGGATAAAATGGCTTGGTATTGGATTCGTTAGCTTACTGATTATAAGTCTATGTTTTAGTCTGATTCATGCTCAAGGAAGCACGAATCAAGCAAACTTAATTGGCCTTCAACATCAAGTTCCTTGGTTTTCATTTTTATTGTTCTTAATCAATGCGAGTATGGTTGAAGAATTTCTGTATCGAGAAATTTTATGGAACTTGGTCAGAAAATTAGATATCAGAATTGCATTGACATGTGTTTTGTTCGCCTTAGCTCATCATCCAGGTACCATTCTAGCTTGGTGTTTATATGTTTCATTGGGATTGTTTTTAGGGATGGTGCGCTATAAATCGGACTTATAGGGCAGTATGGGGCTACATCTGGTTTGGAACCTAACAGTCTATGTCTTATTTTTTCTTTAATAATAGCTGGTCCGTTTTACGTATGGATTAATTTTGAAATAAAAAAACTAAATGAATTGATTTTAAAGAAATAAAATGCTAACATATATAGAAGATGTTAGCATTTTGTTTCTAAGAAAGGAGAATGATATGGTTGATAAAAGAGAGAAACTGATGAACACTTTCAATCAGTATGGTTTTTTAACTTTTAAACAAGTAATAGATGAAAATTTACATTACAAAACCTTATTAAAAATGGTTACAGAAGGAAAAATCGATACTGAAGAAAAAGGCTTATATCGCTTACCTGATATTTATTTAGATGAGTGGTTTGTCCTTCAGTATCGATTTCCAAAGGGAATCTTTTCTTTGGAGACAGCACTTTGGTTACATGGTTTATCTTTGACCATCCCTTTTAACATGACGATGAGTTTTCCTTATGGTACGAATACCAAAAACATTAAGGAAGCAGATATATGTCCTATTATCTTACGCTCTCACTATAGTGAAGGAATTGTTGAAATAGAGCGTCTTCCTGGTCAATTTATTAAAGTTTATGAAATTGAACGAGTTTTGGTTGAATGTCTAAGACCAGTTCATCAGGTGGATCTTCAAATTATTGCACCAGCGTTTAAAAAATATTTTCAACAAAATCAAATTAATTTACACAAATTATTTTATTATGCCCATCTATTTAAAGTAACTGATAAGTTACAATCTTATACGGAGGTGCTATCTTAATGTTTTCAAATGCGAATAGCTTTAAAGCAAAAATCAAAAATATTTCAAAAGATAAGGAAATTCCAGCTCAACAAGTACAACAACATTATTTAATTGAGCAAGTGTTAAAGATGATTTCTACTAGTTCTTACAGAGATTCCTTCATTGTAAAAGGAGGGTATCTAATAGGTCAAATGATTGGACTAGATAAGCGAACCACAATGGATTTAGATGTCACTCTGAAGGGAACCGAAATGAGCAGAGAAAATTTGATTCATATCTTTGAAGAGATTCTTTGTTCTAAAACTGATGGATTTTCATTTTCAGTAGATAAGCTAGAACCTATTCGCCAAGATGATGAATATGGAGGATTTTCATTAAAATTAAATGCAACTTTTGATACATTAAAGGAGGTTGTTTTTATTGATATTACTACTGGTGATAAGATCACACCAAGAGAAATTACTTATTCAATGACTTCTATCTTTACTAATGAAAGCATCAAGATATGGACATATAATCTAGAGACTGTACTTGCTGAAAAGTTAGAAACGATTATTAGTAGGGGATTAGCTTCGACGCGTCCACGTGATCGATATGATCTTTTCACCTTGTATAAACTTAGAAAAGAAGAGATTAATCTTGAAGTATTAAAAAATGCACTTGAGAATACGGCAGAAAAACGTAAAAGTAAAGAAATCATTTATAATTGGGAAGAACAAGTGAGAGAAATTGAACTTTCTGATTATCAGAAAGAGCTATGGATTCGTTATCAACGTCAATTTAAGTATGCTAAAGATATCTCATTTGATAACTCTGTTCAGATTATTAAGGAAATTATGCAACAAATATTTTAGTACAAAAGTAACTCATTAGTAAAGCAGTGAGTTGCTTTTTTTATTCCAATAACTCCAAAAATGTGATAAAAATTTCAACTACTCTTATCTATAATAAAGCTACCTGTTCTTTGAAAATTGAATCCACTCCGTCTTGATTAGCGTGCCTGTGTAAGTAGGGACTGAGAGTATTTCCCTGTGAAGGGCAACTGGCACAAGACGTGTGTGAGAATTTTCTAACAGACACGGAGTTTATCGTTACCAGACTTAAACGATGCGACAAACTAGATAAAGGAGTTAATCATGAAGGTAGTAAACTTGTATGATTTGAAACAAATGGGAAATAAAGGTGGTTGTACCATCCAATTGATTCATCACTTTCCTTTTGGTATGGGCTTAGGACATCTCAAAAAAGACTACATTGAATTTAAACGTGTTGGTATCTTTGATGGGAAAGCAGTAGAAGTTACTCTTCGAGAACCTTATTCGAGAGATCTACTGCAGGTTGTCAAGTCGATTAAGCAACGTCAGAAATTGATAGCTTATCGTTATAAAGAAGGAAAGCTGCTATTTGTTAAGAAGGAGGCATCAGATGTCCTCTGAACAACAGGAACGAATGGCAGTTCAATATGCTGAGCGTAGTCTTTTATTTACTGTAAAAAGTCTTTTAAAGATTCTAGAATGGTCTAGACGTCAGGCTTTAGCACAGGATTCCGCCTATAAGATAGGGGTGCAGAAATTAGAAGAATTGCTACAATCTCCTTATTCGATTGACACGATTAATCTGAAAAAAGATTTTTTAGACAAACCAATTGATATAGAGAAATTTAAAGCTTTTTTAGAAAAAGAAGAGATTCCTTTAGCCATCGCTTGGCAAGGGGATTCTCTACATTTCTACACGAAAGACCGTTCGATTCTAGACAATCATTTAGACCATCTGTTAGAAAAAATGGTTAATGATCCGGAGAAATTAGCTGATTTTACCATGGATAAGTCATTAGACGATGCAATTGATGAGGCTAAAAACCAAATTACCTTTAGACAAGAAGGAGCCGTCAAACAGAAAGAGATGGTGAGATGATGTACAGTGGAAAGAAATTCCTACTATTCTCACTGTTAGGTATCTTACTAGGCTATCTTTTTCATCGTTTGACGCTTTTGTATGATTCCTATACTGGAAATAGCTTAGATAAATGGACTCATCTTCTGATGGAAGGTCAAGATGAAGTTCTTCAGTCGCCATGGAATGTTTCCTTTACTGGAAAATCAAGTGCTTTTTTTCTACTAGGCTTTGTGATGATGTTGCTGGTTTATCTCTATCTAGAGACTGGTAAAAAACAATACCGAGAAGGGGTAGAATACGGGAGCGCCCGTTTTGGAACTCTAAAAGAAAAGAAGCTCTTTTACGGTAAGGAATTTTCTCATGATACGATCTTAGCACAAGATGTTCGTTTGACATTATTAGATAAAAAACCACCCCAATATGATAGAAATAAGAATATTGCGGTGATCGGAGGTTCAGGAAGTGGGAAGACATTTCGCTTTGTGAAACCCAATCTGATTCAGATGAATAGTTCTAATATTGTAGTGGATCCTAAAGATCACTTGGCCGAGAAAACAGGCAAACTCTTTTTAGAACATGGCTACCAAGTAAAGGTGTTAGATTTAGTCAATATGAAGAACTCAGATGGCTTCAATCCTTTTCGCTATATAGAGACAGAAAATGATTTGAATCGCATGCTGACGGTTTATTTCAATAACACCAAAGGCTCTGGCTCCCGTAGTGATCCATTTTGGGATGAAGCTTCTATGACTTTGGTACGAGCTTTAGCCTCTTACTTGGTCGATTTCTATAACCCACCTAAAACAAGAGAACAGCTCATAGAAGAAAGTCGTTTAAGTCAAAAGGAATACCAAAACTTGTTGAAACGTCAAAAAAAAGAAGTGGAAGAGCGAAAAAAACGAGGGCGTTATCCAAGTTTTGCTGAAATCTCAAAACTCATTAAACACTTATCCAAGGGTGAAAACCAAGAAAAAAGTGTCTTAGAAATTCTATTTGAAAATTATGCTAAAAAGTATGGAACTGAAAATTTTACCATGCGAAATTGGGCAGATTTCCAAAATTATAAGGATAAGACTCTGGATTCTGTTATAGCTGTAACCACTGCTAAATTTGCCCTCTTCAATATTCAAAGTGTTATGGATTTGACCAAAAGAGATACCCTTGATATGAAGACATGGGGCAAGGAAAAATCAATGGTTTACTTAGTTATCCCAGATAACGATAGTACCTTTCGCTTTCTTTCAGCCCTCTTTTTTTCAACCGTATTTCAAACCCTAACAAGACAAGCAGATATTGATTTTAAGGGTCAATTACCTCTTCATGTGAGAGTTTACTTAGATGAGTTCGCAAATATCGGAGAAATCCCAGATTTTGCTGAACAAACCTCAACAGTCCGTTCTCGGAATATGAGTCTCGTTCCTATTCTACAAAATATTGCCCAACTTCAAGGGCTCTATAAAGAAAAAGAAGCTTGGAAAACCATTTTGGGGAACTGTGATAGCTTAGTCTACTTAGGTGGTAATGATGAAGATACCTTTAAATTTATGAGTGGCTTACTCGGTAAACAAACCATTGATGTTCGAAATACTAGTCGTTCCTTTGGCCAGACAGGTTCAGGATCCCTTTCTCATCAAAAGATTGCTCGTGATTTAATGACACCTGATGAAGTCGGAAATATGAAACGGCATGAATGCTTGGTTCGAATTGCCAATATGCCTGTCTTTAAAAGCAAAAAATACAATTCAACCAAGCATCCAAACTGGAAATACCTAGCCAATCAAGAAACCGATGAACGGTGGTGGAACTATCAAATCAATCCTTTGAATCAAAGACAAGAAAATCATCTTGAAGGCCTTAGAATTCGTGATTTAACTTTTGAATCTAGTTTAAAATAAAAATAGAAAAGAGGAAATAGATGATTACGCATTTTAAAGGTTTTGTTTATGGAGTAGACGCAAGTGCTATGTTTGCACAAGCTATGTCTTTGTTACAGAAGGGATTGATTGCGGTTGGTGCCTTTCTCGTTGTTGTGGGGATTGTCAACCTTGCAACCAACATTAAAGATGGTGGACCAGGTGTTCGGAATGCCATTCTTGAAATTGTCGGTGGTGTTATGGTAGGGGCTGCTGGAGCCTTTGTAACTCAAATTTCAATTTAGGAGGATAAACAATGACATGAATCTTAGTTTAGTCTCACCCTTTGTTTACCTTGCATCTGAAAAAATATCAGCTGAAAATTTATTTGAAGGATTTAATGTGGATTTACAATCTACGGTAGATCTGATTAAATCTCTATCTAGCTACAATCCAACTGTTTGGACTTATATGTCTAGTATTACTAAAAGTGTCATGCAGCCTCTTGGAGTTGCGATTTTATCAGTTGTTCTCATCTTAGAATTTTCGAAGATGGCAAAGAAAATTGCTAACTCAGGTGGAGCGATGACCTTTGAAGCATTAGCCCCGATGTTGATTAGTTATATTATGGTCGCAGTTGTAATTACCAACACTACCGTTATTGTAGAAGCCATCATTGGGATTGCGAGCCACGCCATTGAACAAGTGGCTTCAATTGTGGCTCACGGTGGGGCAAAGTATGATACAATCTCTGGATTAAAAGGGTCAGGATTTATTGGCCGGATGATTGTGGGCTTTTTCGCCCTTCTCATTTGGCTTGTTCGAATAGTAAGTGCAGCCATGGTCAATCTTTTGGTATCTATTCGATTTATTCAACTTTACCTTATGATTCCATTTGCCCCTCTTACGATTCCAACATTTTTAAGCGATGAATGGAAGTCTATTGGTATTGGCTATTTAAAAAATATTATGGTCTATGCGGTACAAGGAGTTCTCATTTTTCTGATTGTTTCGCTTGTTCCTTTATTTGAATCTGCTGGGAAAATAGCTGTTTCAAATGGTGCAGGAGTCTTGCAATCACTTGCGATTATGTTTGGTAGTTTGGTACAAGCTATCTTACTGATTATTGCCCTCGTTGGTTCTCAACGTACGGCTCGCTCAATCTTAGGTATGTAATTAGATAAAGGCTAGGAAGTGATTGCTTCTTAGCCTTTTTAGAAAGGAAAGTCATGAATACACGTGTCTTTAAAGACATCTCAAAATACCAACACAGGGCTTGGTTAGGTTTCACCACAAGACAAATCATCTTTGTTTTACCAGCCTTTATTGTCACAATTATTGTTTTGGGCTTGAATCTCTTTTTCTGGCAATTTGGAGATTGGTTTGTTTACGGTTTTGTGTTTGCTTTTACCATCCCCCTCATGCTTTTTGGAGTCTATAAACCCAATGATTTATATTTTGAACATTATTTGAAATACCGTCTTCATTTTGAACTAACGGTTCCCCTACGCACAATTACAGGAAAGAAAGGACCTGAACATGAAAAGAAAATCAAATACATTAAAGAAACAAAAAACTTCAATGACTAATAAAAAGGAAGAAGTTAAAGGGAAAAAAGAGGAAGTGTTACCTTCAACGGCTAATACACTTTCCTATCAAGCCCTGTATCAAAATGGTCTGATGCAGGTGAAAGAAGATTATTTCTCACAAAGCTATTTACTTGGTGATGTCAATTACCAGACCGTTGGTTTAGAAGATAAGGGGGCAATCATTGAGAAGTATTCTGATTTGATTAACTCCCTAGACGACCAAACCAACTTCCAATTGACTATCTTTAATAAAAGATTGAATTTAGAAAAATTCAGACAAAGTGTTTTGTATGAGGAAAAAGAAGATGGGTATGATAGCTATCGTAAAGAATTGAATCGGATGATGAATCAGAATTTAGACAGTGGTGAAAATAACTTTTCAGCTGTGAAACTGATTAGCTTTGGTAGAAAGGATTCTAATCCCAAACAAGCCTATCGTTCCTTGTCTCAAATAGGAGAATATTTCAAGAGTGGTTTCTCAGAAATTGATGCTCGCTTTGAATCCTTGGCTGGAGAAGAGCGTGTCAACTTGTTGGCGGATATGCTTAGAGGAGAACACCATCTTCCTTTTTCTTACCGTGATTTAACGAGATCTGGTCAGACAACTCGTCACTTCATAGCCCCTAATCTCTTGGATTTTAAAAACAAGAATTACCTACAAATCAATGACCGCTTATTACAGATTGTCTATGTGAGAGACTACGGCATGGAATTAGGTGATCAGTTTATCCGAGACCTCATGCAAGGAGATTTGGAATTGATAGTGAGCCTTCATGCTCAAAGTTCGACTAAGGCGGATGCCATGAAGAAACTACGAACAAAGAAGACCTTGATGGAATCCCAAAAGATTGGGGAACAACAAAAACTAGCTCGTACAGGTATCTATTTGGAAAAAGTAGGTCATGTATTAGAAAGCAATATCGATGAAGCTGAGGAACTCTTAAAAACCATGACCGAGACAGGAGATAAACTATTTCAAACGGTCTTCTTGATTGGGGTCTTTGGGCAGGATGAAGAAGAACTCAAACAAGCGCTAGACACTATCCAACAAGTTGCCGGCTCAAATGACCTAATGATTGATAAACTTCCATATATGCAAGAAGCAGCCTTTAATAGTTTGCTGCCATTTGGTTGTGATTTTTTAGAGGGAGTATCACGGAGTTTATTAACGTCCAATGTAGCAGTGAACTCACCTTGGACTTCAGTAGACTTACAAGACCGTAGTGGGAAATATTACGGTATCAATCAAATCTCAAGCAATATTATTACCATTGATCGCAGCCTATTAAATACACCGTCTGGTCTGATTTTAGGAACATCTGGAGCTGGGAAAGGGATGGCAACCAAGCATGAAATTATCACGACCAAAATCAAGGAATCTGGTGAAAATACTGAAATTATCATTGTGGATCCAGAAGAAGAATACAGTATCATTGGACGAGCTTTTGGGGGAGAAATGATTGATATTGCGCCCGATTCCCAAACTTATCTCAATGTCCTTGACTTGTCTGAGGAAAATATGGATGAAGATCCTGTAAAGGTAAAATCAGAATTTCTTTTATCCTTTATCGGCAAGTTATTGGATAGAAAAATGGATGGAAGAGAAAAATCGATTATTGACCGAGTTACGAGACTCACCTATCAGTCATTTAAAGAGCCTTCTTTGGAAGAATGGGTTTTTGTCTTGAGTCAACAGCCAGAAGAAGAAGCGCAGAATTTGGCACTTGATATGGAACTGTATGTTGAAGGTTCTCTTGATATTTTTTCTCATAAGACCAATATTCAAACAGGATCCAATTTCTTAATCTATAATGTTAAAAAGTTAGGAGATGAGCTGAAACAAATTGCCCTTATGGTTGTTTTTGATCAGATATGGAATCGTGTCGTTCGGAATCAAAAATTAGGGAAGAAGACCTGGATTTATTTCGATGAGATGCAGCTTCTCTTATTAGATAAATATGCCAGTGATTTCTTCTTTAAATTGTGGAGTCGTGTCAGAAAATATGGAGCCAGTCCGACTGGGATAACCCAAAACGTCGAAACCTTATTGTTAGATCCAAATGGTAGACGGATTATTGCAAATAGTGAATTTATGATTCTCCTCAAGCAAGCAAAAAATGACCGAGAAGAACTGGTTCAACTCTTAGGCTTGTCAAAAGAACTCGAAAAATACCTTGTCAATCCAGAAAAAGGGGCAGGACTGATAAAAGCTGGTTCAGTTGTCGTACCCTTTAAAAATAAGATTCCTCAAGGTACTCAATTGTTTGATATCATGAGTACAGATCCTGATAAAATGGCTTCTAATTAAGGGGAAGGTAAATGAAGGATAAAAGAGAAATCATACGTGCCCGAAAGGCATTTAGAAGAAGTCTAAAAGATGAGAAGAAATTCTTGAAACAAGGAAAGAAGGAGGTGAAGAAACAGAAAAAAGATTCTGCTGTGCTGGATGAAAAAGCATGGAAAAAAGAGATAAAAGAAAAGCTAGAGGAGATGAGAGAAGCTTCAAAGGCTAGAGTAAAACAAGCAAATGAAGACTACAATCATATTCTTCAAAATAGTCCTCCATCTCTTTTGAATCGTAAAGAATTAAGAGACAGACGATTGCCTCATGCTAGGAAACGATTGAAAATAGCCAAGAAGCAATTTAGAGAAGCAAAGGTAGAAGCAAAAGAAGAAAGAAAAGAGAGTCGTAAAGAAAGAAAAACCAATCAAAAATTTCTTTATGGTCAGGAATCGAAACAAAAATCTAATTTTTTCTTTCAAGGGAAGAGTTTAGAAGAATTAAAAGCTAAGAAAGAAGTCAAGGCCGCAAAAGAGAATCTAAAATCTACTAAACAAGCCTATAAGTCCAAAAAAGTCAGTAGGAAAGCCAAAACTTTTCTTTATGTCCTTGGACGTGAAGGTGGAGAGTTAGCTTCAGAAAATGAAGATTTAGAAGGCTATCGTACGCTTCAAGAGACCATTAGAAAAGGGAAACGCTACAGTCGGCTTTCTTATAATCTTGGAAAAGCTAGTGTCAAAACAGGACAAGCAACAGGTCGTTTTACCAAGAAAAGACTGACCAACACAAAAGAGCGATACCATCATTTTAAGGATGGGAAAGGATGGAAACTAGCGAAAGAGAATCCAAGTTCCTTTAAAAATCGGTTTCGAAAATTAAAGAAACAAGGTCTTACAAGTGTCCGAAATATCTATCAAAAACTAAAAGCAGCCTTTTCCTTCTTTACATTTGCGGCTGGAAATCCTGTAACCTGGATAGTTGGAGGAATAGTCTTTCTTCTTTTACTTATGATGAGCTTCTTTTTAGGATTTTCATCTGCTAGTTTGATTCAACAAGATGAATTTGAATTAACAAAAGCTTATACCCACCTAACTTGGGAAGACGCAGAACATACTCGTACAAATGACAAAGGCATTACTTATTACACAAAAGTTGATGATGTGATGGGGTATATGAACTTTAAATTCCATGACTATGAGTTACACAAACCAGTTCACTTATTTAGTTCAGAAACTTACAAGGATTATCTGTCTACTTTGTGGCATGATTTAAACGATGGGGAAGATTTGAAATCCATGCAAGACCTCTATGAAACTCCTAAGTATAAACTCTCGAAAGACGATCAAGAGGAAATGAAGGAACTAAAAGAAGAAGGTGTGTATGCTTCCATGCAGGAATTGGACAATCCATTTGAGGGGAAAAGCAACGAAGATAGTCTAACCATGACTTATCGTTATGGATACTATGATTTAGACGGAAAACCTACTCTTCAGGAGTACATTCTACTAGAAGCAAAGGCTCACCAAACGATTGTCGCACCAATGGATGGAGTTGTATCTCTTGACGGAGATGATGTTATTCTTACTAACGGAAAAGGAGAGAATGAGAGTCGTTTAACCTTGTATTCTATTCATAATGGCCGTGCGATTGAGGGGACAAGAGTCCTAACAGGTGATATTATTGGTGAAACACCAGACGATACAGGTTTGAAAGTTTCCTATCAAAAGTATAAGAACAAGAAAGAAAAATTGGTGTATGTCAATCCGCAATTTTATTTTCCAAAAGTCATTCAACTTCAGACAACTATCTTACCTGCCATTGGTCAGTTTGGTGGGGATGAGTTTGAACGAGCAAAACATATTTATGAGTTTTTGAAATCTCAAGGCGCAAGTCCCCAAGCCATTGCGGCTATTTTAGGAAATTGGTCGGTAGAGTCTTCTATCAATCCTAAACGAGCTGAAGGAGATTATTTATCTCCTCCAGTTGGCGCTACCGATTCCTCATGGGATGATGAAAGCTGGTTAGCGATAGGAGGACCAGCCATTTATAGTGGTGCTTATCCTAATATTCTTCATAGAGGTCTAGGTTTAGGGCAATGGACGGATACTGCAGATGGTTCAACACGTCATACAGCTTTATTGAATTATGCACATATCAAAAATAAGAAGTGGTATGATTTAGACCTCCAACTTGATTTTATGCTTCACGGGGATAGTCCTTACTATCAAAGTTGGTTAAAGGATTTCTTTGGAAATACGGGCAGTGCAGCCAATCTCGCCCAACTCTTCCTCACCTATTGGGAGGGAAATTCTGGTGACAAACTACTGGAAAGACAAACCAGAGCAACGGAATGGTATTACCAAATTGAAAAAGGCTTTAGCCAAACAAACGGAGGACAGGCAAAAAGTGATCCACAATCCCTTGAAGGGGTTCGTGGGGACTTGTATGATCATTCTGTTCCTGGTGGTGGAGATGGTATGGCCTATGCCTATGGACAATGTACATGGGGTGTTGCGGCTCGTATGAATCAGTTAGGCTTAAAATTAAAAGGAAGTAATGGAGAGAAGATTTCAATCATTAATACCATGGGAAATGGTCA
>ERZ773051.1549-NODE-1549-length-12428-cov-9.241413_pt1 | contig 12428 bp, 8 predicted proteins | sample MGYA00580631_ERZ773051 | MGnify/ENA primary metagenome ERZ773051 (study PRJEB29015, sample SAMEA2738137) | human oral metagenome | biome: human oral; feature: human-associated habitat; material: saliva | place: China | collected 2204 ...
CGATGGGCGCGACCGGCTCCGACGCCGCGATCGAGTCTGCCGACGTCGCCTTCACCGGGCGCGACCTTGGCCTGATCCCGCAGGCGCTGCGGCATGCCCGCCGCGGCCGGGCGATCATGAACCAGAACATCGTGCTGTCCCTGGCGATCATCGCCGTGCTGCCGCCGCTGGCCATCACCGGCGTGCTCGGCCTGGCCGCGGTCGTCCTCGTCCACGAGGTCGCCGAGGTCGTCGTTATCGCCAACGGGCTGCGCGCAGCGCGTGCCCACAAACGATAGGGGTGGCATCGAACGTCATAACTCAGACATGTGCTAGCGCATATCGATAACGCCAGTACCGACCTCAATATGCTTTGTGCGGGCAGCAATCGCGGAGAGCAAGGGCATGGGTGAGGCACCCTGGGGCGCAAAATGATGCGCCCTGAAGTAGGCGCCATTGACACCTAGATCGTCGGCAGCGACCGACAATTCAATAGCCTGATGAAGGGCATCGCGCCCGCTCAGTCCGCGCCTTCCGTCCCGTGCGTAGTGTCCAAAGCTCAGGAAACCGAAGGCCTTCAATACTTACACCTGAGATTCGAGCCAGCGCTGCGCATCCAAGGCAGCACGGCAACCGGAACCCGCAGCGGTAATTGCCTGACGATAGGTATGGTCAACGGCATCACCGCAGGCGAAAACACCCGGGAGATTGGTTGCGGTCCCCGGATCGTTGACCACAATGTAGCCCGCCTCGTCCAAGGCCACCTGATCGGCGATCAGCGAGGTGCGGGGAAGGTGCCCGATCGCAACGAAAACGCCTTCAGCTTCCAGGACACTCTCGGAACCATCAACAGTGTTGCGCAGGCGCACGCCCGTCACCGAAGAATCCCCAAGAACCTCCTCAACAACGGAATTCCACACGAACTCGATCTTCGGGTTAGCCGCAGCACGATCAGCCATTGCCTTCGAAGCACGCAGCTGGTCACGACGGTGAACAACCGACACCTTCGAGGCAAACTTCGTCAGGAAGGTCGCCTCTTCCATGGCAGAATCTCCACCACCGACAACGATCAGGTGCTTGTCACGGAAGAAGAAACCATCGCAGGTCGCGCAGACGGAGACGCCTCGACCAAAGAACTCTTCTTCTCCGGGAACATTCATATGACGGTATTCCGAACCGGTCGCCAAGATGACGCTGCGAGCCAAGAGGGTTTCATCCTCAAGGGTGATCGTCTTGATATCGCCCTCAAGAGAAAGCGCGTAGGCATCCTCGTAGCGCACCTCCGCGCCGAACTTTTCGGCCTGCTGACGCATATTGTCCATCAGCTCAGGGCCAAGGACACCCTCGGGGAAACCCGGGAAGTTCTCGACCTCGGTCGTGTTCATCAAAGCACCGCCAGCCGCAAGCGCACCAGCGACAACAACGGGCTTAAAACCCGCGCGAGCAGTGTAAATAGCTGCCGTGTACCCCGCGGGGCCAGAACCGACAATAACGACGTCATGGATGTTTTCAGACATGGTGTCTCCTATGGGCAGGTTGCGGTTACTTCACTGACAGCTCGCTGATCCACGCCCATGCGCGACCATCTTGCGAGGTTGGCATCTTGCGGAAGGTAATGCTGATGGCATCGGTTTCCACGGGATGTGCCAGTTTGATGTCCGTTGTGGGAGAGAACGTCGTGGTAGCGATTTCTGTTCCCGTACGAGGCGAATTGGGATCTACAGCACGAACAACGCCTTCGCCGCCAGTCGTCGAGGGATCCATCGTCAAGGTGATTTCAGAAACCGTTGACTTCTTCTCGAACTTCACGAGCACGGTGACCGCGCTGTCGTCTAGGAACTGGTTGTAATCGAAGTAGCGCGAGTGCCAGCTGGTCTTTGCGTCTCCATCGATCATGTTGACGGCCATTTCTTCGTGGTCGCCCTTGTCATTCTTCCACGACAGCACAGAGACACTGGAGATCACCGGCGTCACAGTTGTCGCCTGTGAAGGATTCTCGGAAGGCTGAGCCGATGCGGAAGCCGAAGGCGAGGCGCTCTTCGCCTGGTTCACGATGTCGTCAACACCAGAGTGCTTGACCGGGCTGAGTACGGTTGCACCCGCCCAAATGGTTGCGAGAACCGTCAGCACTGCGGCAAAGATAATCGTCGGGCGCGTGGGATCAATTCCGCGTTCTGCGCCTTCACCGCCCGAGGCCGGTGATCCCTGTGCGCGGCCACCTTCGCCTCGGCCGCCACCGTTTCCGCCACCGGTACCACTGCTGTGCCCGCTACCTGCAAAGGAAGCACCAGCGTGACCGACGCGTGTGGCAGCCGTCGCCGCCAGACCCTCGGCAGCAGCGGCGCCGCCCACAACAGCACCCTCAGCAAAACCCTTGGGATGCGGTGCGGGGATACGAGAAGGAGAAGGTGTAGAAGGAGACTTTGCGGCGGAAGTTTCGGCCACGGCCTCGGCAGCTGCAGCACCCAAGGGAATACCGGCTGGAGCGGTCGCATCGAGGTCGTAGACGCGTGCCGTAGCCGGGAGGGTCGGAACAATGGGAAGTTCAGGCTTGGCCTGGCTCATCTCGACGCGGCCTCGGGAAGTGTGGTTCTCCTGGGGAAGCGTGGGCTGTGAGGTAGGAACTTCCGGCGCGGGAATCTGCGGCGCGGGAGTGGACTCATGCGGCGCATCGGGATTGACGATCTCATCGAAAGCAGGCACGGAGAGGTCGACGGAGAGCGGAACCCAGCGAGGCATACCTTCGGCAGGGGTGCGGTGATCCTCAGCGGACATGACTTCCTCCTTGCGTGATGCTGCCAGCCTATTATGAATGCTCTCGGGACGCTGCGGCGACGGCGCGGCCGAAAGGAGCGCACACAGCGCTGCGGGAAGACGCAAACGAGTGAGCAGGGGACGAATACTGGTTGCAGATTCTTGAGGGTTAATGAAGCGCATCGCAAGCATGTAGATCACGGTGACGACGATTGCCACGACCCCGAACTTCACGCCAGAGACCAGCCAGCGCACCAGTTTCGACGAAATCGTCGTGTAGATCCCCATGAGCCACAGCACGCCAAAACCGACGACTCCAGCCACAACTGCGCAACAGACATAGGTCAGGTAGGAGCGCACAATGAGCGAAGAATTGACGAAGCGATTGCGATTACCAACCCAACGCATCGCAATCAAACCCTGAACGATGCGGCACACTGTTTCACCAAGAGCCGCGCCGATGACCCACCAGCGCACACCCGTTGCAAAGTAGATCGACCACCCAACGATGATCTGCAAAATGGTGGGGACAATGCCCATCAGGAACACGGGCTTTGCGTCCTCGTAAGCGAAGAAGACTCGCTGGCTCATGAGCACGATTCCCGTCGAGGCCACGCCGGGCATGAGGGAAACCAGGATCAGCGCGTAGGAAGAAATCAGTTCGGGCCGGGTCGTATTGGTGACGACCAGCTGCATCATCGGGGCAGCACCCGCCATGAAGATCGCGGCAGCAAGAACCGTCAGGGAGGTAATGAGGCGAATACCCGTGTGGTAGTGCTCGGCAACTTCCTCGTCGTTATCTTCGGCGACCGCGTAGTTCAAACGCGTGAAGATCGCGGTCGCAAGAGAAACGGTGATGACTGACTGCGGGAGCATGAAGATCAAGAACGCAGCCGAATATCCGGCTAGACCCGCGATGGGCTGGGGGTTCTGGTTGAGGTAGTTATCTGCGATCGAGGCGATGGCGTTCGTTGAGAGAACACCGACCTGGGACACGCCCAAGGTGGCAAATGTCCAGCCTGCAACCTTCGAGGCCGAGCCGAAAGAAGTCCCACGGAAGTGGAAGTCAGGCTTGAATGAGATCCCCGCTCGTCTCATGGGAATGAACAAAACCAGTGCCTGGCACACAACACCCAAGGTCGTTGTCACCGACAAGAGCCAGAATTGCGGGGAGGTGAAGTCCGTGATGGCAAAGTCTTCGTGGGAGCCCCACAGAGCCAAGAAAGCGGTCAGACCTGCGATTGCAATGACGTTATTGAGCACCGGTGCCCACATATAGGGGCCGAAAACTCCGCGTGCATTGAGGAGCTCACCGAGCAGGTTATAAAGCCCGTAGAAGAAGATTTGCGGCAAACACAAGAAGGCGAAGGAAACCGCGAGGGAGCGAATTTCCATACTGTAGCCCGGCGCCATGATGATGATGAGAAGTGGCGCAAGAAGGGTCGACACAAAAGCCACGAGGAAAAGGATTGTTCCGGCCAGTGTGATGAGGCGGTTGATGTAAACCTGGCCCTCATCTCTCTTGAGTGCGCGAACAATCTGCGGAACCAAGACAGCGTCGAAAACGCCGGAGGCAAGGAGATTAAAGATCGTGTTGGGCAGGGTGTTTGCTGTCTGGAATGCAGCAGAGACCGCACCGCCGGCCGAACCCAACGCTGCCAATAGCATTGCGGTCTTGATGAAGCCAAGGACTCGGGAAACCATTGTTCCCGAGGCCATCAATACGCTGGCCCGTAAAAGCGAACCGTTGCGAGCCTGGCTTTCACTCATTCCTGATCCTCTTCATGTGACTCGGATGTCGTCGGCTTGGCCGGGGGACGCCCGGCTTTCACGAATGCTCCGGTGGACAGTGGAACGTTGACTGTCCCTTTTTCAACACCGCCAACGCCGGGCAGGTGCGAAGCTTCCTCAGTGGTAGAGGCTTTGAAGCGGCGCCGAACCGTGCGGATAATTCCGCCGACGAAGGCAAGTCCGACAAGAACTGCCATGACGACTGTTGCCGCATCTTCCCATCCGGCGCGCATGCGGACTAAAACCCTTTGCGAATCATCAAGGACGGTTCCGCTGGGTGTCGATACCTTGTACGTCACGCGTATATCGCCCGAACCGATGGCCGTCACGGGTACTTCAACCGTTGAAGAAGAATTCGCCGGAATCGTGGCCGTCGAGGTACTGGTGACACGCAATCGGGGATCGCCCGGGAGCAAAGTGACCTCAACATTGACCGGCCACGGCAAAGAATTGCGCACGCGAACAGGGAAATTAGCGCTCTTATTAATGAGGTTGACCGCGTTAGAAGACTCAACCGATACGGAGGAGCTAAAAGTATTGAGCGACTGAATGCTGCTCACGATCGTCTCGGATCGCTGATCCCCAAGGTCTGCCCGAAGTGCGCTTGAAACGGTTGTATCCACCCTCTGGCGAGCCGCATCAACGTTTTCCGTTGCCCCCGTCAAGGGAAGAGTAGCCGCGTAGGCGCCGCTCAACGCGCTCATCTCTGAGCGAAGTGAATCGCTAAAAGGCGAATCTTGGACGGCCGTACGCTCGATGTCTGTCGCCTCGGAGTTCACCAGGTCGCTGAAGGAAATCCCCTCAACCCAGCGGTTATCGAGGATTGCTCGCACGCGCTCAAGCCGGGTCTCGTCCAGTGAGGAAGACCGTTGAAGCGGAACGAAAAGTGTCCGCGACAAGCTCGGGCGCTCGCGGGTGATCATCGCGGTCATGGCCGTGAGGAACTGCTGGGTATCGAGCTCGTCATCAAGGCTTTGGGCATCCCACGAGAGCAGATCCGTCATGGGCGAGAGGGAACTGAGAGCCGTGTAGCTTTCGCCTGAGTGATCATCGCTATTGGTGATGGTCTGGCCATCGGCTGAGAGCTCAACTTTCGCCATGGAGGTGAAGTTTTGCTCGCTTTCGGGTGCAAGTTCGCCGGGTGGAGCAATGAAGGTTGAGCCAAGCTGCCCGTTCAAGGACTGCTTTCCCCAACTTCCCGAGGTCGTCCATGACACATTATCGATGAGCTTGGGTGCTGCAGTGCTGCTCTGGGTCTGGCTTGCCTCGCCGCTTGGTGAGGGACTTGGGCTTTGCGAGGCCTCACTTGCGCTGGCAGAGGAGCTTGCGCTGGCAGAAGCCGAGGCGCTTGTCGAGGAACGGGAGGACGAGGGAAGGAGAGCCTGCGTCTTGGCAAGAGTCGTAGGAACCTGTGCCCGCGAGTCGACAAGATACTTCATGATCGTGTCGTTATTGAGAGTTGTTGCAAGCGTCAGGTCCGCATCGTTACTGGGTAGAGCCACGAGCTCACGGGTGCGTTCAAAGAAGGTCTGGAGGAAAGCAGCGCGCGTATGGCGATCAGCGGTGATCTCCGCCTCGGAACGCGGGGTAGCGGAAGAGGAAGGAGACGGCGAGGCGCTGGTTGCGGAAGAGGAAGGAGACGGCGAGGCGCTGGCCTCGGAAGAAGAAGCAGAAGGCGTTGGCGAAGAAGACGAGGCGCTGGAAGTTGCGCGATCTTCAGGAACGGTGAGCTCGTCGACCAGAGTTTGCGAGTCGGTCGCGAAAGTTACTCCCGACATGGATGCCGCAGACAGGATCGAATAGGAATCACTGGTCATGCGTGGAGTTGAGGACGTCCAGGGCAAGAGAACATTGACGCGCGTATGTTCAAGGGAATATGCCGAATCCCAGATCAGGATGGAGCGGTCACTTCCCCGGTTTTCATCACCTTCAACGACGACCGTGATACCTCGCGGCCCCCACTCAAAGTCCGAGTTGAAGGGGAGGTCTTCAAAAGGAATTGTCATATGGAAGGTCTGTTCGGCGCCGGGCTGGATTGTTGCTTCCAAGGTTCCCGCATGCACGCGCCGACCCTGATAGGATTTCCCCGTCACATAAGCCGAGAGGTCCGAAGCGGTCAGCGGCGAATAAGTCTGAACATAAGCATCCAAAGACGGGTTCTGGATGGGCTTATCTGTCAGATTGCGAACAACGCCCGAGACCTGCACATTGTTTTGAGCAGTGATCACTCGCGGTTCGAGGCGGTTAATCCGAACGTCCACTCCCAAGGGCTGGGGTGCTTCACCCAAAACCTCCGGTCGCGCGCTGGATTGAGGCGCAAGTGCGGTGGGTAAGGCCGAGGCAGCAGAGGCCTCGTGGGTGCCTGCGGCGGGAAGCGAAGCAAGGGTGGCCGCACTCGCGGGCTGGAGTGAAAGAAGCAGGGCGCCTAGGGGCACAAGAGTCAGTGCAATTCGAGTGGCTCGCATTCGCGTCATGATGCATCCCGGTAAAGCAAGTCCAAAGCGATCCCGACAATGCGCCTCTCGTTGGGGTAAGCCAAGTCATGCGAGAGCTCACGCAAGGGGACCCAAGCGGCGTCCTCGGCCTCGTGATCCGGATCTCCCTCAACGGTGATGGACCCGGAAATGTAACCCATCAGGTAGTGGTGGACAACCTTGTGGATCCGCCGATCTACGCCGGAAAACCAATAATCGATCGAGGCGAGGTGGCGAATGATGCGCCCGTGAATACCAGTTTCTTCAGCGACTTCGCGAAGAGCGGCTTCTTCGGGAGACTCCAAGCCTTCAAGATGCCCCTTCGGGAGGCACCACTCAATCTTCCCCGAGCGATTCCGTCTGGCGATGATTGCTGCGTAGGGCTGGCCATTGCGAACATCGACAACGATGCCCCCGGCAGAAGTCTCAGAGGAAACGGGAAGGAAATGAGGGGCCGAATTCGCTGCACGCAACGAAGGATGACGGCGCGGAGGCTGAGGCACTCCGGGTCGTAACGCTTCAGAAGGTACAGTCATAGTTCCACTTTAAGCGGGATTACCCCTCCGGGTCAGGTCGCACCATCGGTCGAGTGGGAATTACCGCACTTTTTACAGCCTGTGCTATGGCTGCGAGTGACCTTATTCCCGTGTCAACCATGGATGAAGCCGTGATGCGAGCAAGCCAAAGAAGGCCAAAACATGGCATGCTGGAGGGGATGAGTACACAACTGTCGCGAACAATGGGTCAAGCCCGCTCTCACGCACCCCGCCCCTCTGGTTTAGGCGAGGGTGATTTGGGCCTGCTCATGGCCCAGGCGAAAGAGGCTTTCTCTCGTATTCCCAAGGAAATCCTCGAATTAGGCGAGATCTTCACCCAGGCGGGTGAGGAAATCAGCTTGGTCGGGGGACCGGTTCGCGATGCTTTCTTAGGGCTGACCCCTCACGATTTTGACTGCACGACCTCTGCTCGCCCAGAGAAAACCGAAGAGCTTCTTGCTCAGTGGGGACACTCAACCTGGGATATCGGCCGCGAGTTCGGCACCATCGGTGGCAGGCGTGGGAACTTTGTCGTCGAAGTGACGACCTATCGCACTGATTCTTATGAAGTGGGATCGCGAAAGCCCGAGGTTGAATACGGCGACACTTTGGAAGGCGACCTCACTCGTCGCGACTTCACCGTCAACGCTATGGCGATGCGCCTGCCACAATTGGCGCTCGTTGATCCTCATGACGGCCTCTCTGATCTGGCGGTGGGTCGTCTTCGCACCCCGGTCAGCGCACTGCAGTCCTTTGATGACGACCCACTGCGCATCATGCGAGCCGCACGCTTTAGCGCCCAGCTTGGCATTGACGTGGATGAGGACGTCATGGACGCCATGGAATCTATGGCGGGGCGCTTGGAGATTGTTTCGGCAGAGCGTATTCGCGCCGAACTCGAGCGACTGATAATCTCCCCGTGGCCCAGGCGAGGCCTTGAGCTCATGGTCCACACGGGCGTTGCTGACATTGTTCTTCCTGAAGTGTCAGCCCTCGTGTCAACCGTTGATGAACACAATAGACACAAGGATGTCTACCAGCACACGCTCACCGTCTTGGATCAGGCGATCGACCTGGAGACCGACGCGGATGGCCCGGTTCCTGAGCCGGACTTTATCTTGCGTTTTGCTGCCCTCATGCACGATGTCGGCAAGCCGGCCACGCGACGCTTCGAATCCAACGGCACGGTCTCTTTCCACCATCATGAATTGGTGGGCGCAAAAATGACGCGCAAGCGCATGAAGGCTTTGCGTTTCGACAAAGCCACGACGGACGCCGTGTCTGACTTGGTTGCTCTTCACTTGCGTTTCCATGGCTACGGCGATGCGAAGTGGAGCGATTCGGCGGTTCGTCGCTACGTCGCGGACGCGGGAGAACTTCTCGAGCGCCTTCATCGCTTGACCCGAGCAGACTGCACGACTCGAAATAAGCGCAAGGCTGCATTCTTGTCTGCCGCCTATGACGATCTGGAAGAACGTATTGCGGCGCTGCGCGCGCAAGAAGAACTCGACGCGATCCGCCCCGATCTTAACGGGGATCAGATCATGGAGATTCTGGGGATCCGCCCCTCTAAGGCCGTGAAGATGGCGCGCGACTATCTCCTTGACCTGCGCATGGAAAATGGGCCGATGGGCGAAGAGGCCGCCCGCGAGGCCCTGCTTGCGTGGTGGGAATCCGATGAGGTGCGCGAAGTTGCCGAAGAGTATCAGGCTCAGCAGGCTCGCTGGGAAGAAATGGTCGCGCAGAAGAGGGCTCGTAAACGTCGCGCTGCCAGCGAAAACTAAGCCGATCCGGAGCTACCTTTAGGCAATTGCCTGCCTTTCTGCGTAGGCTAGTCACGATGAACCTATGCTGAAAGGCTGGATTTCGTGGCACCTTCACAAGCAAACGACGACCAGGGACGTCGCCCCCTTCCCTCGCGAGCCGAGGCAACTCGACGTCGGCTTGCGCAGCAGGCACGTCGTGAAGGCGAGGGAACTATCCCCCAGACACCTGCTTCTTCTGCGCCAAAGCGCACTTCAGCGGTTGCACGAGTTTCTCGCACTTCCTCGGGCGGAGCAGCAGGCAGTTCAAGCGGAAGTCGGCGCGCAAGCACCCGCGCGGCCTCGTCAGGGAGTACCTCGCGCACGGGGTCGACGCGTCCGGCATCACGTACAGCAGCGGCCGGTAAGGGCGGCGGAAAGAAGAAGGGGCCGGCCAAGGGGAAGAAGAAGCGCAGCCTTGCAGCACGGATTGCACGAGGGGTCTTCTACACCTTCCTCGGCCTCATTATTGCCGGCTTTGGTACCTTCCTCATCGCCTATGCCTCGTTGAAGATTCCGCAGGCGGATCAGGTTGCTCTTGCGCAGACGACGACCGTTTATTACGCCGATGGCACCACCGAGATGGGCCGGATGTCGCAGGTGAATAGGAAGATCATCGATTCGAACACTCTGCCTAAGTATGTTGCGCACGCGGTTGTTGCCTCGGAGGATCGCACCTTCTACACGAACTCCGGTGTCGACCTCAAAGGTATCGGTCGCGCGTTGGTCAACAATATTAGCGGTGGGGCGCGCCAAGGTGCATCGACTCTGACCCAACAGTATGTTGAGCGCTACTACGTCGGTGAAACGACCGGTTATGTGGGGAAGGCCAAGGAAGCGATCCTTGCTCTCAAGATCAATCGAGAGCAGACCAAGGACGAGATCATTGGCAACTACCTCAACACCATTTACTTTGGTCGCGGTGCCTACGGGATCGAAGCCGCATCTCAGGCTTACTTCGGTCACGAAGCAAAGGATCTCACCCTTTCCGAGGCCGCAATGATCGCCGGGATCATCCCCGCTCCTTCTGCGTGGGACCCGGCAGTCGATGAAGAGAAAGCACGCTCGCGTTGGCAGCGCGTCATCAACCTGATGGTTGAGGACGGTTGGATTTCGCAGGCAGACGCAAACGCTGCTGAATTCCCAAAGACCATCGATCCCGACACCTTGGGTGGTCCGACGATGGAAGGCCCGACCGGTTATCTCATGGAGCAGGTTCGGAGTGAACTCGCGGCAGAAGGCTTTACGGCAGATCAGCTGGCGACCGGTGGATACCGCATCATTTCGACGATTGATAAGGACAAGCAGGATCAGGCTGTTGCCGCTGCGGAGTACATGTACACGGTGCGCGGATGGAATGAAGACACCATGCACGTGGCTTTGACGTCATTGGATCCCGCTACCGGCGAGATCGTCGCAGAGTACGGCGGTAAGGATTACCTCACGCGCCAGCAAAATGCGGCAACGCAGGACATCATGGCTGCCGGTTCAACCTTCAAGCCTTTCGCGCTGGTTGCTCACGCCGAGCAGGGCGGCTCGATCTACGACGTTTACGATGGCTCCTCGCCCAAGACCTTCCCTGGAATGTCGCGCGCGGTGAGCAACGATTTTGGTGTGTCTTGGGGTCGTCAGAACCTGGTGAACGCGACGAAGAACTCGATCAACACTGTTTTCGTTGGACTCAACCAGGAAGTTGGCCCCGCAACCACGAAGAAGGTTGCTATCGACTTGGGAATCCCCGAGGACACGAACGGTTTGGATGACTCGCTGCTCAACGTCTTGGGCTTTGCGGCTCCCCACAACATTGACCTTGCGCACGCCTATTCGACGATCGCTTCGGGTGGAAAGCGAACCACTCCGCACATTGTCCGCGAGGTTCAAAACTCCGATGGTTCCAAGGTCTTCAAGACAAACGTTGACCCGGAGCAGATCTTCGATACCAAGACCATGTCGACCGTCCTTCCTGCGCTTGAAGCAGTGACCGCTTCGGGTGGTACTGCCGAGGCCGCAGCCGCACTCAAGCAGGATACCGGCGGTAAGACCGGTACCTCCGAAGACCAAAAAACCGCACAGTTTGTTGGTTTCACGCCTGAACTGGTCACCGCAGTGAGCATGTACCAGCTCGACGAGAACGGCAATCCCGTTTCTTTGACGAATATCGGTGGGCTTGGCCAATTCCACGGTGGTGACTGGCCGGTGACCGTGTGGATGCGCTACATGAAACAGGCGACCGCGAACCAGACGAAGCTCCACTTCGATTGGTACACCCGCCAGTCGGCTACTCCTGTGGTCCCCGCCCCCCAGGTTTCGACGACACCTACGCCTACCGAAGAAACGCCTACTCCGACCCCCGAGGCGAGTGAGTCGACACAGGGTGAGGTGCAGCCGACCCAGACTCCGACTGCTCAAAATACGGGTGCGGCGGGCTCTGAGGGCGGCGGTCCGAGTCGGGCAGAAGGCAGGTAGTTTCGAGGGCTCCATCGGCGCGGACACGTCTTCGAGCGTCGAATGGAGCGTTGCTCAGGCAGCTGCCTGACACCCGTGAAAAAGAAAGACAAAAGGCCGGGGCCTCCCGAAAGGGAGTGCCCCGGCCCTCTTTATGGTCTTGTCAGACGCTCACTTGACAGCCAGCACGCGGACCTTGAGGTTCGCGGTGACTTCGGAGTGAAGGTTGACCGTCACGGTGTGGTCACCGGTGGTCTTGATCGGGTCATCGATGATCACGCGACGACGATCGATGGTCTGGCCCAGCTGTTCCTTCACTGCTTCTGCAATTTGAGAAGCGGAGACGGAACCGAAGAGGCGTCCATGTGCGCCAACCTTGCTGTTCACGGTCACAACCGCGGCCTGCAGGGCATCGCGGACGATGCGCGCATCGTCGATGGACGCGATCTCACGACGGCGGCGAGCAGCAGCCATCTGATCAATCTGAACCTGTGCACCCTTGGTCCACTTGGTGGCGAAGCCACGGGGGATCAGGTAGTTACGAGCGTATCCAGACTTGACCTCGACGACATCGCCGGCGGATCCGAGACGATCCACATCGTGGGTGAGGATGAGCTTGGTAGTTGCCATTTTTCAGTCCTTCCCTT
>ERZ773051.1553-NODE-1553-length-12421-cov-2.429808_pt1 | contig 12421 bp, 10 predicted proteins | sample MGYA00580631_ERZ773051 | MGnify/ENA primary metagenome ERZ773051 (study PRJEB29015, sample SAMEA2738137) | human oral metagenome | biome: human oral; feature: human-associated habitat; material: saliva | place: China | collected 2204 ...
ATGCCTTTGACAGCGAGGTTATCGGCTTCGGTGCCGCCGGAGGTGAATATCACTTCAGCCGCGTCGCAGCCGATGGCTTGGGCGATGCGTTCACGCGCGTATTCGACAGCGGCCCGAGCCTCACGCCCGATGGCATGCAGGGATGAGGGGTTGCCGCCGGTGCGCATCTGCTGCACCATCGCATCAATGGCGGCGGGCAGTACATCGGTGGTGGCAGCGTGGTCGAGGTACACGCGGTTAGCGGTCATGGTGCTCCTGTGGGTTGTGTATTTCCCTATTCTAGCCGCCGTTGCATTATTGGGCGTGGGGTACGGGGCTGGTTTGCCGTGGGCTGAGCAGCCGGGGTGCACGCGCTACACTAGGGGCGTGTTTAAGATTCTGTTTTATACGCCGGAAATCCCAGGCAATACGGGCAATGCTATACGTTTAGCTGCTATTACGGGTGCTCAGCTGCACTTGGTGGAGCCGCTAGGTTTCACGTTTGAGGACGCGCATCTGCGCCGTGCGGGACTGGATTATCACGATTTGGCGGTGGTAACGGTTCATAAAACCCTTGAGGATGCGTGGGATGCACTGGCACCGGCGCGGGTTTTCGCGTTTACGACCACGGCGGCTACCTCATATGCGGATATTACGTACCGCCCCGGTGACGTGTTCATGTTCGGTCCCGAGTCGGTGGGTCTGCCCGAGAAAGTACAGCAGGATGAGCATATTACGGAACGTGTAAAAATCCCCATGGTTCCGGGGCGCCGCTCCCTTAACTTGGCGAATTCCGCCTCCATTGCGGTGTTTGAGGCATGGCGCCAGCACGGTTTTGCAGGCGGAAAAATTTAGCCCGTTCCGTTGTGAGCGGGCGGGGCTGACGCACACCAGCTCCACCCGCTTACGCCGGGCTCACGCGCGTTATTTCTGTTTCCGTTTGTGGATTTCCTGCACCGCCTGCGGTATGACAGTGAAAAGATCCCCAATGACGCCAAAGTCGGCAATCTCGAATATGGGCGCGTCCGCATCCTTGTTGATGGCGACAATGGTCTTTGAAGTATCCATGCCAACCTTCTGCTGAAGAGCCCCCGAAATACCCGCGGAAACGTATAGTTCGGGAGAAACGCTCTTGCCGGTTTGCCCAATCTGAGTAGAGTGATCCAGCCATCCTGCGTCTGTGACGGCGCGGGTCGAGCCGATCGCAGCACCGAGTGCATCCGCCAGATCCTCAATGGGGGCTAAATTTCCGCCGATACCGCGGCCAGCAGCTACAACAATAGCTGCTTCTTCAAGGTTGGGGCGAGCAGATGTAGGCTTCTCGGTCACCTCGGTGATGCGCACCGTGTCGTACTCGGGCAGAGTATAGGTGGTGAGTACGCCCTCCCCCACCGCAGTGGGTGCCGCCGCCGTATCTACCGAGTTGGGGCGTAGGGTTACCAGCGGCAGACCCTCAACCCGCACGGTGCTGTCGTACTCGCCCGCCAAAACATTCTTACGAATATTGAGCGCATCATCCACGTCATGAGCGCCCGTCACAACGCCTACGGGACGAGATCCCGCCTCGGAATTCCCGAGGCGCACGGCCACGCGCCCCAGAAGCTCAATCGAGTCAATATCATGCGGGGCAAGAACCACATCAGGACCAAACTCAGTAATAGCCTGTACGGCGAGTTCCACGCGGGCAGCAGGCAAAGTATCTGTCATGGATTGCGCTGGGGCAAAGACACGTGCCGCGCCCTGTTTAGCGTAAAACCGCGCAATATCAGCGGAGCCTTGGGCGAACGTCATTACTCCCAGTTGAGTTCCGCCCTGTCCAACACCAGCTCGCAGTCGTGCCAACGCTAAAAGTTCTCGGTCCACACTACTAGGTTCGGTCGCAAAATTCGTTGTGCCGCCTATAACCAGCACACGGTATGCAGTCGTCATCATTATCTCCTGTACTGGTTAAATAAGGTTTCGGGATGCCAAGAATTCGACCAGCTGTATGCCGCCGTCGCCTTCATCCACGATGGTTTCACCTGCGGTGCGTTCTTCCCGCGCCTGCGCTTCGGTCACGGTAACGGTCGATGCGCTGCCGCCGAACTTAGCAAGCTCATCCGCAATATCCGCTGCGTTCACGGTCGTAATAGGCTTCTTTTTTGCTGCCATCAGCGCCTTAAAGTTGGGGTATCGCGGAGTGTTCACTTGATCGGTCACAGAAATCAAAGCGGGCAATTCAGTTTCACAATGCTGCGAGCGAGTATCCAGATCCCGGCGTGCCCTAACAGTTCGGCCCGCAACGGTCAGCGATGCCACCTGAGAGATTCCGGTGCGCCCCAAAAGTTCGCTCACCTGAACGGGCACCAACGAAGTCTCACCTTCGGTTGATGCCATACCCGTCAGAATCAGGTCGAAGGTGCCGTGTTCCTGCTCATAGGTGGAGAGTGCAGCGGCTATGATGCGTGAGGTCGCCAGAGCATCAGCCCCTGCGAAAGCATCGTCGAGAATGTGTACGCCTTCGTGTGCACCCAGCTGCAGCGCACGGCGCAGCCCCTTAGAGGCATCTGCTGTGCCTAACGTGAAGGCAATAACTGCAGAATTCGCTGCATCGGTATCTTCCGCTTCGACAATCTGCATGGCGGCTTCCACAGCGTATTCGTCAAGCTCACTCATCACTGATTCGCTGCGGTCTACCCGCAAAGTATCGTCAAGTTTTTGTTCAAATTGGGTGTCTGGCACGTACTTGGTCAGTACGGCGATGCGATATGCGTTTTCGCTCACGCTCATCCTCCTGCGCCTCATGTGTGTGCGGCGCGTCTGTGGGGTTTAGTTAGGTTTGGCTATATTCTACCTTGCCGTGAAATCTTCAGTCAGGAAAACCCGGATATGAGAGCGGTATATTCCTGAACACAGCAGACAAAGGAGAGGCGGCGTTTCTTCATGTGAAACGCCGCCTCGGGCAGTTTTATAGCTCTGTTAATGCTGATTATCGGCGTCGCCGAGCGTCACCTTGATGTTCTTTGTCTCTGACCCCCGTTTAATCTTCATATCCACTGTGGCACCTGCTGCTTGTGCACGCACCACGCCGTTGAGGGTCTTACTCTGTTCGATGCGGTGGCCATCCGCCTCGACGATAACATCTCCCTTCTGCAGACCAGCCTTTTCTGCAGGGCTTCCGCTAGAGATATTGGTGACCCGCACACCATCCGGGAAGAACCGAGATTCTCCCTCGTTGGTCTGCCCAGGGGCGCTTTCAATATTCGCGCCTAGGTACCCATGGGTTGCTTTGCCTTTGCTAATAATTTCATCAGAAATACGCTTAGCGTAGTTCGAGGGAATGGCGTACGCGATGCCCTCATTGCCGCCGCCTTCAGACTCGATCTGAGAGTTGATGCCCACGAGCGCCCCGCTAGAGTTCACCAAAGGACCGCCCGAGTTACCATGGTTCACCGGCGCATCGGTCTGAATCATGGGAATATATACACCGTCTTTTTCTGCTTCTGCAGCACGGTCGGTGTTAGAGATAACACCCGCAGTCACGGTATCCTGCAGATTATGCGGCGAGCCAAGCGCCACCACGGTTTCACCAGGAACGACCTTCGAGGAGTCGCCAAAGGTAATGGGTTTAAGGTCTAGCCCACTGGGGTCAATCTTAATGACCGCAAGATCCGAGGTTACATCGGTACCCACGATCTTTGCCACGCGAATACTTCCGTCATGCAAACGCACTTCGACTCTAGAGGACTGCTGGGTACCGTTTGTAGAGACTACGTGATTATTGGTGAGAATATGTCCCTGGTTATCGAGAACTTCACCTGTACCAACGCCGTTACCGTCGGTCAGCTTTGATCCTACAGTGACGGTCGAAGGAAGCACCTTCTTAGCTGTATCGGTTACGACTGTGGGATTTGTTGCACTGCCTCCAGCATTTCTACCGGTGACGGATGAACTATTGCTGCTTGTAGATGCGGCAATACCGCCTCCAACACCAGCACCTACGCCGCCGCCCACAAGGGCTGCAAGCAAAGCCGCGGTAAGCACAACACCGGTTCCATATTTCTTCTTGGGCTCTTGCTGAGGGTTCTGCCCCTGCCCGGAGTACTGGTTCTGATATCCATTCTGGGGGTTCTGGGAGCTCTGTTGATACCCGGAAGTTTGATAATTTTGCTGGTAACCCTGCTGTTGATAACCCGTACTCTGGTAGTCCTGTTGAGCATAGGATCCGGGTGCAGACTGCTGCATCGGACGGGTTGCATCGTTATAACCGTTAGCGCCAGAATCTTGGTTCCAGCCACCAGGGTATTGGGTCATTGTGGTCTCTCCTTGAGGGGCTCTCAATAAATCTTAGGTGATATCTGAATAACCATATTGGCGACAGCGCCAACAGGCACGCGTCTTTTTCTACTGTAAACGCAGTTCTTGTTTTATACCTCCGTTTTCTCTGAGGTTGCACCCGGAATTTCCTGGGAGTTTGCTGAGAACCCTCAAATTCCGAGGTAACTCCACAAAAATATTTCAAGAGGTACAGCCTTCCAGAGTCAATTTCACAGCCTACGCTTAAAGACGGGCTCTAAGGTTTAACGAGATCGCTTCAAGAAAGGAACAGACATGCTGACAGCACTCATTATTAGTACCGTGCTGGCCGTTATTCTTGGCTTTGGTACCGGCCTGGTAGCCTGCTGTGCAGGTATAGTGCATCGTCGTTTGGCGCGTGCTCAGTCTTGTTCTTCTGCGCTTGAGCAGCAGCTTAGCTCGGCGACCAGCTTATAAAAATCACGAAGATCTTAGTATTACACGCACCAACGACGAAAGCTCGTAATACAAGCTAAGAGGTGCCGTCTACTAAGTAGGGTAACGGTCACCTTTTCTTAAGCTTCGTAGAGTCTCTAACAACTCGTGGTGCAGCTGAGTCATATCGCAAGGTGATATTTCTTCAGAAAAATTCCCTTAAGCCGCTCTAAAACAGGGTATGTTTATTGGTATGACTATTCATCGCCGAAACACTGTCTCCCAAAATTTTTATGGTGCCACATCTAGACCCCATTCGTCTCAAAGATCTCTGACCCGTATTATGGTCACCCTCATGCTGTCTTTCATCTACGCGTTGACCGGTATCGGCGCTAGTTTCATTGCTTACCCGACGGCGGCCCACGCTCAAGCACCTTTCGAGGTCACGCTAAATCCGCAAACCCCTATTATTGACCGGGACGGAACTCTTAATGCCTTATCGGATGGACTTGAAGACGAGCTCACCGAAGGTTTGAGTACCAGTAATGCCCTTCACTCGGTAGAAGCCTATATGGTGTTGGTCTCCGGGACCAATGGCAAACCGCTCAAGGAGTGGGGTCAAGAATTCCTGAGTCTCAACCATGCTCGCCCACGTACAGTAATTTTGCTTATCGATACGTCTAAGAACCAAGGCACTATTATCAGCAATGACCAGAGTTTTATGAGCGATGCATGGGCACACGCCCTGTACGTTAAAGACAATTCGAGCTCCCAAAACAGCAGTATCAAGCGTGTTATCGCGGATCATGGTCTTTACGGTACCGCCGGACGCATGTTCACTGATATCTTTATCGGGGATCATGACTACTCCGCGAGCAATGACGGAAATATCCCTCAGGGACTAAGCGATATTTCCGAAGCCGATGGCTGGTTCGAAAATTTTCTTGTTGCCGCAGGCGTGTTGGTTTTTATCCTGTTTATTCTGCTTGGAATTCCTGTCCTCATCATCCGCGTCGTACGTAAAAACCGTCGAAAAACGGCAGAATTACAAAAATGGCAGAACGACCTGCCGCTCCGCGATCCTTCGCAGGTACAAGTTCCCCAGCAGTATCAAATTCCGAATCGTCCCGGGCACCATATGGTGACGGATACGGAATATATGAAGAACCGCGGCTACGATCTGAATTAGCCAATATTATTCATCCAATGAGTACCGCATCGTGAACAAAAGCGGTACTCCTGGAGTAAACAGTCGACGATCGTATCCTGAGAATTAGTCCGGAATTTCTTCAGATGTGTACGCTCTGTGATGACTACAGCTCATGAGGGGTTGGTGACCGGTAAGATGGAAGTACGTGTGGGTTTATTCCTCCCACGCCATGGATAATCACCGCGCGGCATATGCGAAAGAATGGGAGTCTTCCTTTGAGTAATATCACGAATGCTGACCGTCCGTTTGGTTCTCGGCGCATCCGACGTGCCCTCAGCGTAGGTGCTTTAGCTTTTGGCACCACTATGCTTTCCGTCGCGCTACCGGTGGCGGGCTCTTCGTTCTTGTTACCCGGTATCAGCGGCGCACAAGCCCAAACTCCCATGACTATCACAGGTAGAGTACAAGACACGACCAATGTCTTGGGCGATACCTCAGAACTTAACTCTAAAATCAGCGAACTCTCTAAAAACCACAATATTGATCTGCATGTGCTGACTATTGATAAGTTTGAGAGCCCCGAAGAGGCTAAGGCATGGACTGAAGAGACAGCGAAAAAGAACAGCTACGGTAATGCGGATGCCATTCTTGTCATAGCGACAGAAAGCCGCCGTGCTTACTTCGCTGCTGGAAGTAATAAGGCGCTCAGTTCTGATCAGCAGTCGGAAGTGTACCAAAAATACATCAAGCCAAAACTGCAAAGCGGGGATTACAAAGGTGCAGCTCTTGAGGCGGTCAACGGTATTAATGCTCAAAAAGGGGGCATTAGCCCCGCTGTTGCTATAGGTGGCGGCGCCATAGGCGTAGCGGGTGTAGCGGGCGCTGGGTACTACATTATGAAACGCCGTCGCTCCAAAAACGAGCCGGGAAGTACGCCTGCATACTCAACATCTAAAGTACCTGAAGTTTCGTTGGAGGAGCTGCGCACCCGTGCCGGTGCCGCACTTGTTCAGGCAGATAATTCTATGGTGCAGTCGAAGCAGGAACTTGAATTTGCCCGCGCCCAATACGGTAATGAACACGTCAAGCCTTTTGAAGAGGAACTAACGCGCGCCCAAGAGCTCATGCAGGCATCATTCCATCGCCAGAAACTTCTCAACGATGATGTTCCGGACACCGTTGCGGAACAGCGCGCTTGGTTGAGTGAAATTATCGATAATTCTCAGGAGATTTCTGATATTTCCCGAGATCAGGCGCAGAAGCTCTCTGAAATGCGCAATCTTGAGCACGAAGCTCCACAGGCTATTGCTAGGCTCCAGGGGCGTATACCGGAACTTCAGCAGATAGTCGAAACCGCGCAGCATACATACGCGCGACTCAAAGACCAGTACTTGCCGAGTGCGTTAGAACCGATCAATAAATCTGCAGCTCTGTTGGATTCACACCAAAGCCTGGTAACTCAGGAACTTCAGGAGGCATCTCGTGTAGTAGATACTTCCCGATCCGAAGCTGTTGTACATCTGCGCAACGCCGAAGAGTCTGCGGCTCAGATTACCTCGCTGGCAGAAGCAGTCAGCAATCACGCCTCAGCTTTGGAATCTGCGCAGTCCAGTCTTAGTACCGATATTTTGAGTATTCAACGTGACGTGGCTGAGGCTAAGAGCCTCGCGGAGTCTCAGAACCGTGCCGAACTCGCCGCGACGGCAGCCGGTATGGAGGCTATTCTTGGGCAGGTTTCACAACAGGCACAAGAACGTCCGAATGATCCTATTGCCCTCACGGAACAACTGCATCAGCTCACAAGCGAGCTGAATCGTTCCATGTCATCGCTTCGCGCCGACCGTGAGCGTGAGCAGGCGGCTAAAGAAAGTCTGTCTCGTACCTTACGTTCTGCAGAGGCTCAGGTACGCAGTGCATCGGACTTCATTAACAACCGTCGACGCGGTGTCGGTTCACAGGCTCGTACCTACCTATCGGAGGCGCAAACTGCCCTGAGCGATGCACATCGTTTGCGGGAGTCCGACCCGGTAAATTCGCTCAACAGGGCATATGAAGCTATTTCTTTGGCGAGCGATGCGCAGAACTCCGCAAATCAGGATGTCAACAATTACTGGGACGATAACCGTTATGGTCAAAGCTACGGCGGCGATTCCCTAGCGCAAGGCATGCTCTTAGGTGCTATTTTTAGCGCGATGGGCTCACACTCTGCTTCAGCATCCACCGGTCATCACTGGGGCGGCGGTGACTCCGGTGGAGGCTGGGACTTCGGAGGCGGTGGCGGCGACTTCGGCGGTGGAGACGGCGGCAGCTTCTAACGTTCAAGAGTATAAGCACCAGAAACGTGTTAGGGCTCTCGTTAATCTCATGTTCTTGTACTCGTCATCTTATAGGCGATATTTTCCCAGTAATTTTTCAGGCTGACCCACGATAATAAGAAAAGTTGCGGCGCTGTACGTGCGAATAAGCTCCTTCCCGGTGCCGCGTGAAAGAAAAGGAAATAACATGGTAAAACAGTCCATTTTCGGTCGTATCGCACAGCTAGCAAAGGCTAATATTAACGCCCTCATTGATGCGGCAGAAGACCCGCAGAAAATGTTAGATCAGATGGTTCGTGACTATACAAATAACATTGTAGAAGCAGAAGCAGCTGTGGCTCAGACTATTGGTAACCTGCGTCTTCTGGAGCAGGATCATGCCGAAGACCTGCGCGACGCCGATGAGTGGGGTTCTAAGGCTCTGGCTGCCTCCAATAAAGCCGATGAGTTCCGTGCTGCAGGCGACACCGCTAACGCGGATAAGTTCGATAATCTCGCAAAGATTGCTCTGGGCAAGCAGATGCAGGCTGAACGTGAGGCAAAGGCCGCAGAACCGCAGATCGCATCGCAGACCCAGGTGGTGGAGCAGCTCAAAGACGGTCTCACCAAGATGCGTGCAAAGCTGGATGAGCTTAAGTCCAAACGCGATGAGCTTAACGCCCGCCAGAAGACCGCTGCCGCTCAGTCTCAGGTAAATGATGCGCTCAAGGCATTCGATGTTATGGATCCCACGAGCGAGGTCTCGCGCTTTGAAGAGAAGGTTCGCCGCGAAGAGGCTCGCGTGCAGGGTCAGCAGGAACTTGCAGCTTCCTCCCTGGACGCTCAGTTCAATGACCTTGAAGAGCTTGGTCGTCAGTCTGAACTTGATGCGCGTCTTGCGGCTCTCAAGAACAAGAACGCATAGTCTTAGCCTGATCGCCTGTTAGATTACGCAGATGCTCCCCAACTTTAGGTTGGGGAGCATCTGCGTTTTACGTTCTATGCTGAAAACCTGTTTCTAGAGTTTAGAGGCACGGTACAGGAACGCCGCCATAGCCTCACGTGAGGTAGCTTCGCCAGGTCGGAAAGTGCCGTCAGGCCAACCAGTAGTAATACCCTGATCTGCCATCCATGAGATTTCCTTATAGAACATAGTAGAGGGGTTTACATCAGCAAACTGCTGTGCACCCGGTGCATATGCGGGAGAACCGTTGAAACGGTAGAAAAACGCTGCCAGTGCCTCACGGCTGATAGTATCATGTGGGCGGAAGGTACCATCGGACCATCCGGTCGTAATTCCCTGCTGTTTAAGCCACACGATTTCCTTATATGCCGGGTGGTTCGGCGTAACATCTGGGAACGGAGAAGTCGCGGGAAGGTCCACGGCAGGGCTACCCGCAAGACGGTAGAGATACGTTGCCACCTGGGCACGATTTACAGCGCTGTACGGACGGAAAGTGCGATCGGCAAAACCGGTCATAATGCGGCGATCCGAGTTCCAACTAATCTCTGTGTAGAACGGATTCGTGGTCGGAAGGTCGCTGTACCCTGCGCCAAAACGGTGACCGCCTGTATCGAGGGATTGCGCCATGATGAGCGGCAGGTCATAATCTTGGTGGCTAAAACCTGGGATCAGTTTCATCTGGGTATTGGTAAAGCCGCTGTTACGGTACGCAGCGTAGCCCTGTTCAACAGCCCCTCGGGCGCTCCACGTTGGAGGGTTCGTTGTACCAGAAGTATCGGCGGCGCCGACCCACCAGTACATAGGCTGGTTCTTAATGTTCTGCGGCGCCTCGGTCTGCATGCGCTCATAACCGCCGCCCGCAACGAGGATAGAACCGCCGCCAGAGCGCCATGTGCCCTGACGATCCGCATTCAGCTCATAGGTGATGAACTCGGCGCCTCCGGAGTAACCCATCGTCCACACCTGTGAGGGGTCGATGCCGTTACTCGAAATAAATTGCTGCGCAAAGGAGCGGAAATAGTCGCCGTTGGCGTCAAGGTTTTCCCACCAGGTAATGCCGTTACCGGATGCATTTTTATCTGGAGACACGACGGGTACAAAAACCATGTTGCGGGCATTTGCGATACGGCCCATAGCGGGGAGCATGCCCTGCTCGGGGCTGTGAATCTTAGACTGGTCGTTACGCCAATAGTCGCCGTCAATGTAGAAGACTACGCCCACGGGTTTTGACCAGTCAATACCGTTTGCATACACGTGGTACTGAGAGTTAAGGCCGTTCGGCGCGGTGTAGCTGCGGTATGTGCCGGATGCGACGGTTGCATGGGCGGGTGCGGTAAGGGTAGCGCCCACAATAGCGGGTACGGTAAGTGCGGCCAGGGTTCCGGCACGCATCTTTCTGATGCGGGTCATAGTAAGTCCTCGGTTCTCGATTTTCTTGTCGCTATGTGCTGAATAATGTGCGCTGAATTCAGCCGCTATGTTTGTGTTGTGAGTGATAGACTCCGGCAGGACTAATTCCGCCTACGGAGCAGTGATAATCTGCTGGGACTTGAGATTAGTGCCCTCAGATTTGGGAGCTTTACGAAGTCTGCAATAGCGGAGTAAAGCATTCAATAGAGTTAAATTACCAGTTAAATAATATTAAATAAAAACATAGGTTAAATTTTCGGTATGGTATGCCGATCAAGAGGTTCTTAAGAATTGACGTTTGGCAAGAACATACATGAGAGACAATGTACACCTGCTATCACAGCAGAATCGCACCATATCGCGGTTTGTAGCTTTTTCTAATTCTCAATAGATTTTTAAAGTAAAGATGTCCTGCTTCTATTCTTATACCATTGCGATAATAGTCACATGGTTATAGAGAATCTACCTCTGGGACGCCCTGAAGGGTTCGCCCAGAAGCTCACGGAAAAATATTTATTCTTTCGTGAACCCCTGAGTTTTACATGTTGGGCCAGGTCGGGTGCAACCGACCCTCACTATCCCCCACCCCCACATCATCCAAATGCCACCGCTGACCCGTATACACATCCACCTTACGCAACTGCGGATTCGGATTCCCCACATCAGGCTCCTCCGCATGACCCGGACACCCCCGTGCACCAGGATCCTCAGTACAGGTCTTACCCACCGAATGCACCTCAGACTCCCACACCCGCACCAGCACCGGCTCACTGACCCGGGTGATCTCGGTCCCGAAAAACTGCCACGGCCCGCCATCAATACTGTACTGACCCGCATACGTCACCGTGACATAGGCATGAAAATTCCCCACCTGCGGATACGCATAACTCGTCGACGTCTCATGCAAGGATTGACCAGAATGCTGTGAAGACACCGGGCTACCAGCACTATGTGTTTTTAGGTCGTGTCCGTCTCCATACTCATACCGATACGCCACCGGTACCGCCCGAATCCTAGTGCGTCCAATCGGTAAATCCCCTTCAAAAATATTAGAACTTCCTTCTAGAGTGGTGTAGAAATTCGTTTCCTCACCCTTACTCGTATGTGGTGGATGCGCACTATCCAAAGTCAGGTGCGGATGTGCCGGGATCAGCTCCAGCAAATGGGTGCGCATCTCGGTGATAATCCGCTCATACTCGCTTTGGGCTTGCTGTGCTGCTTCCGGGTCGTTCAGGGTGCAGGTATCACCGAACAGATGATTCCTAATCGTCTCCCCAACAGGTTTAGCCTGACCATCATCAGTAAATTCTTTATACTGGCCCACATGCCCATCCCGACTAACACAGTACGAACCATCATTGGCAACATCAAATCTAAACGACTTATTAGCACCACTTTTATCTTGAGCGAACCCAAGATTCCCATGATGATGCTCCCCATACCACCTCCTATAAGCCTCAGCGTCCTCAACGTTACCAGCCTGACTTGAACTTGTTTCACGCTCGTCATTATTAGCATGTTTGGGCGCATGGGAGCTTCCCTGTTCCCAAAGGTCACCTCCAGTCTGATCTAGACATTGAAAAGAGCGAGTGTCATTATTACAAGTTATAGAAAAAGCCGCAGGAACATGGGACAGGGATGCACTCACAAGTGGTGCCGAGAGAAACCCAGAAAATTCTTTGGTTTTTAGAGAGTTCAAGGGAATTACTTCTTTTCTATAGCCAGGGAATGAACATTATCAATGAGCCATCGGTTGCCGTCATGATGAAGAGTCATCATGAACCAGTTATTCTCATAATCTTCATTGCGAATTTTCTTATATGTTTTCCCATCCGAGTCAACATAGACGTAATACGGCCAAGCGACAAAGAACTTCCACTCATACTTACCGTTACCCTGGTTGATGGGTTCACC
>ERZ773051.1556-NODE-1556-length-12403-cov-2.747570_pt1 | contig 12403 bp, 9 predicted proteins | sample MGYA00580631_ERZ773051 | MGnify/ENA primary metagenome ERZ773051 (study PRJEB29015, sample SAMEA2738137) | human oral metagenome | biome: human oral; feature: human-associated habitat; material: saliva | place: China | collected 2204 ...
GTCACCGTAAGGCCCGAAGGCCTGTCGCCCGACAGCACATACTATCTGCCTTTGCGTATACAATCGTATGATGGCTGCGAGGCAAATCCCACCCGTAACTACGTTTTCTACCATGTTCGCATTAAGAATACCTGGGCCGCTGCGGGCGGAACCAGTTACAGTATGTCCGAACTGCGTTATACCAACGGCAGCACAACGGGGCTGGCTGTGCCGGGAACAAAAACCCTTTACCCCATCGGTGCAAAAACAGTACGTATGATGGCCGGCAACGAAACGTTTGACAAGAAGCGCGCTGCCCTCGACAGGTTCGCCGTTCTGCTCGATATTAACGACGACGGAACGGTACAGATAAGGCCCCTTCGCGATATTGAGGTGGTGCAACTGTCGGGCGATGCCGACTATCCCAACAAGTATTTTGTAGAGAATACAGCCAACGATATTAAGTATGGCAACTTTCTTTTGCATTACAAATACAAGTCGGGAACCGACTGGTACGAAATAAAGGAAGAGCTTCGCACGAAGATTATCGACGACAAACAGTAACCCTCAAATTCTTTTCATGATGAAATCAGCAGTAAATATTTTCGTTCTCGCGTTCTCCGTGCTGGCTCTTCTGTCGGCCTGCGACAGCTACGAACGCGAGGAGGTAACCCATGAGATATTCGTTAACAAGCACGAACTTACCCTCACCGTAGGCCAGACCGATACCCTTATCGTCAGTCCTGTATCGGGACAAGCCCGGTGGACGAGCGAGTCGGCTGAAATAGCCACCGTCGATAACAACGGTGTGGTAACGGCCGTAGCACCCGGAAACACCACCGTTGTGGCCGAAAAGAACGGCTCGCGCTTCGCTATCGAGGTAACCGTAGTGGATAATCATCCCCTTACCGACATCGAATTAACCGCCACCCGCCTCTTTGGCGTCTATACCGTAAGCCTTATTCCCGGCGCCATGCAAAAGGTATCGGCGTCAACCGTGCCTGGTAACGCCAACAATGTATCGCGTGTCGATTATGCCTGGTGGTCGGATAACGATGCCGTGGCCCACGTATACGATGACGGAACCATCAGCGGAGTAGCCGAAGGATCGACGGTAGTTCACTACCGCCGCGGCACCATCACCAAAGATATTAACGTATACGTATCGCTCACAAGCCCCTTCAAAGGCCCTCATGTGCTGAAAAAGTCGGCACCACTGGAGCTTTCTTTCCTCGACTTCGACTTTGGAGGTCCTGAGGTTGCCTGGCACGACGCCAACCCTCAGAATCAGGGAGGCAGCAACTATCGCGCGGATAACGGCGACGATAACGGGCGCGGAGTTGATATTGAAGGCTCATCAAACATCGGCTATACATCGAACGGCGAATGGCTTATCTACACAATCGACGTGCAGGATGGCGGTGTTTACAGTCTTGATTTGTGTGTTTCGGGAAGCGGTGGCACCATGCACTACGAGGTTGACGGCGTAAACGCTACGGGAACTATCAATGTTGCCTCTACAAGCGGGTGGGGAGACTACCGCTATAACACCAGTTCGCCACGCGATTTACGACTTACGGCAGGCCGCCATAAGGTGAAAGTGGTGTTCGATCGCGCTGCATACAACGTAAAAAACATGAAGTTTACATACGTCGATGACCTGTAAACAGCATTGCTTCATTACAAAACTCCTGAGCCTGCAAAGGCTCAGGAGTTTTTGTTTGGAGGAATATGAAGGTAAGATACTGCGTTTAAAGGGAAAAAAGGAAAAGAGAGGAAAGGGAAAAGAGCGGGGCAGAGGTCCTTAGACGTCGACGGGGAGCTGCTGTTCGAAGGCTGCACGGGAGATGAGTATGGCGGGGGAAAGGTCGTAGGCGGTGTAGTCTAAGAGTATGCAAAGCTCCTCGGGCAGGTGGTTCACGGCCTCGTCAGCGGTGGCGGGGGTTACGCAGAGGGTGCGGCCGTCGGAAAAGCGGAAAACGGCCCTACAGACGCTATAGTCTACCTCGGCATAGAAATCGGCTTCATCGGTGGCCATGTGGATATAATAATTATCGTGCCAGGAGTGGGCATGGACGTCGTTCATGAGTCGGCAGAGCGGGGCGACGAGGTCACGGGTGAGCTGCGAGGCAGATATGGTGACGGCTACTTCGGCTACCATCCCCACCGGTTCGGATGTGTCCAAACTCAAGTCGGCCGACAGCTCGGCGAGCCGTTGGCGCAAGGTTTGCATCTCCGCATCGAACCATTCCGGCGCACCCGTGGGCGGAATCTGTAAGAACGAGCAGAAGAACTGATAGTTGTGCTGACGCCGGTTGTACGAAATGTTAAGGCTGGTGTCGACAAACAGCACGTGCCACCAATGGTCACTGTAGGCCCTGCAGCCCATGGCGCCCTCAGCCGCACGGACAACGGCGCGCATCTGCCGCCTCTCGCGGCTCGCATATCTCGTCAGCGACGCCAGACCAAACCACAGCAAGGCCGTGACAAAACAGGCGACGGCGAGCAGTGGCCACATAAGATAATAGGGGTCGAACCGTATGATACCGGCCAGCGACAAAAGGTATTCTGCGGAGAAGAGAACCAGAAAGAGGAGCCCAAGAATGGCTATATAGACGGGGAAAGGCATTGAAAGGGTAAAAAAGTAAAAAGGGCTGCGCGGAGGGGAATGGGTAATGGGGTAAGAAAGTGAAATAATACGGGGGATGTGCGACAAAATTAAGAATTATTTTTCAGTTCGGGTTGCCTGTCAAAATCAAATTTTGCACAGTAGTCAAAAGCCTCTTTGCCGAACGTTTCCATGGCCCATGTCTTGCCAATTTGTCGGGCACCTTTCAGCAAATATGGGCTTGCGGTCGGGAGCATCTTTCCATTTTCTAAATGCTTCTACAATGTCTCTTCTTATCTCCATAAGCATTTTTAAGCGCAGAAAAGTGTGGTAAAGATACACTTTTCTGCAGTTAATACTGCAAAGATAGGATATTTAAAGGTAAAAAAGTAAAAAATTAAAGAATTAAAAGGCTGCGCTGAAAATTAAAAGATTAAAGAAGTAAAAAATTAAAGGGCTGCGCATGCGGTGACGGGATGGCCTTGATTTGCAGCGTGCTTTTAACTGTGGAGCTTCCCGGTTTGCGGCCACAGGGCAGGGGCTTAATGATGTAACGCCGGGGGTTGGCGGCCGTCATAAGCATTGCTGACGGCCGCCGAATGACGGGTGTGACGGCCGTCAGCAGCACTGGCGACGACCGCCGAACAACGACCATCACGGCGTAAAGGGTGTGTAATATCGCAGGTAACGGGTTGTCATATAACAGGCAGGGAGGTGACATACCGCTTATTTGCTCCGCTTTAGGTAAACATGAATGCCCAGTAACATACAGGCAGGGAGGTGACATTCCGCTTATTTGTCCCGTCCTTCGTATTTGACAGGGAAAATAAAGGAAGCGCGTGTGTTTGACGGAGCCGCGTTGTTTTACCCTGCATACAATAGTTTTGTACGGTTCGTCCGGCCAGATTGTGGGCCAGGACGAACCTTTTTGTTGATATGAAATTTTCGTTTATCGGCACGAAAAATGCAGGTTTTGTGGTAAAAATGCGCGTTTTCCTGCCGATGACGGCATAACGCAAGCGGTTTTTCTGCTATTTAAAGAAAAAAAGATACTGGTAGCATCTGGCGTTGAGCAGAGAAGAAAACTTTTGGGATGGTGCAAAATATATATACCGAAAACACTTGCACGCAACGATATTTTTCTTAACTTTGCCGTCTTATGCCAACGGCATGTGCTGACGACAACGCTTGCCCGATGACTGCCTGCGGCGCGAACCACGAAAAGAAACGACAAATATGATGAACCTGTTACGCGAATTAAGGCGCCGCGATCATAAGCGGATATTGGGCGGTATCGACATTTTTAGGTATATCGGACCGGGTCTTCTCGTCACCGTTGGCTTTATCGACCCCGGCAACTGGGCCAGTAACTTCGCGGCCGGCTCGGAGTATGGCTACGCCCTTCTGTGGGTAGTAACGCTTTCTACCATCATGCTCATCGCGTTGCAGCACAATGTGGCCCACTTAGGCATTGTCACAGGTCTGTGTCTGAGCGAAGCCGCCGTGAAGTATACACCCTCATGGGTGAGCCGCCCTGTGATAGGAAGTGCGGTTCTTGCCAGCATATCTACCTCGCTGGCAGAGATATTAGGTTCGGCCATTGCGTTGCAGATGCTCTTCGGTGTACCCCTTGTGTGGGGCTCGTTGATAACGGTTGTGGTGGTGTCGCTGCTGTTGTTTACCAATACTTACAGGCGTATGGAGCGTGCAATCATAGGTTTTGTGAGCGTCATCGGCCTGTCGTTCATCTACGAATTGTTCCTTGTCGACGTCGACTGGTTTCAGGCTTCGCGTGCGTGGGTGGTGCCGTCGGTGCCCCATGGCAGCATGCTCATTATTATGAGCGTATTGGGAGCTGTGGTCATGCCGCACAATTTGTTTCTGCATTCGGAGGTAATACAGAGCCGTCAAATCAATCAGGAGGGCGAGGCTTCGATGGAAAAGGCCCTCCGTTACGAGTTTTTCGATACCCTTTTCTCCATGATTGTGGGGTGGGCTATTAACAGCGCCATGATACTTCTGGCCGCTACCACCTTCTTTCAGCATCATACGGCAGTCGACGATCTGGGGCAGGCCAAACAGCTTCTCGAGCCTCTTCTGGGCGCTAATGCAGGTACTGTCTTTGCCCTGGCGCTGTTGCTGGCCGGAATTTCGAGCACGGTGACGAGCGGAATGGCCGCAGGAAGCATCTTCGCAGGCCTGTTCAACGAACCCTATAACGTGCGCGACCCCCACTCGATAGTGGGTATTGTGCTGTCGTATGGCGTGTCGTTGCTTATCATTTTCTTCATCAGCGACCCCTTTTACGGTCTTATCATCTCGCAGATGGCACTGAGCGTGCAGTTGCCTTTCACCGTTTTTCTGCAGGTATATCTCACATCTTCGCACCGCGTCATGGGCAAATACGCCAACCGCAAGCCCAACGCCGTGTTCCTTTATGCCATAGCAGCGGTTGTCACCGCACTGAATATCTGGCTGTTCTACGAGTCAATTTCATCATAACGCGTTCCGCAAGGGGAATGCGTTATGATGAAAACAGGAGGCAAGAGTTAAGGAGTTATAAGGAGTTATGAATAAGGAAATATGATAAAAAAGTAAAAAAGTTGAACAACTTTGTATTGTTTCGTCCGAAGTTAAGGATACAAGTGTTTGGTAGTTAGAGTATTAGTCCTGCCTTTCCTCGTCCCGGTGTATGCGTGAAACCGATTTTGTCAGATTCCTGAACAGATTCTATATCATGTTGAAACTGGTATAGTCGTGCTTCTATACCACTTTTACATGGATGTGAAACGGTCACCATTTTACATCTAAACCTTCTTTATATTAAGGTGAAACAGGCATTTGTCTTACCTCCTTAACTCCTCCTAACTCCTGTCTCCTTATTATTTTCACCATTTTTGAGTATTGCTCCTTTCCCTTTTTCTGCCTACCTTTGCAACTGTTATCGTGCCGGTGCGTTGTGAAAATGCTACTGGTGGTGACGCCTAAAATCTTGCAGGCTGCCTTTATTTATCAAACTGTGTTTGTGAAGAAGGGAGGTGAGGGCCGAACCTTACGATAAAAACCCATCATAAAAACTAAGAACGGTTAAACAGAATGTTACAAATTAATCCAAAACTCGCGGTGTATTCCAAAACACTCCTATCCGCTACGGGCTTTGCATTGCTGTGTATGTTTGCTCCCCCTGTGGTGGCAAGCGCCGGTGCCCGTGTTGCCGAGGCTCATGTACAAGCCCCTGCACCCCTCTTCGAAGTTACCTTTAAGGTAGTATCTGAGCAAACAGGCGAACCCCTTATCGGGGCTGCCGTGCGCTGCAAGGGCGCGATAAGCCCTGCCATTACCGATGTGCAGGGCCGCTGCGTGTGCAAGTTCGATCATGCGGTAGAGAAAGTAAAGGCCGATGTTTCCTACGTGGGCTACAAAAGTGTATCGAAGATGGTTACCGTCACACCGGGACAAACCATCACCATCCGCCTCAGCGACGACTCGCGCCAGCTCGATAATGTAGAGGTAACGGCAAAGAAAAGGCATACCAATGCCCTTCAGCAATCGTCGGCCATAAGCTCGGAAACGCTCGAGCGCGGTGGTGCCACGTCGCTGGCAAAACTGCTGGAAACCGTGCCCGGTGTAAGCTCGGTAAGCACGGGTAACACCATTGCCAAGCCCGTTATACAGGGTATGCACAGCAGCCGTATTTTGTTAATGAACAACGGTGTGCGCCTTGAGAGCCAGAGCTGGGGGGCTGATCACGCTCCCGAATTAGACTATACCGGTTCGAGTATGGTCGAAGTGGTGAAGGGAGCCGAATGTATAAGGTATGGCTTCGGTGCCATGGGCGGCGTGGTTTTGCTGAACGATGCCGAGCTTCCCTACGGCCAGAAGCGTCCCGTTTTCCATGGCAACGTCAATACAGGATATGATACCAACGCACGCGGTGTGAGCACATCGGCCAGCGTTGAAAGCGGATACGGAAACCTTGGCTTGCGTGTTCACGGCATGTACACGCGCGGAGGCGACTATCGTACGGCCGACTACGTGCTCAACAACACGGGTTATAACACCATCAGCCTGTCGGCACAGGCCGGCTATCGCGGCCGCAAGTTTACGGCAACGTTCTTTACAAGCCTCTACTATCAGCGCAGCGGTATATATTATGCCAGCAAAATTTCGGACCTTTCACAGCTTATCAAGCGTTTCGAATACGGCCGGCCCTCACCCGAAACCATCTTTCCCTTCTCCTATCGCATAAAGCCTCCTTTCCAGCAATCGCAACACGTCACGATGAAAGGCGAGGTAAAATGGAACATAAACGAGAATCATCGCATTGACTTTACGCTGTCGTTCCAGGAAAATCTGCGTCAGGAGTTTGAGAATCGCAAAAAGGCACAGTGGAGCTGGATTCCCGTACAGGACCTTATTTTGAAAACAACCAAGCTCGATGTGCTGTGGCATGCCCGCTGGAAACTGTGGAACATGACCACCGATGCCGGTACGTCGAACACCTATCAAACCAATTTTAACTACCCCGGTACGAAGCAACCGGCCTTTGTTCCCAACTTTGCCGCGCTGTCGATGGGTGGTTATTTCCTGCACAAGGCACAGTTCAACAAGCTGCAGATGGCCCTCGGCATGCGGTATGACTTTCGTGTAATGTCGGTAAACGGGTACAGCAGCCTGAGCAATTACACCTATTACGACGACTTTAAACTATACAGTAACTTCACGATGAGCCTGGCAGGCCACTACCAGTTCAACGACAACTGGGACGCTCGCGCCAATATAGGCTGGTCGTGGCGTCCGCCAGATATTAACGAACTTTATTCTATCGGCCTGCAAGACGGCTCTTACTGGGTTGTGGGTAACCGCAATCTGGCCAGCGAGCGCGGTTATAAGCTCGTGGCCGGCACACGCTATCGCAACACGTGGCTGTCGGTAGAGCCGAGCCTTTTCTACCAGCGCGTCAACAGTTATATATATGATCACATAGGCGCAGGCAAGGACAGGTTCCACAATCACCCCAGCGGCAAGTACCCGAAATTTATTTATGACCAGGACAATGTGCGCCTTTACGGTGGCGACATCGAGGTAACGGCACGCCCCATGAAGCGTCTTTCGCTGGTGGGAAAAGGCGAATGGATATTCGCCCGCAACCTTACCCACAACGACTGGCTGCCTTTTATGCCGTCAGACAGGTACGGACTGTCGGCCAATTACGACATCCCCATGCCGGCAAACAAAAAGTATCGTGCCACGTTGTCGCTGTCGGGCATATATGTTACCAAGCAAAACCGCTTCGATCCCGATAAGGACCTCGTAAGCGATTCGCCACCCGCCTACTTCCTTTTAAACGGTACGGCCGACTTTAAGTTGCCGCTTTCGCACGGCCGCTCGCTGAAATTCATGATTGTGGGCGAAAATATCCTCAATAATTTATATAAGGAGTATACCGACCGCTTTCGCTATTACGCCCACGAGCGCGGTGCCAACTTCTCGCTCCGAACCCTGTTTCATTTCTAAAAAACCGTTATAAGATATGATATTTTCAAAACCATCACAATACTTGTGGCTCGCCATGGCCACCCTGCTGCTGTTTACAGGCTGCTCCAATGAGCAGGTTGACAGCTTCTTCAAGAAAATAGTGCAGGCCCCTCCGTCGTCTATTGAACGCGACGTAAAAGGCCACGAGCAGATATATGCCGTGCATGCCATTCTGCGAATGGGCTATAAAGGCGGCCTCATTGGTGTAGGACCCGACGGCACCGACTCTATAATGGCCTATACAACCTATCATATTCCTGGCGGCGAACCTACGCTGCCGCCCGTCACGCAGGAAATAGACATGGCCAAAGACGACGACGGACAGATGACCATTACCACCGAACGTACCTGCTTCGACGTCATTGCGTCAGATGAAATATGCTACGGACTGGAGCTGAAATACTACGATCAGAACGGCATGCTCATCAATCATCAGTTCTCAGGATACCCATTTACCAAAGACAAAGAGGGGTACAGCATTCCCGATGAAGACAATGCCACGCTGCTTGTACATCAGCATTTCTTTGGCATTGGCAACTCGTCGCTCTCGAAAAACAGCCCAACGGCCGGTGGTGATGGCACACGAACGTTGCAATTAGCCTATCCGCGCACACTCTCTACGCCGCAGTTTTACTACGACCGCTATACCTTCCGCGACAAATCGGGGCAGGGCGAGCCGGCCACCAAGTTCTCAACGTCGAACATTTTCGCCCCCGACGGCTTTACGCCCGGGCAGAATAAGGTGGCGTATGACACGCTCATGGCATGGAAAGCCATTGAAATTTCAGGCAAGCCCGAGGCTGTAAACCCATGGACTGCGCCCGACGGACACGTATATCGCCTTTATAAAACCATCGATCAGACCCATCTTAACGAGATAACGCCCGAGATATTCACCTACGAATACCGCGATACCGACCCCGTTGAAGAGGAGCTTGGCAAGCTGTTTACAGAGGCTTATAACGACGATTTCGTCGACCCCGACACCGAAGCACCGCGTCAGCGTTACGGCCATACGGTAGGATTGTTGCGTCAAAAGCGCAGTCTTGACTTTGGTTCTGCCCCCGACCGTTTGGGTTTTAAAGGTATTATGCGTTTCCATAAGGCCGATGTGGCGTTCCAGTTACAGGTGAAAATATGCCACATTCTGAACAAAGGACAACAGCACGTGGGCGAATCGGAAAAGCCTGCTAAATATATTAATGCCAACAATAGCGAGAATGGATATCTCTGGGACTTCAATCAGATTCAGCCAGGCTGGGATAGTTTCGATATCGATTACCCCATTTCGGTTCGCGTTATTGGCAATACTGCCGACGGACAGCAGAAGTGTGTGTCTGACGTGACGCGCTTCTATCCGCAGGCCGATGCGGCACGCCTGTGGCGGATGCTTACGCAACCGCGCGACTTTTTTGCCCGCTACCGTCAGAATATAGTAACCATGTAACCCACCCCACAACAGTATATGAACCCTATTATAAAAAAAATACAGCAGGCTGCAGCCGCTGTTGCGCTGTGTGCTGCCTGTACCTCGTGCGACAGCTTTGTGTTTGGCAACGTCAATGTTGATTATGACGACAACCCCCTTACGGGTAAAGCCGTTGCCCGAAGCGGCGCCGACCACTACGTTGACAGCCTTTCGAAGGTGAAAGTAGCGGGCGAAGTAGCTAACCCTGACCCGCAGGGGGCTTTCAATAACTGGGCAACCTGCCTGGCCATGTTTAAGGAAGGCCACTCGCACGGCGACGGAATGATGCACGGTAACTTCGTTTATCAGAACGCACCGTGGCGTCAGGAAGAGTTTGCCATTATACACAATACTGCCGGTCAGTGGCCTGTTGTTGACATACAACGCCAGAGCACCGTTACCTTTCTTGAGCAAAACGAGGGCAAACAGGGTCCCGACTACATCCGTATCATAGGCGGAAAGCTGAAGCGATGGGGCTTGTGCCTTTACTTCTTCGACAAAAACGGCCGTCTTTTAAACGATGATATATTGGAACATTCGGACGAATACCAGATATTTTTCACCGTGAGCGACGTCGACGACAAGGGTAATCCCTACCAGGTTATGGACTGCCGCGGCACCTGGAAGCCTGCACACAACAGGTATGGCGAATGGAAACGCGGCGGCACCGTTGACCCCACGCCCGTGCCTTCGCCCCTTTTTGCCAGCACACACACATGGAAAGAGCGCGCCGATGTAACGCCGAAGATTTTTGAATATACCTATCGCGACACATGGATACATAATGCCATGGCCGACGGTGCGCGCGAATTGTTCAACCAGCGCCTGCTACCGCCCCTTACAAGAGCCGATGCCGACTGGGCCGTTGCGCCGTACGACCAGGACCGCGTGGGCCTGAAGGGCCACTTTAACTTTGATATTGATGCCGACGAAAACGACGAACGCCATACCGAATGGCCTTTGGAGATAACGCGTAGGCGCGACCCTGCCACGGGCGAAACAGGGCCATACACGCGCCCTTCATACCTTTTGCCGCAGTTTTACCTCTCGGTTCGCGTCATGAAATGTGCCAAAGGTAAGAAAGCTCTCATCCCGAAGGACGAGTATTTGCAACGCCATTCAACCTACGAATTTCTCAGCAGCCTGATATGTGCCGATGCGTGGAACCCCGATGAAGCCAAAGAATACGGTGCCGATTCGGAGTGGAAGGAGATTATTCGCTTCAATATACCCATCAAAGTATTTTGCAGCAGCTTCGACACTGACCCTACAACGGTCGACCCCAACGACCCGCTTTACTATTATTTAGGTCGCGAAATAGGCCTTTCACCGCTTGATGCGCTCGAAGCTGCGCAAAATGTCCAGACGCATGGTATAGGCGGAGGTTCGGGCTTTGGCAACTGGTTCTTGTAAAAAAACGATATGAAAGCGACAAAAAAAGGTAATTATATTTCAATAATTAGTAGTTTAAGCAGTCGGGGTAATGTCTTAACTCCCTATAACTCCTTACCTCCTGTCTCCTTAAAAATTACCTCCTGTCTCCTTTTAAAAAGAATTTTTAACCGATTATAAAATGAAAAAGATAATACAAATACTGTCACTTGCCATTGTGCCTGCGCTGCTTTTGGGCCTCAACAGCTGCGTAAGGAACGAAATGCCGGTTAAGCAATCAACATCAAAATCGAAAGTTGACCACCTTATTATAAAAGAAGTGTTCTACATTGGCCACTATTGGTACCGCGACGTTAGGCAATGGGGCATGAAGAATGTGAACCAAATGTATGACGACGATCAGTATATTGCCATTTACAACCCTACGAACGAAGTGAAATATCTTGATGGACTGGCCCTGTGCGACAACGCCATCGACCCGTCGAGGGCAATACAGTTTGCACCGAAAGACGATTTCGTGAACCGCTATTATGGTGTTTCTTCCATATCGTATTTCCCAGGAAGCGGAACCGAACACCCTGTACAGCCCGGACAAACTATTATAGTTGCCAAATACGCTATTGACCATAAGAAGGCCTTTGAGGCCGAACTGGAAGGCGAAGACTTGACAATGTATAAAGGCCTTGACGCGTTTCTCGACCTGAGCAAGGCCGATTTCGAATGGACAAACATTGAGTATGATGCAGGCAGAAAGAACAATCCGAACGTGCCTGACATGCAAGCTATTCTTGTTCAACGCGATGCCGACGGGAGCGCAACGCCGTCGTTCGATTTTGTTCGCGTAGCAGAGAGCGGCGGTTTAGCACTGATTAAACTGCCGTGGACACCTGAAGATTTTGCTAAGAATTATACTGACAAAAAAGATGGTACGGGCTATCGCCATTATATTACGGTGACGAGCAGTGCGCATGGCGATTTCTACGCTATCGAAATACCTTTCGATCACGTTATCGACTGCATGACCATCTGTCCCCGTCGCCTTTTCCAGATGCGTCCTTCTAAGCTCGACAGGGGTTACAATGCGGTGGCCGACATTGCGCTTCTCGACTTTAAGGCAGGCGATTATCCCGTTTATTCGGGCCTCGCACTGATGAGAAAGTGGGACGGTAAGAAGTTTGTCGACGACAATAACAGCACTACCGACTTCGAGGTAAAGCTCGCATCGCTCGCCCGTAAGGATGCCAGCGGGGCACCCATAAAATAGTTTTGTCGCAGGTCTGCCCTGTTGCAGGCGAGGCTTAAAACCGCAGCGGTTGTATATTTTCTGCATACCGGAGAAACACTGAAACGCTGAGGTTCCCTGGTCAGGAACAGGGCGGTTTTGCGTTTACGGCACAATCGTGTTTGCTTTACGTCGT
>ERZ773051.1558-NODE-1558-length-12401-cov-37.831524_pt1 | contig 12401 bp, 7 predicted proteins | sample MGYA00580631_ERZ773051 | MGnify/ENA primary metagenome ERZ773051 (study PRJEB29015, sample SAMEA2738137) | human oral metagenome | biome: human oral; feature: human-associated habitat; material: saliva | place: China | collected 2204 ...
CGCAAGATCGTCGTAGAGGCTAAAGCCACGGAACTCATCAGTAGACAGAGGCCGATGAGTATTGTTTCCGACGATACCGCTCATCATCACAAGGACACCCACATCTTCGAGCGCTTTGACGATGTCACGTCGCCATTGGTCCGGGCTGGTCGCATTCACCCGATCAAGAAGTAGAAGCTCGCGCACACGGTGAGCAACCATGTGCGGATTATCCTGCGTGCTCACGGAACCGAGGAATGGAAGTTTCTGAGCCCCCTGTTCACGAGCATAATCGTGGTACCAGTCCTGGAATTGCTGGTAGCGGTCAATCGTATCGAGAAGATTACCGGAAGGACGTTCGATAACCTTGCTGTCGCGGGTACGCATGTCTGCAATGGGAAGTGTCTCATCCGGCGGCTCGGGCATGATGAGCGCACCCAGGGACACATGCGTAAAGGATGCGAATTTCTCAAGCTCACGGAGGCTTGGCAGGGCGTCCCCGCTCAGCCAAGCCCCGAGCTTCGGAAACTTTTTGACCGTTTTTTCGTATGAGCGGTCAGCGCGCTGGAGAGCCCACGCCAGCACAGATTGAGTGACAGCAACATGCGTGCTCACGGCGCACCTCCTCCGGGCATATTTTTATGCCGCTATCGTACCGCGCTCCCTTGATGTTTCCGTCTCATTGCACAGTTTTCCACGCAACATCAACCTACGCGGTGCAAGCTGCTTCACAAATTAGCCCCTAGCTGCAGTCACGACGATCGTAGCGACGGTGCCGCTGCGCGTGTAAAAGAGTTGTCGGCGCGAGCCTCAGGCCCGCGCCGACAATCTCAGCTCACGCCCGTGGGGCGAGGACAACTACGGGAAGTGCCTCTCCCCGAGCATCGCTCGGGCAGTTCTCCCCGGCCTCGATAACCAGGCTCTGCCCATCCCACGAGCACGCTGGTGGCGTCCTTGGAGAAGGCCAAGCGATGGCGTTCTTGCTGCCCCTTGGAAGGGGATCTAGCGTCGCGATTGGCACCTCCGCACGCAAGTCTTTTCCGCGCTCGGCCAGCCAGTTCTTGTGCACGGTGCCAGACCTTCCCGGGACAAGGTCCACTCAAGCGGGCCGTGGGATGATCCTTCCCGCGAGTGATCCGCGATGCCGGTGAGCTCACGCAGGCCCCGGCGTCGTCGGTCTTGGTGGTGCCACCGGATCCTTGCCGGGACCCCGGGCCCAGGGCGCGTCTATCACCTCCACCACCACGCGCCCGTGACCTTGAGCGATTCACCCCATAACCTGGGCAGCCAGCACAGCGGTCACAGGACTTTATGTCGAGCACCAGAGCGCACTCACACTGAGCGGCAGCAACCAGATGGAAGCCCTACAAGGTGGCGGGCAGATCACACCGATCACAACGATCAAGCGACACAGAGCAGCGGCAGGTAGGGTGAGACACCGCCCAAGGTCCTTGAAGACAGCGGGAGGTAGAAGTCCGCTCATCATCAAGGACCTCGACCTCTACCCGGCGGTGTCAATGGGTGGTGATATATTTTCGGCGACTCTGCGGACCTGAATATATTTAAAAGTTGAGTGGGTGAAGTGTCTCATCTGACTTAATTAGGTCATCAAAGTCTCTTAGGAAGCGCTTCCCAAGTTCGCTATTCGCATCGATGACAAAGGTTGGTCTACCGAGAGGGCGTCCCCGCAAATGAGAATATGGGAAAAAGACAATACGTGAACCTAATCGCACCATTCCATACTGCGGGAGCCGCTTTGTATTGAATAATTCGACCGTATCTCCTAGAGGCTGAAGTTCGTCACAAGTGCTGTCATATGTAGATTTGAGAACTTCAGCTTTGATACGGGACACGGCGACCATTTGATCCAGCACAGCAGGATCCTTTGTATCAGGAATGACGTAGCGGATTCGCAGCTTGTTCTTATTTGCGACCTTTTCGATGGCGGGTCTGTGTGTTTGGACCCAGCCGAGTCCAGCCCACCAGCAGATGTCGATTTCGTCAGCGTCAGCAATGTATTTATTCCAGTTAATTCCTCCTTGAAAATCTGTCGTGGTGTGTAAAATCCCCTGATCGGCTAATGTGTTGGAAAGTCCGGCATCTCGAACAGCCTTATCGATATGATGCTGAAGTTCTTGTAGAAGTGCATTCTTGCCGAGTACTTCCCATGCAAAACCGACGGTGAAAGCAGCAAACAATGTGAGCAGCACCGTATCAGACAATTGATAGAGCACGCCCCACAAGTCGCCTCCAGCATCAAGGAGGCGTAGAACTAGGACAATGATGATGCAGAGAAGAGCGAGGCACAGGCAGACAAATATTCCTGGATTCTTTGGCCGCAAGCCCTTAAGCCTCGTTATAATGCCACTTCTTACCTTCTCCCTGGAATCGCTCATGATTATTTTCCTTCCGGAATCTCCAGTGCCGGCAGCGTCGCCAGGAGCTCCTGGGTGCGCATCGAGACCGTCACCAGGCGCTTGATCAAGTCCACGACCGCATCCGGGCGGCCCTGCTCGCGCAGGAAATCGTTCGGGTCGTTGACGATGCCAGACGGCTTGTCCGTCTTCACGTAGTAACGGTCAATCACCCAATCCAATGGGCTGCGTCCCGAAATTGTGTAGTGCTGCGCCTGCTCAGGGATGCCCACTAAAGTCACATACTCGTTGTACTCCAGACGAGTGTAGTCCTTCTCTTTGCGGCCAAGCTTGGGGAAACGCATCTTACGAGTACCGATCCGATAGCGCTGCCAGGCATCCTCAGGCACGTGCAGGCTTGCCTCCTCCTGCACCGACGGATACGGCTCCACCCGCTCATAGTTCACGTGCAGGTCAGCCAGCTTGCGGCCCACGCTCGCATACGTGTGGAAACCCGCCGCACGAGGAATGTGAGGCAACATCTTCTTCAAGTCAGCTTCATAACGCTCGCGGTACTCTGGGTTATGCAGCAGTGCGTACACGTAGAAGAAAATATCCTCCTTAGTGATAGTTGCATCCGCATAATGTGCCCGATAAGCCGCTAAAGTCGCATCAGTAATGTTGTCTACACGACGGTAGCCATTTAATAGTGCCGGAATTTGCTCGCCAACGGGACGAGTAAAATCTAGCGCTGACGTGTATGTAGCTTCATCTGTCTGTGTATTTTCTTCTTCAGCGTCCAGACTGAATAGGTCAGGTTCGTGGTTGCTGGCAGACGAGATTGGCTCCCAAGTGTAGAGAGAAAACACTTGTGCTGTTGCTACAGCATTAAGATCTGGCAAGAGATTGGTTATAAGAGCTGTGAATTCTTTACGATAGTCTGTTGAAATAGTTGTGCATAGATTAGTGTGTGCTGGTGTCGGGAAGAGTTTCGGCAGCTGATAAATCATATCGTTCATCTCGCGAGCGAAGTACACGTGTTGTGCGCAGAACGGACGATAGATAGCTTTTCGAATTGAAGATGAATCGAAAAGGTGATGCTTTCCATTAGCTAGATCGCGTAGAAGCTGACGGTTCCAGTTAATCCTTGTTGGATCTGTGTCGATTGATTCAACAGTTAGTCCTGAATTAACTTCAGCGTTGTAGTTGCTGATCATGCGGCTCATATTGTTGGCCACTACATCACGTGAGAAGCCATAACACCAGGAATCACGATTTGTCTTGAGACCATTCGAAAATTGCTGGAAAATAGCAGGTGAAGTTTCTTTACCTTTGAAATCCTTGTTGCCGATCTCCTGGAAGGTGGCAAAGCGCTCATCGCGAATACTGATCCAGTCACCATGTTCATTTGGCTCAATACGGTTAAACGCCTCAGCCTTATTGATCCCTGCAATAGAACTGTAGGCCTGGATTTGGTTCAACTTCTCTTGACGGGTTGCATAATCCTCAGCTTCTGCACAGAAAATCTCAACAGAGCCAACATATTCAGGATCCTTTACCAACACGGTGATAGCCACACCCGTGCGTGATCCCTCTTCAAAGATGTTTCCGGCTTCTCGGCGACGACGCTCGCCAGAAGTACGCGCATTTCCCTTTAGGTCGTAGATGAAGATCTGGGAGAACTCTTCCTGCAAAGATAGACGCACACCGTCGGCGGAGTTTCCGTCAATGAAAGAACTATTAGAGACGAAAGCAATCACGCCGCGCTGACCAATACGGTCTGAAGCCCAGCGCAGAGCACGGAAGTAAGAGTCATAGAGGCTGTTTTTGTTAGCTCCCGATGACTGGGCGGTATAAGTTTCGCCAATACGCTTATCCAAGCGAGGATAGGCCAGGTTCTGGTTGTTATCATTCGCGCTGTTCTGGCCTGCAGAATAGGGCGGATTCATGATCACCACAGTGATAGGGGCAGCCTTTTCTGCGCGAGCGCGCTCATTATTAGCAGCCAGCCCCTCAAAACCCTCCAGCATGGTGCCGTCATCTTCATGCAGCTGGAAAGTGTCCGTAAGCGTCATGCCTGGAAACTCGACATAGCCCTCGTCCACGCCCTGCTCCGCGCGCACCTGGTGGTACACCTGCTCAATGTTGATAGAGGCAATGTAGTAGGAGAGTAGTACCACCTCGTTGGCAAAGATCTCCTGCAAATACTTGCGTTCCAAAGCCTCGGGTGGGATCACACCCAATTGCAACAGACGCGCGACAAATGTGCCCGTGCCAGCAAAAGGCTCAATAATAGCCACACCAGGATCAGCCAAAGTTTGGTTAAAAGCAGTGCGCATAGCGTCGTCGGCACTACGAATAATAAAGTCCACTACCTCCACTGGCGTAAAGACGATACCCAGGCGCTCACTCATGCTTGGGAAAGCTTGAGAGAAGAAACGGTCATAGAGCGTGCGCATGATATCTTGCTTGCCAGCCAAGGTGTGCACTGCCTCAATACGCTCAATCATTGCCTGATAGAAGGCATTCAGAGAGATGCGCTCGTTTTCAAACATCGAGTGTGAAGCCAGCATCTCCACAATAGTGTTCATAGCCCGGCTAACAGGGTTTTGCTTGGAGAAAGAATGATCTGGGAACATGGCCTCAAACAGAGGGGCAGTCAGCATATGCTGAGCCAGCATCTCCACCGCAGCGTTACGGTCTACAGCCGGATTTAAAGTAGTTTGCAGAGCCTTAACGAAATCCTGGAACGCACTTTGACGCTGAGGATCTTCAAGCAGCTGGTTAATCAAGTGAATGTAGCGGTTTGCTACCGTGGCAATATCCTTGCTCCAGTCCACCCAGTAAAGGGAAGAACCCACCTTCTTAACAATCCTGCCAAAGACAGCTTCCTTCCAATCTGAAGGCAACAGAGCAAGATACCCCTGCACCCCGGTAGCCAGCGGATCTTGCCCACCCGGCTCGGTGCTAGACCCCTCAAGTGGATCTGAACTGCGCTTGTCGCTAGCCAGTGAGACAGTGTCAACAATGATGTTTTCTGGGCCTTGGCCATTTAACTCCATGGAATTAATGGCCGCATCTAAACGCTCGTCGTGTGCTCGCAGAGCCTTTAGAACCTGCCACACCACCTTGAAACGCTCATTATCGTCTAGGGCCTGCTCAGGTGACATGCCGGCAGGGATAGCTACTGGCAAAATAATGTAGCCAAAATCCTTGCCCTCAGCGCGACGCATTACGCGGCCCACCGCCTGAATCACATCCACCTGAGAGTTACGCGGCGATAGGAAAAGCACTGCGTCCAATGTGGGAACATCTACGCCCTCACTCAGGCAGCGCGCGTTCGTTAGGATGCGGCACACAGGGACCTCGTCCGTGCCCGCGCCCTCGGTTAGCCAAGCCATCTCGCGCGCACGCACCGCCGCGTTCATAGTGCCATCAACGTGGCGGCACTCAACCTGCAGATTATCGCTGGCATCGGCATTAGTCAGATTACTAAGCCCACTGGTGCCATTTACCAGGTCAGGGAACTGATCAGTTACCTGCTTAGAAGCCTTAATGTCACGGCAGAAAGCCACAGCGCGGCGCATAGGAGAGCAGTCACTGCCATAGTCCACATCTGAGCCAGGGTTCTTACGCTTAGCTAGAGCATTCCAGCAGCCAGTTAGTTTTGCGGCAGTATCAAGATTTAGTTCGCCATCCATCTCAGCGATCAACTGATACTTCTGGGAGACCTCCTCCTCACTAACCGTCAAGATAATTACCTTGTAGTCAGTTAGTAGACCTTCCTTTACAGCCTGACCAAAGCCCAGTCGGAAGAACACCGGTCCATAGGTGTCCTTATCATCCATTGAAGTGAGGATTACATCCTTCTGAGAGGCCTTACTCTTAGCGTTCTCCGCGAAAATACGCGGGGTTGCCGTCATGTAGAGAGTCTTAGAGCGGCGAATAAAAGCGTCATCATGAATCTTAGTGAAGGCACTTTCATTTGCGGTGGTTAGCTTTGCGCCGGTGGTGCGGTGGGCCTCATCGCAAATAACCAGATCAAAGTCGCGCCAAGTCTTACCAGCTAGCTCCTGGGCTTGGTTGATAACCTCAATGGACTGGTAGGTAGCAAATACAACCTGCAAGCCTTCGGCATCATTATTGGCGGCAAGTGAAAGCGCTAAACGCTGTGCATCCGTTGTGGCCGGGATAGGTAGATCAACTGTTGAATCTGCCGGAGCATCAGAGCGAGCAGAAACTTTAGTGTCAGAGCATACAGCCCAAGCGGTGAAAGCAGAATCAACCTCAACAGACCAGTCATCTAGCGTCTGCTTCAACAAAGCCAAAGAAGGCACCGCAAACAAAATCCGGGCACTACCGCCCTCACGCTCCATAAACTCGCGTGCAATGATCAAAGAGGTGAAAGTTTTACCGGTGCCGCAGGCCATAATCAGCTGGCCTCGATCACTGGTATCAAAACCAGCCATTACCGCACTGCGAGCACGCACCTGGTGATCGCGAGGAACCTTACGTTCACGTGTAGTGGGGGCCTGCCTTGAACCCAGCGCATAGGTGCGCCAGTCAATATCCGAATCGCGCAGGTCAGCTAGGGTAATGCGGGAAACTGGGATGTGCTGTCCCTCAATAGCGTCCTGAGAATTCTTACCCCAAGCAGTGCCTGAAGTATCAACCAAAATACGTCGGGTAAAAGGCGCCTTACCTGAAGCAGTCAAGAAAGAGTCAATATCGCGCTTATGGACCGTGTGACCAGGGGCGTAGAACTTACACTGAATTGCTACCAGCCCAGCGTTTTCATCGGCAGGAATAGCCACCAAATCAATGCCAGTGTCACCAGTTTGGCGCTCAGGCCACTCACTCCACAGGTAAACCTCTTTGAACTGGTGAGCAAAGCGCGCATCGTGAAGCAAGAACTGGCGCGTGAGCTCCTCAAACATGGCGCCCTTTTCACGTTCACTGGTTGCCAGAGTGCGGTACTCGTTTAAAAGTGAATCTAGGGCAGAAGCCGAGCTTGCGGTGGGGAGAGCTTCAGTGCGCGCATTCGTCATAAGCCTGAAGTTAGTGGCCAAGGACGCTACTAGCAACCCAGAAACAGTAGATTGGGTAACAAATTGAGCAATGGTTTAGGTTTTGGCGGTAGCTATAGTGCAGGCTGAGGTGGTGGGGTTAGCTGGAGTTTGCGGCCGTGCCAGTGTTGAATCAGCCAACGGTCATGGCTGGCCAGGATCAAGGTGCCACGCCAGGCGCGCAGCGCATCCTCAAGCACATGCATAGTTTCCAAGTCGAGATAGTTTGTGGGCTCATCCATGATCAAAACAGCTGGGCTATTAGCAAGCGCAACAGCTAGCTGCGCGCGCCTTTGATTACCCGCCGAAAGCTGCCAGATAGGGGTTGACCACATAGAAGGGTGCAATATGCCCTTACCACGCTCACCAATACCCTCACGCCAAGACAGCGGCCCAAACCCCGCATCGCTCTCAAGCGGTAAACGTTGCGGAATAAAACTAACCGGCTCGGCGCGAGAAATAACGCCGCTACTTTTCCCGCCTACAGCAGGCGCCGCCGTCGCAATCCAATTAAGCAAAGTAGATTTACCCGCCCCATTAGGGCCAGTGACAAGCAAATGCTCGCCAGCAGACAAATCAAAACTAACCGGGCTCAGCCTGCCACAAACACTCGCCTGCCTAGCACACACCGCTAAAGCGCCGCCAACGCGCCCCTCAAAGCAAGGAAAATCAAGCTGATAGAGGCGCGGCTTACGAACCTCCTGCTGGGCAAGCCGGCTAAGGCGCACGTCGTCGTTGCGGGTACGTTTAACAGAAGTAGCCGCAGCCCTATCGGCAAAAAACTTCTTAGCCATGCCAGAAGCAGTTTTTAAACGTACCCCACCCTTAGCGATATGCATGCTTTCCTGCCGATGCTCGCGCAGCCCGCGCTTTTGGGCCTGCTGATCAGCATAGATGCGGGAGCGTTTAGCTTGGGCAGTAGTTTTTGCTTCAAGGTAGGCGCTGTAATTACCCGCATTACGCACCAGGCCCACCAGCTCACCTTTGCCCTCAGCCCTAGCCAGCTGCTGCCACACGCTTATATCCAGGTCATAAATGACAGTGGCGCTCTCTTCAATAAAAGCTCGGTCATGGCTAGTGGCAAGCACCGGGCCAGGCCAATTTTTAAGAGTATGCACCAAAAAACTAGTGGCCTGCTCATCAAGGTGATTCGTGGGCTCATCCAAAATCAACACTTCAGGGGCCAACAGCAACAAAGCCGCCAGCCGCACGCGCGAGCGCTGCCCAGGAGACAAGGTAGCTAACTGCCGGTTAAAACCTGACTCTTTAAGATCACTCAACCCAAGGCCGCTAAGAGTCTCACCAATACGCGCCTGCAGCGACCACACGTCACGGGCACTCATCTGCGCCAGCAGCTCATCATATTCGCCTTCACAGCCAGTCTCGCCATTAGCAAGCGCCGCAGTGACCTGCTCAAAACGCGCCGCTAAAGACTTTAGTGGCGCCAGGGCAACATCAATAAACTGCTCTACCGTTCCCTCAAAATCCTCGTCAGGAATGGTTTGTGGGAAAGGGCCAGAAACTAGCTGCCCGCTATCAGGGGCAAGCTGCCCGGTCAGTAGCTTTAACAAAGTAGTTTTACCGCTACCATTTGGGCCCACCAAAAAAGCCCGCTCGCCGGCGCCAACCTGCAGACTTACTCGGTCAAGTACCAGGTGAGAGCCGTAAGAAAAAGAAACATCAGCAACAATAATTGAGGGCATAGTGATCTTCCAGACGCGAAAAAACTTCTGACACGTCTCAGCAAAGCTGAGTGAAGATCACTTGATCATGGCGCTGAAAACCCCTTAAAAATATGTTCCCTCAGGCAAAACCAGTATAGCTGGCGCGGCGCCTGAGGGAACAGGGGGTTTATTGGCTAGTTGATTAGGTTGGTTAGTTGCGTTGGGGCGCCTCGCGTCAGTGGGGCGCCCGTCGCGCTCGCTGTCCTGGCCATCGCCTGGCAGTGGGGACGCCGCTGTGTGATGATAGTGGCTGTCTTGGCGGAGATCCCGCCGCGTGCATTCGGGGAGACCGTGAGGGGGGTGTCGTGTTGGATCGGAGTATTTCCTCGACTATCACGGTGGGTGGCGCGACGAATGCTGGGACGTTTGAGGCAGCGGAGCTGATGGTTGCTGGTATGAGTGCCCGCGAGGCGAGCGGCGTGTTGTTCGAGCAGAATCTGGTGGTTGCGGATTCAGAATCGACAAGGAGGCGTTTGGCGACTGCGACGACGAGGTATCTGTCGTTCCTTGAGGATGATGCTCTTCGTTTCGTTGCGAATCGCGAGTATGGTTGGGAGCTTGTCATGTGGCTGGCTCTCGTCACCGAGTCCTACGTGTTCGCGGCCTGTGCGCGCGAGATTGCGTGGCTGCGGCTGGTTGTGGATGAGGCTGCACTACCAGCGCAGCGCGCGCGAGCTCATCTCATGGGCCATCGGCGTCACCATGGGCCGCTATAGCGTTGACGTGCCCGGCCTCGTGCTGGCCGATCAGGCCTCGTCCCTCGAAGACTTCCGCGACCGCGTCCCCGAGGCGCGCCTCCAGCCCGACGACGACGGCATCATTCCCGTCACCGGTGGCGCCTTCGACGACGACGCTTCGCGCCGCGTCAAGGCGGTGTTGCGCGTCGTCTTCGGTGTCTCTGATCTGGGCGACAACATTGAGTTCCTCACCCGCTGTCTGGCCGTGAAGCCCGGCAGCAACACGGCCGAGTTCGTCCCGCCGGTGACCCCGGCCGACCCCGAGCGAGCGCTCGATGACTACATGGCGAAGTCCTTCGCTGCCGACCACCAGAAGTACTACAGCGGTCGCCCCGTGTACTGGTCCCTCGAGTCCCCGAAGGGCACGTTCCGGGCGCTCATCTACCTGCACCGCTACACGCCTGACACGGTTGGCCAGGTGCTCACCAAGTACGCGGCTCCCTTCGTTGATCGTCTCAAGGCCGAATCGGAGGCTGTCGGGCGCGAGCGCAACGCCGTGATGGGCGACGATAGGAAGGCCAATCGCGAGCGTGCCCGCATTGACAAAAAGCGCGCGGAGATCGATGCGAAGGTCGCGGAGGTTCAGGGCTTTATTGACTCGGTTCTGCAGCCCCTCGCCCAGCGCCGCATCCACCTGGACCTGGACGACGGCGTGCGCATCAATCGCCTCAAGCTCGCCTACGGCTGGCGCTCGGACCTGGCCGACCTGCCTCAGCCCGCAATCGGTGACGCCACGACGGAAGTTAAGAAGGGAATCGCGACTGACCTGAAGTGGGCTCGCAAGGAGGCCGAAAAGAACAACGCATGGTGGAGTGAGCGATGAGCACGAAGCCGAATCCAACTATTCTCGATCTGGATCACGATCAGGCGCGTCGTCTGTTAATGCAACCGGAGTCGTACTGCACAATTAATTTACCTGACTACATTAATTTTAGCGCTATTCTAAATAGTGCAGAAAGCTATTTGCGTCGGTATTCCAGTTCCGTGGTGACATCAAAGGGATTGAAACAGTGTAACAAAAATGCTGGTGGAGCTAATCAGTATCGCAGTGATTCGGCAGAGCCAAAGGATCTGCTTGAAGGTGTGAACTATCGAATCCTGCAAAATAAAGACGGCCTGCTAAGTTGGAGGCCCATGGAATTAATTAATCCCATGATTTATGTGGTGCTAGTGCACAAGCTTACGGAAGAAACAAATTGGAATCTGATTCGAAAGCAGTTTGCTCTCTTTCAGCAGTCTTCGAATGTGGAGTGTTGCAGCATTCCTCGTGGTTTGTTTACTTATGCAGAAAAGAATGCGATATTAAATTGGTGGGAGACCTTTGAACAACGCTCAATTGCGTTATCGCTAGAATATCAGTACATGGGTAAGACTGATATATCTGACTGCTATGGTGCTATCTATACTCATAGTATTGCTTGGGCTCTTCATGGAAAATCTGTGGCGAAAAACAATAAAAGTCAGACACTTCTGGGTAACTATATTGATAGTCGGCTTCAGGATATGCACTCGCGACAGACTGCTGGAATCCCTCAGGGAAGTGTTCTGTCTGATCTCTTGGCAGAAATTGTCTTGGGGTATGCAGACCATTTGTTGGTAGGACAGTTATCCATGGTACCGGATCTAATGCGAAGTGAGTATAAGATATTGCGTTATCGTGATGACTATCGTATATTCGCCACCTCAAGGGAAGATGTGCATCTCATATTATTGTCGCTTATGAAAGTTCTTTCGGGGTTGAACTTTAAACTTGGTGCGGCAAAGACTTCTATCTCTGACGACGTGATACTCGATTCTGTGAAAGCTGATAAGGTGGACTGGCTGCTGCGGAGTTATGACCGCATGAACGTTCATAAAAAGCTATTGGCGTTGAGTCGGTTTGCTCGCGACTACCCACATTCTGGTACGATTGTTCGCGAGTTGCAGAAATTGAGCAACTATCTCGATTTTGCAATTCATTTTCTGCAGAAGAGAGATGTGTTGATAGCTCAGGTTGTTGATATTGTCGTTCGTAATCCGCGATGCTATCCAATTGGTGCGCGTATTCTCAGTCAATTGCTTGAGCGTGAGGATAAATGTGCGCGACGTGCGTACTTGATCAAGATTGTCGATCGTTGTCGGATGGTCCCGAATAGCGGTTTGTTTGATATATGGCTTCAGAGAATTGCGCGTGCTTTTGGTATTGACGTTGATTATAGCGAACCTCTGTGCTGCGATATTGAGTCTGTTGTCATTGGCAAACAGAGTGTTGTTAATCCGTGGCCCTGGCAGTGGCTTATGGATCCACTTAGGAAAGATATGGAGAGTATCTCCATTTTTGACTTTAACAAGTTGAGTTCCCTTTCGGCCGTTATTTCTTCGGACGAAGTCGGGGATTTGTCTTCGTACCCTCAGGCAGGCGCGTGATACGCTTTCGCAGAAAGGGAGGTTTTCCGCGTGGCTGATGGTACTGCGAGGAAGAGTAAGGAAAGGCGTTACTGGTGAGCGGAATCGATGCCTCTCGGTTGGCAGAGGAACTGAACGCCCTGCTCGAGCAGGGCC
>ERZ773051.1567-NODE-1567-length-12378-cov-3.469610_pt1 | contig 12378 bp, 7 predicted proteins | sample MGYA00580631_ERZ773051 | MGnify/ENA primary metagenome ERZ773051 (study PRJEB29015, sample SAMEA2738137) | human oral metagenome | biome: human oral; feature: human-associated habitat; material: saliva | place: China | collected 2204 ...
ATAGGGGTTTTTTTGGCGGGACAAATTTTCGGACAAAATTTTTTGGCGTGATTAGGCGGGACGAATTTTTTTAGTCGCGATTTGGTGGGATGATAGTTGGCGATTTTTAGATGCGCATTTTTTTCTTGCACTTTAGTTTGGAATTTGATACACTAGCAGTACGAAAAAAAGACAGAAAGCGAGATATCTTGTATGCCAAAGTTTTCGGCAGATGCATTTAATAAAGCTGTAGATCATGACGACGATGTTTATGATGACGATGTTTATGAAGAGGAAGAAGAGGAAATGCCTAAAAAGAAAGGCTTCTTTGACCGTTTTAAACGCGATAGAAAGGACGACGCCAGTGACGACCCTGAAGACGATGATGCTATCGATGATGGTGATTACGATGATGACGATGACGATTTTGAAGATGACTTGGAACCAGAAAATGGGCCGCTTAAGAAAATTATTTTCGGGATCGCAGGGGTCATTGTAACCTTTGGTGTTCTTGGCTTTGCCTGGAATGCCCTTGTTAACACGCCTAAGGCTATGTTTGCGAAACGTTTGAACGCTTATAGTGAATTGTCTGACCAGACTGTTAATGCGACGCTTGATGCAGGTAAATTGTCACTCTCAACCAGCGGTGAAGTGGTTAGTAAAGACGGCAATCTTCGTGTCATGCTTGATAAGACAGACAAAACGCCTAAGATTGATGTGATTTATCACAAGTCACTCTATGTGAACGGTGGTCTTTTGTCAACCTTCCTTGAAGATAATTTTAACTACAAGGCGCGTGGGCTTGATGACTCTTTCATTGACACCAAAGATATTGTTCAAGTTATCTTGTCTAAGAATGATGTGAAGACCTATGACAAGAGCTTGGCTGATTTTGGAAAGACCTATAAAAAAGCCAGCGAAACACGTGATACGGCGACACAAAAGACCTTGACAAAGATTTTGAAAGATAAAGATACTTATGAACATAAGGACTCTATGTATCATGTGACGCTTGACGGGAAAGATCTTGATTTGTTGTATCAAGCAGCGATGACCGATGCAACGCTTGGTAAAGACCAAAAAGAATTGGTTGCGTCTTATGCTGACGCTTTGAATCTTAAGAAGTCTGATGTGAAAGCTAAGATTTCCGTTGGGGATAAAGGAAATGATCGTATGCGTTTGACCGTATGGTCTAAGAAGAACAAATTCAAATTGGTTATCTCATTATCAGGTAAAACAAGTAGTGGCGTTAAAGCCCCAAGTAATGTGATGTCAACTAAAGACGTGAAGAAATTGTTTGATGATGTTCAAAATAATTTGGTTGCTCAAATGGATGAAGATGGTAACGTCCCTGGTGTGATTGACAGTAGTAAAGATGTCGAAAAAGCTAAGAAAGATGACACTGTTAAAAAAGATGACGCGTCTAAAAAGTCAGCAGATAAAAAAGGGAACGGGATTAAAACCAAAGAATGAGCGAAGTTGAAAAACAAGAATTGTCAAAAGAATTGTTTGGGTCGCCTGACTATAAGGCTTTCTTGACCTTTTATCCGCCTTACCATCCAAGCGTTAAAGCTTTTAAAAAAGCTTTGGAAAAATAGCAAAGGGATCTCCTGTTTAGGAGATTTTTTTGTTATACTAAATGTAAGCTTAAGAAGTAACTAGAAAGGATTTTAAATTCTATGGCTAATTCATTGGTTGAACGTCGTGAAGTATTTAAAGACGTTGGACAATATTTTCAATATGAAAAAGGCTTCGTTCATATGGATACCGAAGGTATTAAAGAACGTTTTGGGCGTGAGGTTCCTGCCTTACAAACCGCAGGGGACGCCTTTAAAATTTATAATGATTTGACCTCAGAGGTGCTTGGGACACGTTTTGAGATGAAAAATCCAAAAGGGTACATGCCTCTTAAAAAATCAGCTTATCAAGTGCTTGAAGATGCCTATGTAGAGGCTTATCGTCGTAATTTGGATAGTTATGAAATGGGTAAGACTTTGACGCGTGATGAACGTGTCGCAACCTATTTCATGCTTAAGAAAAGTTTGGAACATATTCCTGAAGACATTAAGACCAATATTAAAGATTGTATTGGGAAACATAAAAATGAGCTTGGTGGGATTACGAAGACGTCCTTAAAAGAAGTTAATGGTGAAGGTCTTGAAATCTTGGCTGAAAACGTAGCGAATGCGACTATGGCCATTGTTGATATGGAATCTAAGAAACGTCGTATCGCCCATCGTTATGGGGCTGATGGTCGTCGGGAACGTTTGAAGAGGTTGTTTGGTCAACGTGATGAAGCTATGGCAACGTTTTTGGCAAAGGCAAATGAACCTTATGAGATTCAAGAACGTGATGTTTTTAAACGTGAAGAAGTGGTTGATATTAGTTCTGTTATGAGTGACCTTCGTGCCATGATGGGAATTACCTCTGAAGATGTGTCTAATCTTGTGAAGGGTAGCATTCAACAGGAAGCTGAAAAAGAACTCATTCCTGGGGTAACGTGTTTATACGAAGGTAAAACGCCTATTGGTTTTAAGTATAAAGATGTGACCGTTGATTTTAATAACAATACAGACGTTAAAGCTCTTATGGCTGAAGATGGTGCTGTCATGATTTATAAGGACAAGGACACTGGTGTTCGTTTGAAGGACGTTGAAGGGCCTATGCGTATTGAATTACAGCAGGCGGATTCTGTTACAGGTAAAGTTGACTTGTCTGATGTGAAAGCTGACGGTGAGGTAGTCATTAAAGCCTCTAAAGATACAACGGTTGTTAAAGATAGTACGCTGTCTGGAAAAACGGTGATTGAAAATAGTGTCGTTACCGATTCGTCTTTGGTTAACTCAGAAGTAAAAGATCATTCAAAAGTAGCTGCATCTACGGTAACACATAGTTTGGTGAGAACAGGTGTTGTTGATGCGAGTATCTTGACAGACGCTGGTGTTTTACAATCTTATGCCTATAAAGTGTCTGGCGATGAGGTTAAGTTAGAACGTTCAGCACTTGCAGGAATGCAGGCAGAAGGTGACTATACAGATGCTTTAATGGTTTCTGGGTCTGAAGTAGGGTCTAAGAAAGACTTTACGGCTGCCTTAAATGACCTTCGTCAAGGTGCTCGTCAAGTGCAAGACAATTACCTTGGTATTGATTACTTGAAGAAGACGGGTGAAGATACCTTGTCTTATCAATTACCTGACCAAGATTCTATTCGTATTCATTTACCTAATCTTGAAACAGTTGTCGCTGATAAGAAAGACAAAGGCTTTAGTTTAACAACAGCGACAGGGTCGTCTGTACGTTTAACAGGCGATCTTGTGGTGACAGGTGGCGATTTGCGTGTGTCTGTGGGTGAGATTGGTAGTTCCGTATCGGTTGATGGGTTGACCATTAATAATTATCATCAAGATAACGTGATTGCTGCCAGTGACCATGGCACAACGATTCTTAAAAATGTGGAAGCGACTGATTACCTTAATCTTGAAAATGTTTTTGTGGACAAGGCGACTTTGTCGAATGTGACAGTGCTTGATTCAACGGTTAAAGATAGTAAGGTTATTGATAGTCTTGTTTCAAAGAGTGTTGCTAATGATGCTCTTGTGGTTTCTTCTGAGGTTGTGGATTGTTCGCAAGTAACAGGTGAAGCTATTTATGTTAAGGCAAAAGAAGAAATGCTTGATGGTCATCGTTTTGGTAAGATTACGTATGATGATAAAGCTGATTATGACGCGGTTGTTGCTGATTATAAGGCTAATCGTAAGACTTATGCGACAAATGGAACCTTACCTGGACGTTTGACGGAAGATAATGAGGGTTGTCATTTGGATAATCTGGTGGTGACGTCAGAACTCTTGTCTGCGCGTGTGGATGCAAGTGGTAAAGTGGATGCTGTCTTTAAAGATGGTCATGTATTGGTTGAAAAGACGTCAGCAACAGATAAGGTGGTTGTTGCCTTGAAAGATGATGCGTCCGTAACACTTTCTGGAGCACGTTTTGAAGGGCTTGATAACCGTTTGTCTGGCAATGTGACGGTTGTTGATAGTGCTGTCAAAGAAGGGTCTAGATTAGAAGGTGGTATTACAGTGACTCGTTCAACGGTGGATTCAACAAGTCTTAAAGATGTAACGGTACATAATAGTCAATTACTTGGTGTCGATCAAGAAGTTGGTTCGATTATTGATAGTACCGTGGTTAATAGTCGTTTGCAACAATCGACTATTGAAGCGGTGAAAGATTTGTCAGAGTCAACGGTGCTTCAATCAACGCTTAAAGGAACTGGTCGTGAGACGGTGGCTGATAGTCAATTTTTGGAATCAGATGTGACGCTTCAAACGTCTCTTGAAGATACAGGTATGGCTTGGGCTAAGACGACAGCGACAGAAATGCGTTCGTATGTGCTTGGAAATCCTGACAATCGTTCAGAAACCTTTAGGTATCATGATAGTGCCGCTTTTGAAAAAGCTGTCGCAGACGTGTCTAATGGCAAGTCTTATGACGACGTGCTTCCGACCTATGAACCAATGCCTGCTCCTGATAAAGAAGATAACTCAGCACTTGCTGATTATGATATGTCTATTGGTAGCCCAACGCTTGAACAAGATGGTCCATCGATGGCTTCTCAAGTGGATAAATGGTTTGAAGAAGCCTTTGGTCCTTTACCAAAGGAAGAGGAAATCGTTGTTGAAACGGCTAAACCCTTTGAATTGAGCAATGAAGCTGATTTGACGGGGTTTCAAGTTAAGGGTTTGATGGACCAGGCTGAAGATATTCAAGCGAAAGCTGTTGAGAATTTTGACCCGAGTCAATTTGAAATTGAAGGGGCTAGTTTAAGCCAAGGAAAATAAGTTGTTCGTTTGAACAACTTTTTTTGCTATACTAAAGATAGATTAATTGTTAGAAATGAGGTTTTTTAATGACTATGCAAGATCAAATGCGTAAGGCTTTTGGGCATTACGCTAGTCGTCAAATTGCGCGTGCACATGTGGGGGAAAAAGCGTTGGTTAGACCTAAGCTCAATCCTTTGCTTATGAAACAAGGTGATGATTTGGAATCGCCGCTTTATGTGACACCTGATTCGTCAGCGATGGATTATGATGGGAACACACTTCCTGATGAAAAAAGTTATCGTCGTTTGGCTAAACGTGCACGTGGTTATGAGGCGGGAAATAGGACAAATGATTACGTCCAACCGCCTAAAGCGGATGATTACATTCGGCCACCTCAAGATATGTCTTTTACGGATGCATTAGTTCGTTTAAATGATGATCAATTTAATCAAGCGGCTGATGATGTGCGTTCGTTAATGAGTTCTCCTGATGTCATTATTGCTCGTCCTGATGTTGCTAAAGAACTAGGATCTACAGTTGTCAATGGTTTTGGAGATGAGGTAAAGGTTGTTTCAAGTGATGATATTGGTTATGATTATGATGGCGACACGCTTCCTGATGAGAAAAGTTATCGTCGTTTAGCGAGACGTGCGCGTGGTCATGAGGCAGGTTCTTTGATTGATGACTATGTAGCACCACCTAAAGCTGCTGACTATGTCCAATCACCTAAGTCTTTTACAGAAGCTTTAGTTAATCAAGATAATAAGGCTTATGTAGATGACCGTTCGGTTGTAAATGCGTCTGATACAATTGTTGTTAGTCCTGATGTTGCCAAAGAAATGGGGTCTGTTTTTGTGGATGACTTTGGGAATCGTGGAAAGGTTGTTACAAAGGATCAGGTTGGAAAACAAGCGCGTGGAGCAGGAAATTTGACAGATGATTATGTAGGACCACCTAAATACGATGACTATGTTCAGCCACCTAAATACGATGATTATGTCCAGCCATCTAAAGCAGATGACTATGTCCAACCACCAACAGTGCCTGATTTTGATGCGTCTCAATTTGAAATGTCTAATAATGAGGCGACTATTGATGATGAGCCGATGTCGACGATTGACGAAGGACAGTTTGACATTGGGCCTTCGAAAGTTTTGCAACAATAAGAAAGAAAAGACAGTTGAGTCTGTCTTTTTTTGATATAATAAAGCTATAGAAAAATAAGTTATTCATAGAAAGGAGTTGCTCTATGGCAATTTCAACAGCAGATCTCGATCGTACTAAGGAGCGTTTGAAAGAATTACTTCCAACCAAATCCTATATGGAACGTATCGATCTTCTTCCGAGTGAGGTTCTCGAATCATATTATGATTTACTTCACGATCCTCAGTTGCGTATTAGCAAAATTAGTGAAGGTAAAAATTATAATGGGGTGCGTATTAAGACTCCAACAGGCCTTGAAATTCAATTTCAAGAAGACATGTCTACTTTTGATGGCATGTATGTCAATGGAAATCGTTTTTATCTAGACCCTGTTTATGACGGGGAAAATATGCATGATATTCTTCAAAAAGCCATGTCTGGGCTAGATGGTCTTAAGGAAATGATTGACCTTGAACGTACCAAAGACATGCGTGACCAAGAACGTCGTGACAATTCACAGGCGCGTGAACGTGGGCCATTAGGACGTTCAGAAACCTTGACGTTTGAAAATCAACGTGAAAATAATGTGCGTCGTGAAATTTACACTTATGCTAAATTAGGGGCAGGGCTTCGTAGTGATGCAGCATCAGATAGCACCCTAGAAGCTGGTGGTAAAGACGTGGTTCGTATGGATGATGCGATTGCTTACATTAAGATGAGGTTTAAACAACACACGGCTTTGACTCGTGAAAATTTCACCTATGAGGTATCTAACCGTTTGTCCATTAACCCACGTTTGCGTCCAGAAATGATTGAAGCGGAATTGTCTCGTCATAAAGTAACTAATGATGAGCTGGTGGACTTCTTGTTTGACCGTTCAGAATACCGTGTAGAATTTGCGCTTGCCATGGGAGGTATCTCACATGACCCTGATGCCATGGAACAATTTAATTTCACGACCATTACCCGAGAGGAACAAAAAGGACGTTATTTGGGACGTTTGATGGAAGCCTTTGGTCAAGAGGAAATGGACTTTGATTTTGAAAAAGGGGTTGCTCGCATCACCAGTACAACAACGGATGAGAATGGGGAAACGGTTGAAACGGAACGCTTCATTCGTAATTTGAACTATGAAGACGAAAATGGGATTTACCACGCGCCTTCAGGGGGTTCTCATATTCCTCACATGCGTGCTTTCTTTGCAGGGGAAACGGATGATGAAAAAACACGTCGTGAACGTTTGCGTGTTATTGATCCAACGCAAGAATCGATTGATCAGTTGGCGATGGAATTTGCTTTGACTAAAGGGGAACTCTATGCCAAACCTATTCTTGACACGACTCGTGATTTTGTAGACATTGAAAATGTGTCTGATAAAGAATTTGGACGTGCTGCTATTGCGACGCTTAAGCGTAAAATTAAATTGGATGATTTTTATAAAGAAACCAATTCCATGATTAAGGAACGTGAAGGGGCGCTTGAACATGACAGTCTTGGTGCCGTGTCTAACCTTATTTTGGATGATGATGCTAAAGGTGTCATTGACCCTTATGGAACATCTAACGGTGCTAATCTTGGTTATATCTTGTATTTGGCTAAGGATGCTAAGGTAACTGAAGATGGGCATGTGATTGCTGGAGAAGCTGAGTTTTCAGAGATGGGGGAATGGTTGAATGATCATATTCCTGGCATGGAACATGATAGCTTTAACCGTAACCAAATGACCTTTACCAATGCTTTGGTTGCTCTTGACTATGCAAAACTCAATGTTGTGGTAGCTGATACGGGTTGTCTTAACGCCGAAGATGCTAAACATATCACGGATAGTGGTCGTAAGGTTTTGGATCTTCATACAGGGGATAAATTGATTGAAGGTCATGGGAATAAAGGGGTGTCTAATGTCATTACCTTAGATATGGATCCTGAAACCATTAAGGAACGCCATTTGGAAAATGCGATTCAGATGCAAAAGAACAACCCACATGTGCATATCTTTGATTCGCCACAATCGATTTCATCACGTAAGAACCTTGGTTTTATGCACGAAGCTATGGCGACAGAAAATAAAATGGATTATGTGGCGCTTGATGGGACCGTAGTTAAAGATGCTGTGGTTCAAATGATTTACTTCAAGCTCCCTCAAACAGCGGAACATAAGTCAATTGATTATGGGGCTGAAGATGCGCAAGGGGCACGTAATTATTCAACGCAGTATCGTCACGGGATGTCGTCAAAACTTGGTAAAGAATTGTATGACGCTAACTTCATTGATCCTGAAAAGGTTGCTAAAAACAAATTGGAAGTCAAGGGACGTTTTGAACGTTTAGGTATTGGCGTTTACGATTACCAAAAAGGACTTACCGCAGATAACATTTCAAATGTGGTATCATCACCTGTGACCTTTAAGTTGAATGGGGATGATCGTGTATCTTTCCCACATCATGGATTTGTTGAAAAGTTAGATGAAGTCGCACCAAACTTCTTGAAAGACCGTATGTTGTCGGTTAACATTGATATTGGGGATTATGAATTGACGTCACCACTTCTTCGTGAATACAGTGATGATAAGGTTAAGATTCCAATTAAAGATGAAAATGGACGTAATGTCTTACCGCTTCGTATGCGTGTGTCTGAAAAAGAAGAAGGTTTGGTTTCGTTTGGGAACCGTTACAATGCCGTCTTTAATAAGATGCAATCCGGTGACCCTAATGATGAGGTTCAAAGGGCGGAGGTTCAAAAGGCTTATGAACGTGCGGTTTACGATGACATGAAACAAATCACTAAGAAGAACAATATCATGAAAAATATTGAAACGGTATCCTTTGTAGAAGGTGCTGGAACCATGGTTATTGTTCCTGACCCATCGCTTCCAATTGACTGTGTGCGTGACGGTAAAGAAGCGACTGGTCTTGAACTCCTTCACCGTGACCCTGTTGTGCGTTCAAGTAACGTAGTGGCTACGCAGAATGTTGGTCATGGGGATCCTAATGTTGTTCACGTAAGTGTTCTTATTGACGAGCAACTCGATATGGACCATGATGGTGATACGGGTGGTAAAACCAAAGGTGATCAACTTCATGGTACGGAAGAACAAAAACAACAATTGTTTGAATTGGCGCGTCCATCGGCACAAATGGAACGTGACGGTAATCTTTTCCTTAGTACAGGTAGCCGTAATGTTGTAGCGGTTACCAAAGCCGCAGGTATCAATATTGAAGAACGTGCGGCTGCTGTAGAGGGTCGTGAAGCTAAAGCACAAGTGATTCATGAAGCCATGCTTGAGATGATGGATAATCCAAAATCTTGGGAAGCTGGTTTGGTATCCTTTGAAAATGAAGCGACCTTTAAGAAGACCTTTGCCAAAGCCGTGTCTATGGGTATTCCTGATGGGGAAGAACATGCCAAGAAGTATCAAGAAGCACTGAAAGAGATTGGGGATCGTTGGAACAATCCAGTATCACGTGAATCCAACCGTCAAGAATTGAGTGCCCTTAACATGAAATCTGAAGGAACAGGTCGTGGAGGCGATAATTCCAACAAGGCTGTCTTCAATCGTCCTGTCAAACCTGGTGAAGAACAATTGAACCGTGCGATTTTGGACGTTACTTATTGCGGCACGCAAGCCATTCTTCAGATGAAGAAAAATGCTGACAAGTACGAAGAAATTGCACAAGAAGTGCGTGACATTCGTGATGTTTTTGGTGGAACGTGGAATATTTCAAAGAGTCGTCAAAAATTGCTTGAAATTGGTGGTAAGCATGGTTTGTCTGAAGATAAGGCTCACTTTATTGCTGATTTTGTAGGTCTCCATCAATCTGATGCCTTAACACCAAAACGTTTGATTAAGGCCATGTATGAAACGGACGAATATGGTGAAGTTCATGTGCGTCCAGAAGTTAAAGATAAGATTGCGAAATTGCGTGAAGGTATTGATAAAACGCCTGGTTATTTTGGTGAAGGCGTTTTGACCAAGTTACCAATTTCAACAGAAACTTTGGCTTATAAGTCAGCAGGCGACTTGAAAGATGTTTTGCGTTCTGAAATTTTGCAAAATATGCATGAAGATCAACAACGTCAATTGCGTCAAAGTGACATGATTCGTGACTTCCAAGATGCGCTTTATAAGGACGCAGGTCTTGAACAACGTGATTTGTCTAAGGTGGCACACGCGGAACGTACGGAAGCCCTTCCAGAAGTGACACAAGAAAGCATTCAAAAAGAAATTGAACGTCAAAATGCCGCAGAAGGTCCTGTTTTGCCTGACTACGATAACAGTTTCTATGAAGCTCAAGCGGCATCTTATGATGGTCCTATTTATGGCGAAGAGTTAGATTATGGTCTTCCTGACGAAGCGTCCTTCTTTATGCCAGCGTCACTTGAAGACATGATGCCTCCTGAAGAACCTAGCTTTGATCCAAGTCAGTTTGACATGGATGAACAAGCCAAAGGTTTGCAACGTTAAAAAAGTTTGCAACGTTAAAAAAGCTTCCCTTTTGGGGGCTTTTTTTGTTATAATGAGTGTAAGAAAAGATTTAGAAAGCGAGTAGTTTTTTTATGGAACAAACTGATAAAAAAGCCTTGGGCCAAGCCAAAGGACTTTTAACCGCCTTGCAAAAGAAAGAACATGTGGAAGACTTTTTCGGCATGTCTTTAACAGGGTCTTTAGCCGATGATGGCTATCAATTTAAAGCACGTCTCTTTGGGGATGATTATTTGCAGTATCGTGCCTTTTTAGAATTGTTTTTACAATCGCCAAAAACCGCCCGTCTTTTGACCTTGGCTCTTCTTCGTTATGAACAATTGAGTGATGCCTTTTCCTTTGAAGACATGAATGCTTATGCGGATACGGTAACTTATTTGACCAATTTAGGTGATGAGATTGAAGATTTGTTTACTGAGATTGCGGCTTATAGAGATGCGGTTGGTTTTCTTTATGGACGTGATGGGTTTGAGGACATGGATGTTCAGCATGCTTTAACGACAAAAGAGTGTTCCCTTGGTCTTTTGAAAACCATTTATCGTACGGTTGAACATGATTTAGTGGATGACCTTGGGGGTGATGACGTATGCTAAAAAAAGTAGCTAGAGCGATTCAAAGAGGCTCTTGGAAAGTGACGGCAGCCATGCTTAGTTTGGCTGTTATGGTTGCTATGGGTCTTGGTGCCTTTGGGGTAAACTAACAGTTTACGCAAATATAGAAAATTGATGAAATATTTCTTGATTTTCTATATAACGTAATAATGACAATTAGAAAGCCCTGCACATCCTGTAAAGGGTGTGTATCATTACAAAAGTTAAACCGAGGAAATACCTTAAAGCCTGTTTGCCACAACGTAGGATGAAAATCCAAGCGTGAAGGTAGCGAAAGCAGAAAGAAGAAACAGGATATTGATACAGCCTAGTAGTTAACACAAGAGTGAACGGTTGTAAAGCTGAAATAAAATTTAATTAGTGTCTGGTAAATAAAATAGTGACTGCTAGAAAACGTTAGTGCTAAGTCAATACAAATAAGGGTAAGTTTCGGTAGGAATGTCCTAAGTCTCAAAAGAGATATGGATAACCTCTAACGACTATCTCCTGATGGGAGAGTAAAGCCGCAAGCTAATGGCGGAAGAAAAATATTTGGTCTTTTCACTCATGAAAGTTGTGATAGAGTGATTTAGATTGACATATAGTCTGCGCACGTTCTGTAATGGAAGTGTCTAGGAATTGACCTAGCTATTGGGGGTTGCGCCTTAATGGAAACTGTCAAAAGTGCGAAAAGAACATTGAAAATTGAATAACACGATAAAAATTGTTGCATTAAATTAAACGATATGCTATGATAGTTTTATCAAATAATCAAGGAGATGAAACTATGGCAGGAAGACCTAAATCTAAAAAAGGTGTTAAAGCGCATACCGCTTTTAAAATCTATCCGGATGATAAAGCAAGAGCGCAGGCTATGGCCGATAAACTAGACATGAGTTTATCATCTTATATCAACGAAGCTGTTTTAGAAAAGGTAGAACGTGATGAGAAGTCAGAAAATTAGGCTGAGGCTAACCAAAGAACAAGAACGTCTTGCATGGTGGTATAGTAAAGTTTCACGTAATTTTTGGAATCTTTTAGTTGATATCGATAAGCGTAACAACAAAGGTGAGTTTGATGAGATTTTGAATAAAAATGGGAATAAGACTTATTATTCGAAATTTCATAATAGGGATGTGTGTAAACTCAATCAATCGGATTATCTTGAACTTGCCAAAATAGTTGTCGCTAAGAACTATGAGGAAGATAACCAGTCGTGGTCTTGGTATTACCAACCTAATCAATTCTTTATTTATAATTTTCTTTCTAGAGAATTGGTGAAGATTAGGAAACAAAATAAAGGTCGATTGAATTTTAGGAGTATTGGTGATAGTCAACCAAGTTTCAATGTACGCTGTGACGT